>Ga0335078_10015556_pt1 | contig 11295 bp, 10 predicted proteins | sample Lox_Sample_32_FD_206711 | JGI IMG/M metagenome (GOLD analysis project Ga0335078, IMG submission 206711) | Soil microbial communities from Loxahatchee National Wildlife Refuge, Florida, United States - Lox_Sample_3.2 | ecosystem: Environmental > Terrestrial > Soil > Wetlands | place: USA...
AATGGAAGCAGCATGGCTAAGGGAACACCCAAACCCGTACAAAGGACAACCAGTGCTTGTAGGAGTTGCGCCTAGTTTGATTCTCCTTCAGGCGGTGACCAATCCGGTCAATGCCTTAAAGTAAAGGCCGGTTAGTCCTGAAACGCCCTTAAGCTTCGGAAGTGCATCGGCTGTGTGGCCCTGACCAGGAAAAACGAACCAACGCGCGAATGGCGGTGTGAATTTCCTCTCGGACACGCGCACCCGGCCTATGGCCGCTCCTGGCGCATGCCGGGCACACGCCAGTTGGTCGTCTGCGGGCCATCCGGATCATCTATCGCGCCCGGCGCGATGTAATCGAAGTCCGGCGTGTCCTTCGCGGCGCGCAGAAGCGGCTCTAGACCGTCCGGGCCGTTGTCGATCAGTTATCGCTTCGGTCGTTCGCGGAAAGCCGCTTCCACCGCCGCCCGCGCCGCCTCCATCTCCTCCGCATCCTGATACTTTCCCCGCGGCCAGAAAAATCCGCGCAAGCCATCCTTCTTCCGGCGCGGCACCACGTGCACATGCAAATGCGGCACGCTTTGGCTCACCCGATTGTTGATGGCAACAAACGACCCTTCCGCGCCCATGCCTTCTTCCACCGCCTGCGCGAGCAACTGCGCACTCGCGAAAAACGGCTGGATCGCGGCGGGCGGCAGATCCGCCAGGGTCTCGATGTGCGTCTTCGGAATCAGCAGGCAGTGGCCGGGGAACAGCGGCCGATGGTCGAGAAACGCGAGGCTGTGCGCATCCTGAAAAACCACCGCCGCGGCCACGCTCCCGGCGGCGATCCGGCAAAACAGACAATCCGGCGCCATGCCCCATCATCGAACGGAGAGCGCTGCGGTAGAATGTTGGCATTGGTGCTGGCATGATTCGTCCGGTCGCGATTTTTTCTGTTGGCGCGGTTTTATTGTGCGTCCCAGCTATCCCCCAGGATCAGGATGCCAGGATTCAAATCAACGTCAACGAAGTCATCGTCCCCGTAACCGTGACCGACATGAAGGGCCGCTTCGTCTCCAACCTGGAGGCCAAGGACTTTCGCGTTCTCGACGAGGGCAAGCCGCAAAAAATTGAATTCTTCAGCCACACCCAGAAGCAGCCGATCGTGGTGGGTTTCCTGCTCGACATGAGCAACAATACCCGCATCCACTGGAAGAAATACCAGGATTCGGTGATGGAACTGGTGTGGAACCTGCTGCCCGGAGACCCGCGGTATTCCGGTTACCTGGTGTCCTATGGCAATAGCGCCGAACTGCTGGTGAACACCACGACGGAGTCCGACAAGATCGTCGATACCATTCGCAAAATGAAGCCGGGCGGCGGCGCGGCCCTGTTCGATGCGATCTATGAGGCCTGCACGAAACGCGAATTGGTGCGCGGCGAGCCATATGAACCGCGACGCGTCATCGTCGTGGTGGGCGACGGTCACGATAACGCGAGCGGCAAGACTCTCGACGAGGTGATCGAAATCGCGCAGCGCAACCTGGTGACCATCTATGGCATGAGCACCATAGCCTACGGATTCGATAGTCCCGACCGCGCCGTGTTGGAGCGTCTGGCGGCCGAGACGGGGGGCCACGTAGAGTATCCCTTGAATACGATTTTCAAAGACACGGCAGCCGGCACCTACTTTTGTAACCCCTCCGATGAGGGCTGCTACGCGTATACCGTGGGCACCGGCGGTTACGAGGCGGCGATTTCGAAGAGCATTATCGGGGCCGTGTCGGCCATTTCCGGCGACGTGACGACGCAGTACGTGTTGCGCTATATTCCGCAGGCGGATCCGGATGACAAGGGCAAGCTTTACCACAGAATCAAAGTAGAAGTGGACCTGCCGGATGTCATCATTCGCGCGCGCCACGGGTACTACCCCGGTGCGCTGGCGGGCAACGCTAACGGACAGTAACCAGCGTCCGATAAGCCAGGTAGGATAGAGTTTCGCATGCCGGCTCGCGTGGTACCGTTCGCCGCACGCCGTCAAGGTGCTTATGTGCTGCTGGAGGCAGCCTTACCGGAGCGCCCTGTCCACACCATCGGCGTGATGCTGCTCGATAGCGACCAGGATCGCTGCTGGGTTCGCCTGCGGGCCCGCTACGACGATCTCGCCGATCCCGAAGACGCCGAAGTTCTGGAAGCCCTCGAACCGGACATGCGTGCGCGCGCGGCCGAAATGGGCGCGGAAAAACTCCTGGCGTGGCTGGAGGATTCGCTTTCGAACGCCGTGCGGCTCACGGAACGGCAAACCATCCCCGTCGATTCATTCACGCGCGTCCTGGATCGCCTCTATACGGAACACGTGGAGACCGTGCCGGTCGAGCGGTTCGTCACGCACCTGCCGCTGTTCAGCCTGCGGGCCGCCGCCGGCCGACTGGGCGAGGAGATGCCCTCTGCCGAAGAAGACTGGGTGCGGGCGCCGGAGGGAATGCGGCTGGGGCCCGATCTGTTTGTGGCGCACGTGGTGGGCCGCTCCATGGAACCGCGCATTCCCGATGGCAGCCTGAACCTCTTCCGGTTAAAGCCGGTGGGCTCGCGCCAGGGGAAAATTGTGTTGGTCGAACGGTTCGGCGTGCTGGATGAGACCGCACGCTATACCGTCAAGCGGTACACCAGCAAGAAAGTGCAGACGGGCGAAGATGAGTGGCAGCACGAACGGATCCGCCTGGAGCCGCTCAACCCCGAATTTGAAGCTTGGGATGTGGAGCCGCAGGATTTCGCCGTCGTCGCGGAATGGCTGCGCGTCATCGACTGAAGACCATAGCGAACCTACTCCTCGCGTGGTATCGGCAGGGGCACCGCGATCTACCGTGGCGGCGCACCGGCGATCCCTATCGCATCTGGGTTTCCGAGATCATGCTGCAACAGACGCGCGCTCAGGCCGTCATTCCTTACTTCGAGCGGTTCCTCGAACGATTCCCTAATGTGACCGCGCTGGCTGAGGCAGGGGAAGAGGAAGTGCTGGCGCTGTGGAGCGGACTGGGCTACTACTCGCGCGCCCGCAACCTGCACCGCGCCGCCCAGTTGATCGCGGAGGCGGACACTTTCCCGAACGAATATGACGCGATTCGAAAATTGCCGGGAGTGGGAGATTATACCGCCGCGGCGATCGCCAGCATTGCCTTCCGACTGCCTCACGCCGTGCTGGATGGCAACGTCCTGCGCGTGGTCGCGCGCGTGGAAAATGATCCCGCCGACATCGCTTCGCCCCGCACGCGCGAACGCTTCCGGGATGTGGCGCAGCAGTGGCTCGACCGGCGCAGACCGGGCGCCTTCAACCAGGCGCTGATGGAACTGGGGGCCACCGTCTGCCTGGCGCGCGATCCACTTTGCCTCCTGTGCCCTTTGTCGTCCCTGTGTGAAGGGCACGCGGAAGGGACCGCCGCTCAGTTGCCCGTGAAGTTGCGTCGCGTGGAACCGAAGCGTGTGGATGGCACGCTGCTGGTGATTCAACGCAAGGACCGTATTTTATTGCGGCAGCGCGAGGCGGGCGAGCGCCGCATGGCCGGCTTCTGGGAATTGCCCACGCCCGATCATCTGCCGGGCGCGCTTGTGGGCGCCGCCATCGGCACCGTGCGCCACAGCATCACCCATCATCGCTACGTGCTGGCAGTGCACCGGGCGGTGGCCTCGCCGCGCGGCAAATCGTACCGCTGGATCTCCCCGGCGGAGCTGGCGAATATCCCGCTCAGCACCAGCGCCCGCAAGGCGCTGCGATTAGCCGGGGTGGTATTGTGACCTGGCACTCTCGTTGGGACGAGTGGCGCGGTGTTTCGCGCCGGTATCCCATCGCGCCGCACTATGTGGCAAACGGCGCTCGCGTTACCATAGCTCGGTGGAGCAATTCGCGCTCGATTTCGAACTGGCGCCGCAGCGGCAGGTCTTCACCGTCAGCGAGCTGAATGCCGCGATTCGGGCCGTGCTCGACGGCGAGTTTCCGGATATCTGGGTTTCCGGAGAAATCTCGGGCGTGAAGCTGGCGGCCAGCGGTCACTACTACTTCACCTTGAAGGAACGCGAGGCGCAGGTGCGCTGCGTGGCATTCCGCTCGGCGCACCGCTATTGGAAGATCAAACCGCAAGACGGCTTGGCGGTGCTGGCGCGCGGCCGCCTGGATGTCTATGAAGCGCGCGGCGAATACCAATTGCTCGTGGAGATGCTGGAGCCGCAGGGTTTCGGCGCACTGCAACTGGCCTTCGAGCAGCTCAAGAAGAAACTGGCCGCGGAGGGTCTGTTCGCCGCGGAGCGGAAGCGCCCGCTGCCGCGCTTTCCGCGCCGTATCGGGATTGTGACGTCGCCGCGCGGCGCGGTGATTGCCGATCTGATCCACATTCTCACGCGCCGGTTTCCGGGCGTTCACATCCGTCTGTTCCCGGCGCTGGTGCAGGGCGAAGGCTCGCTGGAAGAGGTGTGCCGCGGCCTCGACTACTTCAGCCGGACCCGGTGGCCCGACGTGGTGATCGTGGGACGCGGCGGCGGATCGCTCGAAGACCTGTGGACCTTCAACGAGGAAGCGGTGGCGCGCGCCATTGCCCACAGCGCCGTGCCGGTGATCTCCGCCGTGGGGCATGAGACCGACGTCACCATCGCCGATTTCGTTGCCGACCTGCGCGCACCCACGCCGTCGGCCGCCGCCGAGATGGCTGTCGCCACCCGCGATGAGCTGCTCGACCGCATCGCGGCTAGCGAGGCCAAAGCCACCCAGGGCTTGCGCTACCGCCTGGCGATGCTCGAACGGCGGCTGCGCCTACAGGGAATGGAGCGCGCGTCAAGCGTCCTCCACCGGCGCATCGGACGCACTCAGCAGCGCATCGACGAGAACGGATACCGTTTGCGCGAGCGCCTGCGCGCGTCTATCGAACAACGCGAACGGGCACGGAGAGCGCTCGACCTGCGCCTGCGGCGGTTCGACATGCGGCCGCGATTGGCCGCCGACCGCCGCCGCCTCGACGGAGCGCACGCCACCGTGCTGGTTTCGGTGCGCTCGCAACTGGTTCATCGTCGCAGCCAGTGGCAACAGCTTGCCGCCAAGCTGTCACAGCTTAGCCCGCTTCGCATTCTGGAGCGCGGCTACGCGATCGTTTCGCACGAGGCCGGAATTCTCAAGGACGCCGGCGCAGCCCCAGCCGGGTCCCGCATCCACGTGCGCCTGGCCAAGGGTGAGTTGGACGCTACCGTTCGATAGCCAGCTTCCCGCGCACCACGGCCAACATCAGGATGGCCACGTGCAGCGCATGATCGAAGTGGCCATCTTCAGTGGCGCGCCAAAGTTCCGCCAGCGAGTACGTCACCACCTCGATTCCCGCTTCGGGCGCCCGCCCAACCCATCGCACGCCGGCCGCAAAGCAACTCCAGATCTGGTTCGCCAGACGCCCGGTATCGGGAAATAAGCGTCCCAGCACCTCGACTTCACCAGCTTCGTATCCGGTCTCTTCGAGCAATTCGCGGCGCGCGGCTTCGGCGGCCGATTCTCCGGGATCCACCAGCCCGCTCGGCAGTTCCAGTGTGTAGCGTTCCACGGCCGGACGATATTGGCGCACCAACAGAATCCGCCGGTCGTCCGTCAACGCGATGAGCGACGTGTAATCGGGCAGCTTCAGCGAATAGTAGGGCGCTTCCTCCGGCCGCATGGTTTTGCCCAGAACCTCGAACCATGGCGTGCGAAACGCGACTTCGGTTTTGAGCGGTTTCAGGTGCGTCTCTCCAATACCCAGCGGTTCTGTTCCAGGAAATCCAAGGTTCGGAGGATCCCCTCGCGGATTTTCAGCTTGGGCCGCCATCCCAGAGCGCGTATGCGGCTGCAATCGAGAAAGATGAACGGGCTGTCGCCCACCCATCCGCGTTTGCCCCCGGAGTATTCGAGGCGCGGGGTGACGCCCAGGCGCTCCGCGATCCAGCCAATCGAATCGTTCACTTCGCAGTACTCGTCCGTTCCGAGATTGAAAAGGTTCACCGGTTCGCATGACCCGGCGATCGCCGTCAGAATCGCCTGGACACAATCCGCGACGTACAAATACGATTTCCGCTGATGGCCATCGCCCAACACGTGCAAACGCTCCGGATGGGCCAGTAGCTGCTTATAGAAGTCAAAAACATGTCCGTGCGTGTAGCGCTCGCCGAGTATCGACACGAAACGGAAAATCCACGACCGGAACCCGTACGCCGCGGCGTATGCGGCGATCATTCCCTCGGCTGCCAGCTTCGAAGCCGCATAGAGCGAAGTCTGTACGGGAAATGGTGCGGTCTCCGGTGTGGGAAACACTTCGGGCTCGCCGTAGACCGAGCCGGTCGAGGCGAACGCGATCCGGCCGATTCCCCCGGCGCGCATCGCCTCCAAAACATTGGCGGTCGCGATGGTATTCTGCTCCAGATCCTTGCGCGGGTGGTCGGGGCCGAAACGGACGTCGGCATTGGCAGCCAGGTGAAAGACGAAATCGCTTCCGGCCGCGGCGCGCGCCACAGCCTCCGCATCGAGCAGATCCCCTCGGATTAGCCGGAACTGCGGGCAGGCACCGGCCTGCTCCAGAAATTCCGCGCAGCCGGTAGAGAAGTTGTCGTAGCCAGTGACCTCATGGCCATCCGCCAGCAGACGATCCACCAGGTTGCTCGCGATGAAACCCGCGGCGCCCGTCACGAAGGCTTTCACGACGCTCTCCCTCCGAAGCGGTGTTCGAGGCCGATGCGGAAAATATCGCGCACGTTGCGCAAGTTGCCGGAAATCAGATCGAGCCGGCTATCGGCATCGTCGCGCCAGCGCACCGGCACCTGCTGAATGCGATATCCGAGCCGCCGCGCGATGGCCAGCACCTCCACATCGAACATGTAGGCGTCGATTTTCTGCCGCCGGAACAGTTCCTTGGCTGCGGCACGCTGGAAGAATTTGAAGCCGCACTGCGTGTCGTTAATTCCGGGCAAGCCCACCACAGTTTGCATGAACCAAAGGAATCCCTGCGAGCCGATACGGCGATGGAGCGGCTGCCGCCGTTCGATCCGGGCGCCTCCGCGGCGTGTGCCGATCACGGCCTCGATGCCCTTCTCGAGCCATGGCCGGAACTGGTCGTATTCCTCGATAGGAACCTTGTTGTCGGCGTCCGCGTAGCCGATCACCGCGCCCGAGGCGCGCGCCACAGCCTCGCGAATTCCGCGGCCCTTCCCGCGGCGTTCCTGGTGGCCGATGGCATCCAGCGCCGGATTTTCCCGCGCCAGCTCGCGGACCAGCTCGCGCGTTCCGTCGGAGCCATCGGCCGCCACGATGATTTCGTAGCGCAGCCCGCGTTTATCAAAGTAGTGCACGGCATCGGCGATGGTTAGCGCAATCACGCGTGCTTCGTTGAAGGCCGGAAGGATCAAACTGATGTCCGGGTCGCGCGGCATGCCACCTTACTTCTGGCAAATGGCCGTCAAAAACCGGCCGTCCGGACTTTCATGTTCATCCAGAATTTCCAGACCGCCATGTTCGCCGATCAGCCAGCGGAACGAATCGGGTGAATAGGTGTATTGGAAATTCATGCCGATGCGTTCACCGCGCTCCAGCGCCACTTCGTCCACACCCACCGGCAGCACCAGGTCGCGCGCGGCGTGGAAATAGCGAGTGATCAGGTGCAAGCCTTCGTGGCGCTCGTCGCGCTTATGATCGAAGCGGATCTCGCCATCGTTGCTGCCAATCCCCACGCCGCTCAGCATGGCCGACAGGAAGCGCCGGGCCGATGCATTGTCGCGGCGTGCCATGGTCTTGCTGTCGTCGTATACCTCGCCATCGATGATCAGGCGGTCGCCATTATGCAGCCCCTGCGCGATATAGCGAATCTCCGCCAGCGGGTCGAACGACCCCATAGTGTTGCCCGACATAATAAACAGGCGCGGCGGCTCGGATGCATCAGCGGCGTAGATCAGGTGCACGGGGCTCGATATGTCGGCTTTGATGCCCACCGCCTCGAAGTCGTCATCCTCCGCGCTCGCACACGCCAACTCCAACATCGTCTGGCTGGCATCCACGGGAAAGTACTGGCATTCGCGGCCGAGGTCTTTCAAGGCATTCAACAGCAGCCGGTCGCGCCCGCCATCGCCCGCGCCGAAGCTGATCACCGGGATACGGCCGGAAAAGCCTCGTACCAGCGGGCCGGCTTCGGCCGCGATGGTCTTCCACGTCTCCGTCAGCCCCCCATAAAGCGCCGCTTCTTCGCTCAACGCTTTCCACGCCAGCGCTGAACGCGGCGACCAGAAGAAGAACTTCTCCGGCAGGTCGCGGGCTTCCAGAGCTTCCGCAAATTCCTGCGCAATGTCGGCTTCCGACAGGACTACTTCTACTTTCATATTCGTTAGAGCCCCATCACGTGCATGCCGGAATCCACAAACAACACGTTGCCTGTCACGCCGCGGCCCAGGTGGCTGGCCAGGAATACCGCCGCGTCTCCCACTTCGGCAGGCTCGGTATTGTGGCGCAACGGTGCACGCTGCGGTGTGGCGTCGAGTAGGGCCGAGGAGCCCTTGATTGCCCGCATGGACGCCGTCTTGACCGCTCCGGCGGAAATCGCGTTCACGCGAATCTTCTGCGGCCCCAAATCATTCGCCAGGTACCGCACCGAAGCTTCGAGCGATGCTTTGGCTACTCCCATCACGTTGTAGTTGGGGATCACGCGCGTCGAGCCGAGATAGGTGAGCGTGCTGATCGAGCCGCCTTCCGTCATCAGCGGCGCCGCGGCGCCCGCCACCGCTACCAGCGAATAGGCGCTCACGTTTTGCGCCAGCAGAAAACCCTCGCGCGGCGTCTCCATGAAGGGCCGCGAGAGATCTTCCCGATTGGCGAACGCCAGGCTGTGCATCACCGCGTCGAGCGGCCGCGCCAGATCGCGCAGCGATTGCGAGAGGCCTGTGATGTCCTCATCCTTGCTCACATCGCACGGAAGGATGGCCGCCACATTCCAGCCTTGCGAGAGCTCCTGGATGGACTCCTTCTGGCGCTCGCCCAAATACGAAAGCGCCAGCGTCGCGCCTTCGCGCGCGAATGCTTCCGCGACTGCATAAGCCAAACTCCACTTGTTGGCGATCCCCAAAACGAGGGCCAGTTTGCCCTCGAGCAGCTTGGACATGAGTAACCTACAGTGTACCGTGTAGACTGAAATTTCGAGCATTGTGGGGCCAGGCTTTCCAGCCTGCCGCCGCGCTTCTGCCCGGCGCTGGACGACGGCATAGCACTCCGGCCCAGGCGCAGCGCTCGGAAACGATATCGGCACACCCGTGGACCTGACCACCCCACTCACCTACGTCAAAGGCGTCGGCCCGGCGCGCGCCGCCCTGCTCGAAGCCAAGGGCCTGCGCGTCGTGGAAGATTTGCTCGCCTACGTCCCGTTCCGCTATGAAGACCGCAGCAACCTGAAGACCATCGCGCAACTGGCGCCCGGCGAGATGGCCACGGTGATCGTGGAGGTCCGCTCGGCGAAGCTTTCCGGTTTCAAGCGCCGCAACCTCGGCCTCTTCGAAGCGCGCTTTACCGACTCCTCGCGCGCCATCCTGGTGGGCAAATGGTTCCATGGCGGCTACCTCGCCAATGTGTTGGCCGAGGGTATGAAGCTGTCGCTATTCGGCAAGGTCGAATTCGACAGCTACTCCGGCGACCTGACCATGCTCCACCCCGAGTTCGAAATTCTCGCCGGAGACGATGACGATGGCGAAGCCTCGCTGCACACCGGGCGTCTGGTCCCCATCTATGAAGCCGTTTCAAAGATGACCACGCGCGTGCTGCGGACCATCGTCCACCGCGTGATCGAGTCGCTCGACCCGCTGGAGGACCACCTGCCGCCCGAGATCCGCCAGCGGCTGAAGTTTCCCGATCGCTGGACCGCCATCCGCCAAACGCATTTTCCACCGCCCGACGCGGACCTCCGACTGCTCAACCATTTCCGTTCGCCGGGGCAGTTCCGCCTGATTTTCGAAGAATTCTTCTGGCTGGAGTGCGGCATCACGCTCAAGCGCCGCCACGCGCGCACGCTGCCCGGCATCCCCTTCGCCATCGACGATCGCGTTCGCGAGAAGGTCAAGGCCATGCTGCCGTTCAAACCGACCGGGGCGCAGAAGCGCGTCATCCAGGAAATTGCCAACGACATGAAGGAGCCGCGGCCCATGAGCCGCCTGCTACAGGGCGACGTGGGCAGCGGCAAGACCATCGTCGCCGCCGAGGCCGCTGTCATCGCCATCGAAAACGGATATCAGGTCGCGGTGCTGGCGCCCACCGAAATCCTGGCCGTGCAGCACGGGTTCTACTTCAAGCAGATTCTTTCCAAGCTCGGCTACGTGGTGGCGCTGCTCACGGGCTCGTTCACCAGCCGCGAAAAAGCGCAGCTCAAGAAACTGGTGGCGGAAGGGCTGGTCCACATGGTGATCGGGACACACGCCTTGCTCGAAAAGGACGTCGAGTTCAAGAAGCTGGGCCTCGCGATCATCGATGAGCAGCATCGTTTCGGCGTGCTCCAGCGCCTGGGCCTGACGGAAAAAGGCGCGCGCCCCGACGTGCTGGTGATGACCGCTACGCCGATTCCGCGCACCCTCTCGATGACCCTATACGGCGATCTCGACGTCTCCGTCATCGACGAACTGCCGCCGGGCCGCAAGCCGATCATCACCAAGTCCGCCACCGCCGACCGTGTGGAACAGGTTTACAGTTTCTTGAAGCGGCAAATCGATGACGGCCGCCAGGCGTACGTGGTCTACCCCGTGATCGAGGAGTCGGAAACCCAGGCCATGAAAGCCGCGCAGCAGATGTACGAGCACCTCTCGCGCGAGGTCTTTCCGCAGATTTCGGTCGGCTTGCTGCACGGCCGGCTCGGAGCCAACGAGAAGGAAGCCGTGATGCAGCGGTTCAAGGCCGGCGAGATCAAGATTCTGGTCTCGACCACCGTGATCGAAGTCGGCGTCGACGTGCCCAACGCCACCGTGATGCTGATCGAGCAGGCGGAGCGCTTCGGCCTGGCGCAACTACACCAATTGCGCGGGCGGGTAGGCCGCGGCGCCGCGCAAAGCTATTGCATCCTGGTCACCGAGAAGATGAACGACGCCGCGCGCGAACGCATACGCACGCTGGTGGAATCCACGGACGGTTTCTACATTGCGGAGATGGATTTGAAGCTGCGCGGCCCCGGCGAATTCTTCGGTACCAGGCAATCCGGCCTGCCGTCGCTGCGCGTAGCCAGCATTCTGCGCGATACGGAGATCCTGGAGGTCGCGCGGCGCGAGGCGCTGGCCTTCGTCGAGCATCCGCCCTCGCGCGAAGATCTCGAACGGGCG
>Ga0335078_10015558_pt1 | contig 11294 bp, 9 predicted proteins | sample Lox_Sample_32_FD_206711 | JGI IMG/M metagenome (GOLD analysis project Ga0335078, IMG submission 206711) | Soil microbial communities from Loxahatchee National Wildlife Refuge, Florida, United States - Lox_Sample_3.2 | ecosystem: Environmental > Terrestrial > Soil > Wetlands | place: USA: Florida...
CTGGCACGCGTGGGACGGGCGGCCCCTGGCCCGCAGCGTGGATGGCAGGCCCAACACCTGGACCCCGGCCAAGGCGCTGCGCCGGATCACCGATCACCTGATCGACCACCTGCACCAGGTGGAGGCGTTGCTGGCCGGGGTGCCATCGATCCCCGACGCGTGGCACGGCCGGTTCGTGACGCTGGACGCCGACTGGGCGCGGTTCACCGAGGCGGACTACGACGAGGCGTGCTCGCGGCTGCGGCGGCTCGGCCGGTGGTACGTGCTCCGCTACGAAGCGGCCGGGCCCGCGGCCTGGGACCTGGAGCGCGGCGGGGAGTGGACGCTGCGCCAGATCGCCGAGCACGTCGCCGGGGTGACCTACTACGCCGAGCAGGCCGGGACCCTGGACCTGCCTGTCGGCCGCGAGTAGGGTGGCGGCCCGGCAGGGCAGGACAGGGCAGGACAGGGCAGGGCGGGGCGCGGCCCGGCAGGGCGCGGCCCCGCAGGTCAGGCCGGGGCACGGCCCAGCGGGACGCGGCCCGGCATGACGGCGAGCCGGCCGCGAGCAGGGCGGCGAGCCGGGCGGCGGGCGGCGCGGGCCGGCGAACCGGGGCGGGCGGATACTGGCCAGGTGGCGCCGGCGCAGCGGGCGGGGCGGGGCGGCCCGGGGCGCGGCGCCGGGCCGCCCGCGATCGCGCGCCTGCCCGGATCGCCCGGCGTCTACCGGTTCCGCGACGCCGGGGGCCAGGTGCTCTACCTCGGCCGGGCCAGCGTGCTGCGCGGCCGGGTGGCGTCGTACTGGTCGGACCTGCGCGGCCGCGGTCACCTGGCGGCGATGGTGGCCCGGATCGCCCGGATCGAGGCGGTCAGCTGCGACTCGGTCCACGAGGCCGCGTGGCTGGAGCGCAACCTGCTGGAGGCCGCGCTGCCACCGTGGAACCGGACGCCGGGCGGCCAGGAGAGCGCCGTCTACATCCGGCTGGACGCCGGGCCGGCCCACCCCGGCCTGTCCGTCACCCACCGGGCCGAGCCCGCTGACCAGGTCCGTTATTTCGGTCCCTACCTGGGGGGCCTGCGGGCGCGGCAGGCGGTCGCCGCCCTGCACCGGATCCAGCCGCTGTGCTACGCCGCCGACCGGCCGGGCGGGGCCGGGCGTGACCTTGCGCGGGCGCGCGGCGTCGCCGGCCGGGACCGCGCCGCCCTGGCCGGCGCGCTCACCGCGATCCTGGAACGCCAGCCCGCGGCCGTCGGCTCGGCCCGCCGCCGGCTGGCAGAGTTGCGCGACCACGCCGCCCAGGCCCTGGCCTACGGGCTCGCCGCCCGGATCCAGGGCGAGATGGCCGGGCTGAGCTGGGTCTGCTGCGCGCAGCGCGTCACCGTCATGGCGCCGGTGAACCGGACCGTCGCGGGCTGGTCCGGCGGCGTGCTGGTCCAGTTCCTGATCCGCGACGGGCGGCTCCGCGGCTGGTCGCAACGGGCGTGCGACCGCGGCAGCGCCGCCGGGGCGCTGGCCGCCACCCCCGCCGCCTGGCGCGGCTTCACCCAGCGGAACGCCGAGCTCGCCGCGAGCCTGGCCCGGGGATAGCGCCGCGGGCCCTGGCCGGTCCCCGCCCCCCGCGCGGCTCCGGTTGAGCGGGACGGCGGTCTCGGGGCCGTATCGCGCTGGCCCGCGCGGCCCCGCCGGGGTTACCGTGGGGAAGGCGGATCGTGTCGCCGCGTCTTATCGCCGCTTGATGGGAGCAGGCCGTTGCGTCGTTGAGTGTCTCGCCAGCCCCTGGAGACCTCATCGCAAGGAGCCTTGCATGCCTTCGCCCGCGCCCGTCGTCACCTGTTCCGGGGTGGATTTCGCCTGGCCGGACGGGACGCCGGTGTTCACTGATTTCTCGCTGGTCATCGGGCCGGGGCGGACCGGCCTGATCGGGCTGAACGGGTCAGGCAAGTCGACGCTGCTCCGGCTGATCGCCGGTGAGCTGGCCCCGTCGCGCGGCAGCGTCACGGTCGAGGGCGACCTGGGGTACGTGCCGCAGAACGTGGCCCTCGGCGGCGCGGGGGCCAGGGTCGAGGACGCGCTCGGCATCGCGGGCGTCCGCGCGGCGCTGACCGCGATCGAGGCGGGGGACGCCAGCGAGGCGAACTTCGCCGCGGTCGGCGGGGACTGGGACGTGGACGAGCGGGCCCGGGCCACGCTGGACCGGCTCGGCCTGGGCCATGTCCCGCTGGACCGGCCGATGACCGGGCTGTCCGGCGGCGAGGCGGTGCTGCTGACCCTGGCGGCGCAGCTCCTGCGGCGGCCGGGCGTGCTGCTGCTGGACGAGCCGACGAACAACCTGGACCTGGACGCCCGGCGGCGGCTGCGGGAGGCGGCCGGGTCCTGGACGGGCGCGATGGTGATCGTCAGCCACGACCGGGAGCTGCTGGGCCTGGTGGACCAGGTCGCCGAGCTGCGGGACGGGCAGGTGCGCTGGTACGGCGGCAACCTGGCCGACTACGAGGCGGCGGTCGCCGTCGAGCAGGAGGCGGCCGAGCGCACGGTGCGGGCGGCCGAGTCGGACGTGCGGCGGCAGCAGCGCGAGCTGATCGAGACCCGGACCAAGCTCGACCGGCGGCTCCGGTACGCGCGCAAGATGCAGGAGAACAAGCGGGTCCCCAAGATCCTGGCGAACGAGCGCAAGCGGCAGGCGCAGGTGTCGGCGGCGAAGCTGCGCGACACCCAGGCCGGGCGCCTGGACGAGGCCAGGGACCGGCTGGCGGCGGCCGAGGAGGCGGTGCGCGACGACGACGAGATCCGCATCGACCTGCCCGCCACGGCGGTCCCGGCGGGGCGCGGCGTCCTCGCGCTGACCGCGTTGGAGGTGCGTTACGGCAGCCGTGCGTCCCTGGTCCTCCGCGGCCCGGAACGGGTCGCGCTGACCGGCCGGAACGGGGCGGGCAAGACCACGCTGCTGCGCACGATCACCGGCGAGGTCCCGCCGGTCGCCGGGCAGGCGCGGGTCAGTGTGCCGGCCCGGTACCTGCCGCAGCGGCTGGACATCCTCGACCCGGGGCTGAGCGTGGTGCGCAACGTCGCCCGGGCCGCGCCGGCCGCGACCGAGAACCAGATCCGGGCCCAGCTGGCGCGGTTCCTGTTCCGCGGGCGGCGGGCCGACCAGCCGGCCCGGACGCTGTCGGGCGGCGAGCTGTTCCGGGCCACGCTCGCGGCCCTGCTGCTCGCCGAGCCCGCGCCGCAGCTACTGCTGCTGGACGAGCCGACCAACAGCCTGGACATGGCCAGCGTGCGGCAGCTTTCCGGGGCGCTGCGGTCCTACCAGGGGGCGCTGATCGTGGCCAGCCACGACGTGCCGTTCCTGCGTGACATCGGGATCACCCGCTGGCTCCGCCTGGACGGGGACCTGATCGAGACCGGCCCGCTCTGACCGCGGCCGGGATCCCCCGGGGGTGAAACGCCCCGGCGATGCGGTTCCTGTGCAACCCTGGTGCCCCGGTGGCCGCACGGCGGAGGAGGCGTGGCGTGGATCTGCTGAAGCGGGCCGGGCAGCTCAAGCCGGTGCTGGTGAGGTTCGCGATGTCACCTCGCTTCGAGGGCGAGCTGACGGCGGAGATCGCGCAGAACTTCCCCGGCGGGATCGTTACCGACGAGGAGATGTTCTCCCTGGTCCTGGACCACTTCGCGCTGCAGCACCGGCTCGGGTCGGGAACCACGGTGGTCGAGGAGTTCGTCGCCGCCCACCCGGAGCTGACCGGGGCCGAGCGGGAGATGCTGCTGGGCTGGCAGGACGTGGTCGAGGGCATGTTCGAGGTCCGCGCCAAGGACCAGGACGGGGTGGTCCTGTTCAACTACCTCGACGAGCTCACCTACCGGGCCCGGTCCAACCTGGGCCGGGGGGCGTTCCGGCAGCTGGGGAAGGGCATGATCGTCATTGGCCGGCTGGTGCCGATCGCCGAGGTATGGATGGTCTCCGGCAATCTCGCGGTCTTCCCCGCCTCCGCCCGCGGCGAGATGCTCGCGATAGCGGCCCGGCAGGCGATGAGCCATCCCGAAGCGGTGTTCCGCAATCCGGCCAAGCTGGCCGAGGCCCGGAGCCTGCTCGCCGAGCAGCGCACGGCGTTCGTGGACCTGTTCGGCGCCGACCGCACCGAGGTGCCGGGCAAGATCGGTGAGTTCCACCGCCACTGGGCGCGGCAGGTCCGCCCGGGCGCCGAGCCCGCTGACCTGCCGCCCCCGGACCTGCCGGACGAGATCCTTGACGCCGACGGCGTCGCGATCCACTTCGTCGCCGATGAGGGACTGAGCTGCTACCCCGGCTACGACCTGCTGGAGGAGCTGTTCAGCAACCCCGCGCTGCTGTCCCGCCGCCGCTACCGGGAAACCCTGTCCGGCTTCCTGCGGGACCCGGACACCTCGCCGGAACCGCTCCGGCGGCTCGCCGCCCGCGACCCGGCCAAGGCCAGCGCGCTGTTCGCCAGGCTCCTGCGCCGCAAGCAGGGCTTCTCCTGGGAGGCCGACGGCGAGCAGTTGCTGCGCGAGAACAAGCCCGGTTACTTCGACGGGACGGTGCTCCCCCGCACCGTCGTGCTCTCCGATCCCCTGTCCGAGGCACTCCAGCACGCGCGTCCGTGACGCCGCCCGGTGCGGCCGCGTCCTCCGGGAGCGCGGCCCTGCGGGGCGCGGGCGGCGCCGGGCCGGGTCAGTGCGCCGCGGCGAGGGCGGCGTCGGCCCGGCGCAGCAGCGGCGCGAAGTTCGCCTGCAGCCCCGACAGCGTCGCCAGGTTCTGCCCGATCAGCGCCTGCTGGTAGGCCGCCTGCACGGCCAGCCAGGTGTTCAGCAGGTTGGCCTGGGTCTTGCAGGCCACGTCGGCGACCGCGGTGGCGATCTCGGCCTTGTCCGGCGGGGTCCGCCAGTGCTGCCGCTCCACCTGGGCCGGGCTGCTGTAGTGGTAGTAGCGGCGGGCCATGCATGCCGACCACGCCCGGGTGACCGCGCGGATGCGCGGATCGGTCTGGGTGAAGCTCACCGCCTGCTCGGCGATCTGCGGCACGGGGTCGGGCGCGGGCTCGCCGACCAGCGCCCCGTAGACCTCCTTGCTGGCCTGCTGCAGGCACCCGAGGTGACCGCCCGGGCCCGTCCCGGTCCCGGGGCCGAAGCCGAACAGGGCCTCGGCGTAGGCCCGGCCGGCCTTGAGCGACTGGCCGAACCCGGCCGCGTTGATGAAGCCGATGATCTGCGGGCCGGACGGGCCGGCCGACCCGGCGCCCTTGGGGCGCGCGAAGCCGAACGTCCGCGCCTGGGTGAGGCTGGTCAGCCCGGCGCCGGAGGTCTCGACCTGCTCCAGGGTGGCCACGCTCGACAACGGCGGGGAGGCGGAGCTGGTGTCGTCGAATCCCCGGCCCGCCATGCAGTGCTGGATCAGCAGGTTGCTCGCGTCCGCCAGCGCCTCCTGCTGCTGGGTCGAGATCGCCTGATAGGCCTCCAGCGGCATCGGGACGGGCAGGCTGGAGTTCGCCGGCGGGATCGGCGGCACCGTGATCTTGGGACGCGACCCGCCGCCGGCGCCGGCGCCGATGAAGACGACCGGCCCGCCGCCCAGCGCCCCGCCGCCGACGATGATCAGGTGCGGGGCGATCCGGGGCCGCCGGCCCGGGGGGAACAGCGGCGACGGGCCATGGCGCCCGGTGCCCGGCGGCGCCCCGGTGCAGGCGGCCAGCAGGCACGCCGCCGCCAGGACGGCCGCCCAGCGGACGGCGTGGCGGGCGGCGGCGGGCTCAGCGGCGCAGGGCATCGGCCGGTTCCAGCATGCTGGCCCGCAGAGCGGGGTACAGGCCCGCCAGCAGCCCCACCGCCGCGCCGGCGACGGGCGCCGCGACCACGATCCGCGGGTCGAGCAGCGCGGTCCAGTGCCGGTAGATGGTCACGCCGAGGATCGTGAGCACGCCCAGGCTGGCCCCGATGAGCCCGCCGAACAGGCCCAGCGCGGTGGACTCGGTGAGGAACTGGATGCCGATGTGGCGGGGGCGGGCGCCCAGGGCACGCCGCAGCCCGATCTCCCCCGCCCGCTCCAGCACCGCGACCAGCGTGGTGTTGGCGATGCCGACCGCCCCGACGATCAGCGCGATCCCGGCCAGCGTGAGGAACAGGCCATTCAGGCTGGTGCTGACGTTGTGCTGCAGCTGGGCCGCGCTGGGCGCGGCGGCGCTCTTGAGCAGCGTGGGGTCATCCGGCCGGAGCGCGACCGGCGCCTGCTCGGCCACCACCCTGGCCGCGCCGAGCCTGGTGTGGATCAGCATCTCGGCCTGCGCCTGCGTCGGCGCCGACCACAGCCGCAGCGCGGTGCTGGCCGGCACGGTCACCCCCACGTCGAGCTGGGGCAGCCGCTGCGAGCTCGCGATGATCCCGACCACGGTGAACGGCTGGCCGTCGATGAAGATCGCGGGCTGGCCCTGGAGGCTGGTGATGCCCAGGCTGGCGGCGGCGCTGCGGCCGATGACGGCCACGTTCTGCGCGCGGGCCTCGTGGAAGTCGTTGTACAGGGTGCCGGTGACGAGCTTCACGCCCGCCGCGGCCAGCAGGCCGGGGCTGGCGGCCGTCACCGGCATGCCGTGCTGCGACGCCAGGAAGCCGTCGGCGAACCCGCTCACCTCGGCCTGCTTGAACAGCACCGGCCAGTAGACCCCCGCGGCGACCACGCCGTGGATCCGTTCCGCGAGGGCGTCGGCGTCCGGGGGGAAGTCCACGGTCGGATGGCCGGCCTGGGCGGACTGCGCGGCGCCCACGTCGAACACGTACGCCTGGGTCGCCTGCAGCACGTTGAACTGCTTGCCGATCTGGCCCGACGCGGTCTGCGCGATCCCGACGATGGCGACGAAGCTGCCGATGCCCAGCACGACGCCGAGCAGGGTCAGCGCCGACCGGCCCGGCCGCTGGAGCAGCCCGGCCATCGCCTCACTGCCCAGATCGCGGGCGCGCAGCCGCGACGGCGGGACCGCCCGGGAGCCCCGCCTACGCACCGGGTTCCCCGCTGCCAGGTGGCGGACCGGCCGCCCCGGTTGCGGGCGGTGCCGTAATGCCGGAAATATCGGTCAGCTCACCGTCGCGGATGGCTATCTGCCGCTGCGCCCGGCCCGCCACGACCGGGTTGTGCGTGATGACCACGAGCGTGGCCCCCGCCCGGTGCAGCGATTCGAGCAGGTCGGTGAGCTCGATCGTGGTGGCGGTGTCCAGGTTGCCGGTGGGCTCGTCGCACATCAGCAGCGCAGGCCGGTTGACCAGGGCGCGGGCGATCGCGACCCGCTGCCGCTCGCCGCCGGACAGCGCCGTGGGCAGCGCGTGCGCGCGGCGGTCCAGCCCGACCTGCGCCAGCGCGGCCATGGCCGCGGCGCGCCGGTGCCGCCGCGGCTCGTCGGCGTAGACCTGGGCCAGCATCACGTTCTCCACCGAGGTGCGGTAGGGCAGCAGGTGGAAGGACTGGAAGACGAACCCGATCCGGTGCGCCCGGACCGCGGCGCGCTCGCGCTCCGGCGCCGAGCCCACGTCGATCCCGTCGATCTCGATCGAGCCCTGGGTCGGCTTGTCGAGCAGGCCGAGCAGGTTGAGCAGCGTCGACTTGCCCGAGCCCGACGGCCCGGTGATCGCGACGTGCTCGCCCCGGTAGATGACCAGGCTGGTCGGCTTGAGCGCCGCGACCGGCGGCGGGCCGCGGTAGGTGTAGGCGGCCGAGGAGAGCCTGATGACCGCATCCCCGGGCGGGGCGCCGCCGGTCATCCCGGCCCCGGGAGCTGGACCGAGCCGGAGCCGCCGACGGGCACCAGCTTCGCCTTCCGGCCGGTGCGGCCGAGCGGGCTGGTCAGGTAGTTCTCGCCGGTGACGACCTGGTCGCCCGGCTTCAGCGCGGCCGCGGGAACGGGCCTGATCCCGACCAGGCCGTCGCCCTCGGTGACCACGATCACCGGGACCCGGGCTGCCGTGTCGGGCCCGGTCACCTTGGAGACGTAGTCCCGGCCGTCCTGCCCGCCGAACAGCGCGGCCTCGGGCACCGCGAGCATCGGCCCGCTGCTCTGCGCGGCCTGGATGGACAGGATGACGTCCTGCCCGGGGCCCATGGACGGCGGCAGCGGGTGGCGCAGCCTGATGTGCACCGGGTAGTACAGGCCGCCGGAGATGCTCTTGGCGGTCTGGGCCTTCGTGCTGACCGACGCGATGGTGCCGTGCGCGGTGGCGGGGCTGCCCTGGGTGCCGATCGTGACCCGCATGCCGGGGTGGACCAGCGCGCCGAAGGCGGGGTTGAGCTGGCCTTTGACGGACGGGCTGCCGAGCGACAGGGTGACCAGCGAACCGTTCACGATGCTGCCGACACCGCCACCGAGCTTGACCACCTGGGCCGGGAACCGGGGCACGAACATGATCTCGGACAGCGGGAACTCCACGCCGCGGTGGCCCTTGCGGCCCGCCGGGGCGGGCGGCGCGCTGTAACCCAGGCTCTGGTAGAACGCGGCGACGGCGGCGCTGGTGCCCGGGCCGTAGACACCGCTGGCGTCGCCGCCGGTGAAGAATCCGAGCGCCGCCAGGCCCGCCTGGAGCTGGGCGATGTCCGACCCCGATTCGCCGGGGGCCATGTCGCGGTAGGCGGGCACCGTGCCCTGCAGGACGATGAACGGCCGCCCCGCGACCTCGATGATCACGTTCCCCGGGGCCACGAAGCTGCCCGGCGGGTGGAAGATCTTGGTGACGACCTGCTGGGCGTTGCCCGCGCCGCCGCCCCCGCCCCCGCTGCTGAGCGAGGAGATCTGCGGCGGCTTGGTGATCAGGCCGTCGGCCTGGACGGTGTTGCGGATGACCGTGTCCTGGACCGGGGCCGTCAGCCGGGTCAGCCCCGGTGCCTGGGTCTCGGCGGCCTGTTGCGCCGGGGACTTGATCGTGGTCGATACCAGCAGGCCGCCGGCCGCCGCGAGCACGGCCAGGCCGATGACCGCCAGCAGGACGATCCGGCGCCGGCGGCCGTGACCGGGCTTGTCACCGAGGACGTCTGCGCCCATTCGCTCTCCCGCCGCCGAGCCCCGCTGACGCCGACCGCCGGCCGCTCCGCCCTGGCCCTAAGCCACGGTGGCACGTCAGCGGGTGACGGCGGGGCGGTTCCGGCGCCGGAAGGTCCGGAAGTTCTGCTTTCGTAGATATAGACGATCCCCGGCGCAGGATGTTGCCCGGTGCCGCGTATCGATCCGGTAGCGATGCCGATGGCGGGCCCGGCGTTACGATGTGCCCGATGAGCACCGCAGACGCGCCGGCCGTGGCCGGGAGGCGTGACACCGCCCGGGACGCGGTCATCCACACCGAGGACCTGACCAAGGTCTACCCGGGGACCGACTTCGCCGCGGTGGACAAGCTGAACCTCGACGTGCGGGCCGGGGAGATCTTCGGCCTGCTCGGGCCCAACGGCGCGGGCAAGACGACGACCGCGGGGATGCTGACCACGCGGGTGGTGCCGACGTCGGGGCGGGCGTTCCTCGGCGGGATCAACGTGGCGGCGCACCCGGCGCTGGCCAAGCAGCTCAGCGGCATCGTCTCGCAGCAGAACACGCTGGACCGCCAGCTCACCGTCTGGGAGAACCTGTACTTCCACGGGCGGCTGTTCGGCATGGGGGCACGGGCGTCCCGGCGCACGGCCGACGGGCTGCTCGAGCAGTTCCAGCTGTCGAAGTGGGCCAAGGCGTCGGTGTACGCGCTGTCCGGCGGGATGGCGCAGCGGCTGATGGTGGCGCGGGCCATCTTCCACCGGCCGTCGGTGCTGTTCCTGGACGAGCCCACGGCGGGGCTGGACCCGCAGAGCAGGCTGGCGCTGTGGGACCTGCTCGGCGAGCTGCACCGCGAGGGCCAGACCATCATGCTGACCACGCATTACATGGAGGAGGCGGACCGGCTCTGCGAGCGGGTGGCCATCATGGACCACGGCGTGATCCTGGCGCTCGACACCCCCGCCGCGCTGAAGCAGAGCGTCGGCGCCGACACGATCGTCACGGTCAAGGCGGCCGGGGACATCGCCCGGCTCGCTGAGCTGCTGGCCCGGGACGTGGCGGGCGTGACCCGGATGCGCCAGACCGAGGGGGGGCTGGAGCTGCACGTGCAGGGCAGCGACCGGCTGGTGCCGCGCATCGCCGCCGCCGCCGAGCGGGGCGGGTTCGACCTGGTGGACCTGTCGGTCGCCGAGCCGAGCCTGGAGACGGTGTTCATCAACCTCACCGGCAAGGAGCTCCGGGACTGATGGCGGTTTCTGAGGCGACCGAGGCATCGGCGGCGCCGGCGCGCCGGATCGGCGGCGGGCCGACCCGCTCGGTGGCCGCGGCGAGCTGGACCGCGCTGGGCGCGCTGATGCTGCGCGACCTGGTGGTGCTGCGCAAGCACATCTGGGAGTTCGTGCTGCGCACGCTCATCCAGCCGTTCCTGCTGTGTTTCGTGTTCCTGTACGTGTTCCCAAAGATCGGGCAGGGCATTGGCGGGCGCAACCCGGCGGAGCAGTCGGCGTTCGCGACGATCCTGCTGCCCGGGGTGATCGGGATCTCGGTCATGTTCCAGGGCGTGCAGTCGATCGCGCTGGCGATGGCGCAGGAGTTCGGCTTCACCCGGGAGATCGAGGACCGGGTCCAGGCGCCGTGCCCGATCTGGCTGGTGGCCATCGCCAAGGTGCTCTCCGGCGCGGCGCAGGGGGTGCTGTCGGCGATCATCGTGCTGCCGATCGCCTCGGTCGTGCACGCGCCCGGGGTGGAGGCGCACCTGTCGCTGCACTGGCCGGTCATCCTGACGTTCGTGCCGCTCGCGTCCGTGGCCATGGCGGGCCTCGGGCTGGTGCTGGGCACGAGTTTCGAGCCGCGCAACATCGGGCTGATGTTCGGCTTCATCATCCTGCCGATCACGTTCCTCGGCGGCACGTACTACTCGTGGACCAAGCTCGCCCCGGTCACCGTCGGCGGGTGGCACTGGCTGCAGACCCTGGTGCTGATCAACCCGCTCATCTACGTCAACGAGGGCATGCGGGCGGCGTTCACCGCGGCGCCGCACATGCACCTGTACGTCATCTATCCGGTCGTGTTCGGGTTCGGCGCGCTGTTCCTGGCGCTCGGCCTCCGCAACTTCCGCCGCCGCGTGCTCTCCTGACCATGGGCGTCCCGCCCGGCCGCCCCCGAGCCCGGCTTTGGACGTGCACGCTGGCCGGTTGGGGTTGTCACGGAGTGAATATGTGCGCCGCCGCCTGGCGCAGGATGGGGCCAGGCAGCAATCGCCCGTGAGCGCCGCGGACCTAGCGCGATTCACGGATGTCTTTGTCGAT
>Ga0335078_10015559_pt1 | contig 11293 bp, 8 predicted proteins | sample Lox_Sample_32_FD_206711 | JGI IMG/M metagenome (GOLD analysis project Ga0335078, IMG submission 206711) | Soil microbial communities from Loxahatchee National Wildlife Refuge, Florida, United States - Lox_Sample_3.2 | ecosystem: Environmental > Terrestrial > Soil > Wetlands | place: USA: Florida...
TTGCGCGCACAGAAAGCGCGCGGACAGAAACGCCAATACCAGCCATCGTCGTGAAAACATGACAAGCTCACATTGTAGCGTCACGCCGGCGAAGACGACTCGCTACCACAGCAACTTCAGTCCGAATTGAACCTGCCGCGATGTGGTCGCTGTGCTCGTGATCACACCCGCCGTGGGCGAAACGCCCGACGGGGTAAAGGCCACCGCGTTCGGTGTGTTGAAGTTGGCCCGGTTCAGGACGTTGAACAGCTCCGCACGAAACTGAAGGCGAAGTCTTTCGCGAATGGACATGTCCTTCAGGAAGGACAAATCCCAGGTAGCCAGACCTGGCCCAAGCAACGTATCTCTGCCCAGGTTTCCGTAAAATCCGCTGTTGTTCGGCGGAGCCAGGAACGCCAGCGGATTGAACCACTGGCTCGGATTGCCCAGAATCACCGGACCGCTAAATGCGGGGTTCACGAATGGGCGCACCGGGTTCCGCGTGTCGCCGTTGTTCGAGGGGTTATAACTGAGTTGCGGCGTGAACGGGAAACCGCCCTGGAGCGTCACAATCGAGTTCACCGTCCAGCCGCTCACCAGCGCCTTGCTGAAACCGCTGGCGCCGGTTAGAAATTGCTTCCCCGGTCCGAGAGGCAACTCGTAGCTCGCACTGATGGCGCCTGCATTCCTCACGTCAAAGTTCGCCAGACCACGATCCGCGCGGAGGTTAAACGGATTCGAGGCTAGGGCGGGCTCGCCTCCCGAAACCGTTGCGTTCAGAGAATCTCCGTCATCGATCGTCTTCGACCATGTATAAACTCCGCGCAACGATAAGCCCCTGCTGAAGCGGTGATTCACGTCCACCTGGAGGGCGTTGTAGGAACTGTCGCCCTCCGAAAAATAAGTCCAGGTGTTCGCAAGCTTGGGATTGGCCTTCACCGCGGTTGGAACATAATAGGTTCCGGCGGGGACCGGCGTGCCGGCTATACCCGCAGGGAATGTCTTCGGATAGGTTGCCGGACACGGAGCGTTAGGGCAAATCACGGGGAACGGTTCGTTCGCATCGATGCCAATAATCTCATGGTAACCATGAGATCCGAGATACCCCACCGTGAGTGCCGTATTTGCCGTTAGCTCCTGTTGGACCCTGAAAGACCAGGAAAGAAGGGTGGGGGTCTTCAAATCCGGCTGAACTCCGCCAGGAACCAATTTCGCGGTGGCGGGTACCGCAGCCGCCGGCGAGACCGGAAGTTGAGAGACCGGGAGGCTCGGAAGACTGTACGTCGGATTGAAGGGTGCATTTTGATCGGTGCGGTAACCCAGCGCATCTTGAAGATCGTTGTACATGCCGAACGCCGCACGGATCACGGTTGTATGCTGGTCTCGAAAAGGACTCCACGCCAGGCCGACTCGTGGTTGCGGCAAGAACTTTCCATTATTGACAGTGAGGGCTGAGTCTCCCACCTGTGGCTCTGTTGAGATGATCCCGTTCGGGAAGGTGTAAGTGGCTGCCCGCCCGCGAACTTCGTTCCACCCGTTGGTAAACTCATCGCGGAATCCGAGCGACAAGGTGAAGCCGGGGCTCAGTCGAATGGTGTCTTCGACATACCAGGCGCCAAACCACGAACGCCAGCCCAGCGGGGTAGGCGCCGGATCGTACAGTAAGCTTCCTATGGTGCCGTGCAGGAACGTTTGCAGGCTGGCAAACGTTGCCTGGCCGTACTGGCTGAGCGCCAGGTTCTCGTTGGACCGGAGGCGCTGGAACCAGGCGCCGAAGTCGAATTGATGACGGCCCTTCGTGAACGATACGCGATCCTCATACGTGAAGAGATTCCGTGCCACATCCAGGTTGCTTCCGTTGTTGCTGCCGGCCAGGCTCAGTTGCGCGGTCGGATTCGACGCGGCGCTGCCGCCCACCACGATCGCGCCAACCGGGAGCCCCGAGAGAAAACCACGCAGGCTGGCCGCCGGGGTCCCTGGCGTAGGCTCGCCCGTGAAGAAATACCCCGCCCGGGAAAAACCGGCTCGGGCCGTGTTGAGCAAGGTGGGAGAGAAAACGTGAGTTTCCTCCACGCTCGCCACCTGTTCGCGAAGACTCTCCACATCCGTGCTGTAAAGGTTCGTGCTGGTGGGCGTGAAGTCCGCGCTGTCGTCAACGGTGTACGCCGCGCTCAGAGAGTCCCTGGTGGATAGAATGTGGTCCAGCCGCAGCGTCCCGAAGTCGTCTCGAATCGTTTGCAGTGGATTGTTGAACGCTTCGGAAATCCCCCCGAAATCGGGAGCGCCGGGGCTTGGCGCCGCCCAGGCATTGATCAACGGCGAAACTCCGACGAAAACCAGGCCCGATTCCGGGCACGGGCTGGGTGCCGGAGTAACCAGCTTGCACGGCAAATAGCCGTTGCGCGCATTCATGTCCGGCACAAGGTCCACACCGGTCTGGTGAAGGTGCTGGCGCAGTTCTTCGTAATTGGCAAAGAAAAACGTTTTGCCCTTCTTGATCGGCCCGCCTATGGACCCACCAAACTGGTTGCGCTGAAATCCCGGAGCGGAACCGTGATCGAAGTAGTTGGGAGCGTCGAGAGCATTGTTTCGCAGGAATTCATACAAAGATCCATGCAACTGGTTCGTCCCGGACTGGTTGACAATCAGAACCTGGGCGCCGGGACGCTTGCCGTACTCTGCCCCGTACGAATCCAGGAGTACGTTAAACTCCCGTACGGCATCCACCCCGAGCAGTTCCTGACTGGTGCCTCCCGGTTGCATATTGTTCTCGGCCGCCCCGGTGAATTCCACGCCATTCAAGAGGAACAAATTCTGTTGAGGCCGATTCCCCGCCACGGCGAAGTTGTTTCCCACCGTCGAATTCGAAACCCCGATCCCGCCCGTTTTTTCCCACGTGAAATTGACCACTCCCGGATTGAGCGTGAGAAGCTGATCGTAACTTCTCCCGTTGAGGGGAAGGTGCTTGATCTGCTGTTCACCAACCAAACCGGTCACATCGGCGGTGGTCACGCCGACCAACGGCGCATCCCCGCTGACCGTAACCTGCTGGCTCGACTCGCCGACTCGTAGCTCTGTGTTCACGATAGCGTCTTGGCCCACCACCAAATGAATACCGGTCCGTACTTCTTGCGCAAACCCTTCTTTCCCCACCCGGATCTCATATTGACCCACCGGCAGGGAGGTGAATTGATAATGGCCCGCTGCGTCCGTTATGGTGCTGCGAGACGCCCCCGTATCCACATTTCTCACCGTCACGTTTGCCGCGGTGACCCTTGCGCCGGATGCGTCCGTGATCGTCCCGGAAACAATGGCGGATACCTGAGCCAACACCGGTGACATGGATAACAGACCCGCGAATCCGTATACCAGAACATTCCGGCAGACCGCCGCACTTGTATTGCCCTGCACGTCCACAATCCTCCCCGTGTAATGTAAGGATGTCAGTATAGCTTAAAAAGGACAACGGCGGAACAGCGGCGGCGTTTGAGAGGGGATAACTCGCACAGGTCGAATTCGACCTCAACCTTGAACCGCGCCATTCTGAAAGCCTAGTAGGCGCGCCTGCGTTCCGCGGTCATACAGGCCTTTTTCAGCGGCCTGCTCGATCTCCCGTATAGCGAAGGCGAGGTTGCTATACTGAATTCGATCTGACAAGCCGGAGTGGCGGAACTGGCAGACGCACGGGACTCAAAATCCCGCGACCTTCACTGGTCATGAGGGTTCGACCCCCTCCTCCGGCACCAGCGTATCTGTTGCAGTGGCAGGACTTGCAGACCGAAAATCTTCGCGTGCCGTATACGTGCCATGAACCCGGCTCATAATGTCCGTCGTGCGCCGCTGGTATTCCGTTGACCACTTTGCATAATGCTTGCGAATGATCTCGGGAGAATCGCCCAGGATGTTTGCGGCATCTTCGATGCTCCCGCCCGCGACCAGGACCTGAGTCGCGAGCGTGTGACGGAACCGATGAGACTGGGCATCCTGCACGTCGCTTGCGTTGAATACAGCTTGCAGGGTCCGCACGACGGTCTTGATGTGCCCATCGCGAGCGCCCACGCCGGTCCAGAAGAAGTACTCGCAATCTGAACTGGCACCTTTCGGCAACGGCAAGCAGTCGAGTGCCTTCTTCACTTCCGCATACAGAGGCAGCCAGATCGCTGCACCATTTTTGACCGCGTGCAGGAACAGGTGATCATTTTTGACCCGGTCCTTTCGCAGCGTGGCCACGTCCGAAACGCGGAGACCGTAATAGCGCATCAGCAATATCATGGCTTTCGCGCGTAGACGCTCGTAGCTGGATTTTCCGAACGAGTCACACGCAGCCAGAATGCGAATGATCTCCGTCTGCGTGTATGGCTGACGGGGTTTGGGCTTCGGATCGGGCGGCATCTTCATCTTCTTCGCAGGGTTGCGCTCGACCCAATCGCGTTCGAGACAGAACTCGAAGAACGTTCGGAGCAACTGCAGCTCCTTCTGCCATGAAAGAGAGCAGAGAGGCCGGGTCAGCTTGTATTCGTCTAACGCATTCAGGTCGCATTCATCGATGAATGTGATGCCGCAGGACTGGGAAAACGCGGAGAGGAGATTGAGAACGCGCCGATATTTCCTCATGGTCGACGGTTCGATTTCACACTGTCCAAGAAAAATGCTGATCGCGTCCGAAACATTCTTCCGTTTGCGTTCCGGTTCTGTTTCGCCGCGGGCCTCTTTGTTTAGTCGGTCTTCCAGATCCGAAAGCTTGCGACCCGCCCGCGCCCAATCTCGCGTTTCGAGACTCTGCCGAACTCGCCTGCCGCTGTGCTCGCCGTCACACCAGACCGGACACGAGCATTTGGTCCAGACTCTGCCTTTTGCCTTATGAGGACATTTGCTTTCGTGACGACGCCAGAGGCTAAGCATGGCTATCTCGTCCGTTCCTCGTACACTTTACAGGCGAGCCGGTACGGTATGCGAAGTTCAACGCGGCGCCTCCCACGAGTGCTATTTTCCGACAGTTTAAGCACTCCAGGGAGATCCTGAAACCACCGAACGATGGTATCACGGCTAACTCCCCATAGCTCCGCGTAGAACTGCGGCGAATAGTGCTGATCGAGATGAATTAGCTCGGGTGGTCGCATCTGTGAATTAGTCATGATCTGAAATCCATTTTTTTACGACCAGCTTTTCCACGCCCAGTTGCTTGGCAATATCAGGGACAGACAGCCCCGTCTGATGTAAAGCCCGAGCCTCCAGCTGCCTTTTCCGGTACGCCTTAGACCGACACGCACTGGAGCAGAACTCTTTGTCCGCCCTCGCTGTTCCTGGGGCTAGCGCGAACCATTCTTTACACTGCCGGCATTGGCGAAACTCTTGTTTTTCGTCTATCGACATCCCGAACTGGAGCCAAAGTGCAGCCAGCAGACTTGACGGAGCAAATGACATGCGAATGCTGGCATCTTTGACATCGACAGTCGTCGTGGCGGCGACGCTTTTTTCTAGTTTCGTGCTCAATATAGACCGTAGGACATAGAGCGCGGGCTGAATCACATCGCCCTTCTGAAAGACACCCAAATGGACGAAAGGCTTGAAGTCGAGATCTGGATGTAACTCGGGTAGGTTATCGCCTAAAACACCGGCGTCAGCTCGCGGATCATAATGGACGTCGTCTCCAGTCCAAATAATACGAACGCGAAGCGCGTCCAGGTCGTGCGCTTTGATTGCGTCCCACAACCGAACCGCGGCCCTCATTACGGAAATCTCGCGCTTCCACGTATCAAGTAACTCGGCATCGGCGAGCGACTCTCCTTTCGAGGTGTGGATGACGATGGGTTTGGTTTGGCCCAGCAATCCATATGTGTTGGCGAATTGCAGGATCGCCTCGTCGGTGAGTGCAGTGTTAGCAAACTTACGAAAGAGTGAAATGGCCAGCTGTAGCGGGGAATAGTTGCGGGCGCGATTATACCACGACATGCGACCGTTGGTTAAGAAGGACTCGACAGGCCCACTCTCCGCGGCGTGCAGCCACTCCGATTGCGACAACACCATACCGCCGCTCAATAGACGGGCTTTGAATTCTTTGGCCTGTTGCAACCAGATCTCGTTCGGCGGAACGTACCATTTGAAATCAAGGCGTTGCATCTCGTTACGACTACAGTATCATTATCCGTGTTGACATGTCAACATAAAAAGAGTACGATACGAATATATGATCATTACTCGTAGCAAAGAGGGCGGGCCAGAATCCCGACGCAAGGACGCACCGAATGCGCTCTGCCGGGACCAGAGCAACATGAATAAAGCCCACCAATCCAAGCTGGAAGAAGCCGCCCAAGAAAACGCATACGCGGACTCTGGAGATTCGCCGCCGAAAACGGCCACCGGATTTTTCGCTACGGGCCTACGTCGGAAGAGAGAGCAGCTCCCGAATTCTAAACGCGAGGCGGGCCGATGAATCCCGCCCTTGGTTTCCTCACTGCCCTTTATAGCAAGACGCAAACCGGACACATTGCACTCTGGACCCTACAGGATAGGAAAACCCGCTGGTTCCCAGTAACCAATCTCGCCAGCGCCGCACAAAGCGCGGCTTCGTTATCCAAGACGAAGGATGTCTACTTCGGTGTTGGATTGCAAAAGTCGCCTCTCGGCTCGAGCAAGCGCGGCGAAGCGGCGGGGGTTATCGCCATCCCGGGCCTCTGGGCGGATATGGATGTCGCCGGCCCCGCGCATAAGAGCGAAAAGCTGCCCCCGTCGACCGCGGACGCAGTAGCTCTCGCCAAGAGGTTTCCAATGCAACCGACACTGATCGTCCACTCGGGCCACGGCATCCAGGTGTACTGGTCGCTCAAAGAGCCATGGGTCTTCGAGAATGAGACCGAGCGGCAGGCTGCACGCACGCTGTCGGATCGCTTCCAGGCTACTTTGAAGGGTTACGCAGCTGAGCAGGGCTGGCAGATCGACTCCACCAGCGACCTCTCGCGCGTACTCCGTGTACCCGGAACCTGGAATCGAAAGCTAGAGACAGCCGTTCCCGTCGTGATCCTAGAGCAGAATCTCGAGCGTCGATACAACCGGTCGGAGTTTGAGCCACATCTCGCCGAAGCCTGTCAGAACGAACCAGAACGGGATCAGCCCGATCACACAGAGGAACAGTTTAAAAACTCAAAGCCGGCTGACGTTGAGCCGATCCTCGAAGATTGTGGCTGGCTTCGGCACTGCCGCGACGATGCTTCAACACTCCCGGAACCGGAGTGGTTCGGAATGCTATCAATTGTCGGCCGGTGCGAAGACGGCGAGCAGCTCGTCCAGGATTTCAGCCGGCCGCACCCGAATTACTCCCCTGAAGAAACCAAAGCAAAACTTCTGCACGCGCTCCAGGGTGCTGGACCGCGAACCTGTGCTTATATCCGAAATAGCCTCAACGGCGAGCCATACTGCTCGCATTGCCCCCACTGGGGCAAGATCAAATCGCCGATCGTATTAGGCAACGAAGTGATCAGGCGCGTCGGCGGGTACGAGGCGGCGAGGCTGGGTATGACCCTGATCACCAAGACGAAGGATGGCGATGAGGAAAGGAAACCGCTCACCAATTTCGTGGCTTCCATAACAGCAGACATTGTTGAAGATGACGGCGCCGAAAAGCGAAGGCTATTTGAAATCGAGGGCCAGGTTCAAGGTAAGCCGCCTGTCCGGTTCACAATACCGGCGAGGGAGTTTCCGACCCTCAACTGGGTCCCCGAGAGGCTCGGTGCTAGGGCAGCTATTTTTCCCGGCCAAACTAAAAAGGATCACACGCGCGTGGCGATGCAGCTTCTGTCGGGGTCTCCACCGGAGCGCACGGTTTATACTCATCTTGGTTTCCACAAGGTTGGTAGCGAATGGATCTTCCTACACGCGGACGGTGCGATAGGTGCACGTGGTTCGGTCAGGGACATCGAGGTGAGCGTACCGGACCTCAAGCGCTTCCAGCTGCCAGAACCACCACCTTGCCCGCAACTCGTCCAAGCCGTGCTGGCGAGCCTGAGTCTGCTCGATATTGGCCCGGACCGGATTACCGTGCCGATCGTGGCCGCGGCGTATCGCGCTCCGCTCGGTGCTGCTGATTTCTCGATATATATCCACGGTAAAACAGGCCAGGGCAAGAGTGAACTCGCCGCGCTGTGCCAACAACATTTCGGGGCAAAGATGAACCGCACAAACCTACCGGCCAGTTGGTCGTCGACTGCAAACTCAACGGAACTTCTTGCCTTCAAAGCCAAAGATGTGATTCTTACCGTGGACGATTTCGTGCCGCAAGGCAGTGTCCATGACATTCAGCGGCTGCACGGCCAGGCCGACCGTCTGCTACGTAACCAGGGAAATCGCGCGGGCAGACAGCGAATGCGGTCTGACGGCAGCCTTGCTGCAACCCGCCCGCCGCGGGGGCTCATCGTAAGCACCGGCGAGGATATCCCAAGGGGGGAGAGCCTCGGAGCGCGGCTCGTGCTGGTTGAGGTGAGACCCGGCGATATCAAATGGAACGTCCTAACGAGTTGTCAGCAGCATGCAGCGAACGGCTTGTATGCCCAGGCCATGGCCGGTTTCATCCAAGCGGTGGCACCGCGGTTGGATGCAATCAAAGCAGAGCGGCAAAAACAGATTCAAAAACTGCGCCAGGAACTCTCATCAAAAGGCCACAAGAAGTCTGCGAATAACTTTGCAGATCTCGCTCTCGGTATTCAGGCGCTTCTTCAATTCGCGTACGACATCCAGGCGATCACGGAAGTTCAAAAAAAGAACTTATGGCACCGCTGCTGGGCAACGCTGACAGAGTTGGCGGGCGCACAGGATGAGAATCAACAGGCCAATGACCCCGCTCGGCGGTTTATCGAGATCCTGAGTGCAGCGATCGCCAGCGGCGAGGCCCACATCGCCGACACCCAAGGCAACGCACCCGGGGATCACAACGCGTGGGGCTGGCGGAAGAATGATCAAAGGGTAGAGCCTAAAGGCCAACGGGTCGGCTGGATCGACGGCGACGATCTTTACGTCAACGACGAGGCGGCGTACCAAGTGGTTCAAATGCGAGCGAGGGCGGCCGGTGACACCTTCCCGGTCGGCCTGCCAAGCCTGAGGAAGCGCCTGAGAGACGCGGACCTAATTCAGGTCGAGAGCGAGCACCGCGGCGGCAAGCAGATCACCCGCCTTCAACCTCAACGTACTTGTGAGGGGCGTCGTCAAAGGGTCCTGTGTATGAAGGCTGCTGTGCTCGGCTTCGGCGAACCTGACCCGCAAGAGGCCAACGCAGCGTGATGAGAAATGTGGTGCAGTTTCCCCACTTTTGAGGTCCCTGCTCCACCCAGCAGGCATGAGTGGAGTAGGGATATTCCGATGAAAAGAAAGCTCCTAGTTCACTTCCGCCCCACTTTCTCCACTCCTCCACACCGAGAGGAGGCTCTAACAACGACGACGCTGTTGACGCCGGTGGCACGGCCTGTGCTGCATAGTTTTATATCTCTATTAATAAAAAGTGGAGTAAGTGGAGAAGTAGATATAAGTGCCTTGCCGCCATTGGCATACAGTTACCCACTTGCGCCCCACTGCCCCACTTTGCGGACTCGGTGCCCCACAAACCGGTTAGGTGCAGGTGGAAGTGCTCATGCGACCTCATTGGCCGCTAAATGGTCGGAAGTTTCTTCACGCAATTCACTTGCCGTCCGGCGCCAGTCCGGGCCGTTATCAAGACCAGAGCATCCCTTCACAATCAAGTCCTGCGGGCTACCACCCGGCCCTGAACATCATAGCGATCTGGGAGCCATCGGGAGACACATCCCACTTGTAGGATGCAGGGGGTTCGGCGGCGGCCGGCCCCCCCTGGCTCCATTTTCTTGGCCAGTAGTCGCAGTCGGACGTCGAAGATCTCGCGCGCCACCACATTCGGCTCATCGGGCAAATTGGTGGTGATAAGGTCCACTGGTGGCTAAATTTTCGCACACGAGGCGTCGTACGGCGTTCCGACGAGCATGATTTTCGAGAGCATTTTCAGTATAACCGTAACCGTATGATTCTAGGAGCCTGATTCGTACGCCGAAACCGACCTAACGCCTTGTAAATCAATCATATACTCAGTGGGATTAATGATCGGCGCCGGCGGATTCTTGCGAATAATCCTAACGCCTTGTAAATCAAATACATAACCTATGCGACTCAATGAGGTCCGAATGATAAGAAATCGCGTGTTTTTTTGGGTGCATCCGAGGAGAAAACAGGGATCCCAGGGACGTCGCACAGGCACCGAGTAGCACCAGAAAATCCCCGGAGCACGCAGGCCGTGACCGGGATGCGTTGAGTCAGCCGGGAGCGCTGCCGGCGCGCTGGTGCTCGGCAACGCGGCAACCCCTCGCGATATCCCAGGAGCCTCCCGGCAGCGCTACTTACCAACGACCGGAGCCACCCGCGCCGAGCGACGCCGCTTGTAGGAATACATGTCGAGATCGGCTGCTTCCAGCAACTGCCGCAAAGGCGCCGCGGAAGCTTCCGCGGCGCCCCAACTGAACGAGATCGGCAGGGCGCCCATATCCCGAACGCAGAAATGACTCAAACGTCTACGAACTTCTAGCATCCTCGACCTAACCACGGAGAGGTTCTGATTCCGGAACAGGATAACGAATTCATCACCGCCCCAACGAAACGCCTCATCCTCCTGGCGGACCGACGATCGCAGCAGACGGCCGATGTTGCGCAGAATTTCATTAGCCACCACATGGCCGTATTGGTCGTTGATGCTCTTGAAATTGTCCATATCGCAAACGGCCACGACTCCGGGAAATGGCTCGCCACTCTCCATGCGCCGTTCGAGTGCCGACTGGTTCAGTAGGCCAGTGATACGATCCAGATCCGAATTCTTCAAACTGTCGCGCAAGGCTACCACTTCGCTCTCCAGCGCTTCGATGCGATCGCGCTGGCTCTGGATCAGCAGAGCCATGCTGCAAAACACTGATAGCATCACGCCATCAGGTCCGGAATCGCTGCGCGAATCGTCTTTTGCAAGCTCACGATGCTTCAAGTACATTCGCGCCTTTCGTTGTGCCATTGTCCGCTCCAGTGGAGAGCAGTTTAACACCAGGCTCCTGGGAAAGCGAACATGCCAGTCTACTGGGAGACTTGGCGTGCGTGATCCCTACTGGCATCGGCGCAGCGTGTATGCACCAATGGACCTCCACACAATGCCCCTCGTGTGGTAAGTGGTCGGCGCCCTCCGACTGGTATCAGTGACCGTGCGTGCTGTGAATCAATCGGTCTGTTGAGCCGTGAGAATCTTGTTCACCGTCAGCCCATGCCAGCGCCGCCCGCGGCG
>Ga0335078_10015560_pt1 | contig 11293 bp, 8 predicted proteins | sample Lox_Sample_32_FD_206711 | JGI IMG/M metagenome (GOLD analysis project Ga0335078, IMG submission 206711) | Soil microbial communities from Loxahatchee National Wildlife Refuge, Florida, United States - Lox_Sample_3.2 | ecosystem: Environmental > Terrestrial > Soil > Wetlands | place: USA: Florida...
CTTTTCGTTCTCCAAACGGTCGAGCAGGGAAGTGAGGTCCTTGATTTCGCGGCCTAAGGTAAGAACCCGTAACTCCTCATCGCGCAAACCGGCTTCCAAGTCTCCCAGCAACCGGATCACATCGCGCAGCTCGCGTTTCATCGAGAGTGGTCCCTCGGCGCGTTGCCTACCCCCCGTGACCGTCACGTTGTGGAAGCACTCGCCTGATTGAGACAGGAAGAATGCATCCGGATTTTCCAACGCTAGCTCCCGTGCTGCTTCTGGCTGCGGGACGATGTAACCATCACGCAACTTGGGGAGGATCACTTCTAGGGAACGGCCGAAACCGTTCAAGACGCGGATGGCGTGCTTTAGAGGAACGATGGACTCGCCCGGAGTTGCAGCTCTTGCGGCTTCGTCGACCGCGAACGAAAACTTCGCCTGAGCGTCCTCGGGATGAACCAGAAATGTCGCCCGTCCATCTACATCCGTTCGCAGCAAGCGCAACCCCTCATCCGCTGCGTCCCAGGACTTCACCACGATGTAATTCAGTTCGTCGCGCAGAAAATCTTCGACCACACTCTCATACCGGGGTTCGACCTCGAGGAAGTCGGCTAAGACGCCAGCGGGAGCGAGTCCGCCGTGCAGAGCGCCAGACTGGAAAAGACGCCTCACAGATTCGGTCGAATAGCCGTGCTCGGCGATAACGGCTTCCAGCGACGCTTTTTTCCCGATGGCCGATGCGTACTCCGCCCGCAAGCCGTCCAGGCGGTTCTTTCTTTCGGATTCTTCGCGGCGTTTCGACTCGAAAGTTTGTCGAGCTTGGCGGATTTCTTCATCTAAACCCATGGCGCGCTGCGACACAGAATCGAATTCAAGAGCAAGCTGCCCCCGCTGACCCCCAAAGGTGTTTACTTGTGACTCCGCAGTTGCCATCTCCGTATACAAACGCTGCGCCTCGCGGTCGATTGCAGCCATACGTTCTTCGGCCTGCGTGAGCTGATTCCGAAGATTAGCGGCCGAGTTCACGGCTTCGAGGATTGCCTGACGCGATTGCTCCTGTTGCCGTTCGGAGTCGGCTAGCATATTTGTTGCAGCGACGGTTTCCTGCTCGGCTGACGCTAGTTCTCCTTGCGCCGCTGATAGATTCGCTGCCGCTGAGTCCAGTACCCCTCGATTCGCATTGCGTTCGGCCTCCAGACTTGCCAGTCGGGAACGGTTCTGAATGAGCTCTGCTTCTGATTCCGCAGCGCGTCTTACCAATTCGGCGCATCGTTCTTCGTTATGGCGACGGGTAGCGACACCGCGATCCGCCTCCAACTTGATTTGGCTCAAGCGCTCCCGGTTCTCCCGCATCTCGGTTTCGATGGTATAGCCGCGTTGCGTGCGCTCTCCATGCTCCCCTTCGAACTCCTGAATTTCGGCGCCCCGCTGCTTCATTTCTTCGGAAACCGTATTGACCTGCTTGTCCAGTTCAATCGCTTCACGATCCAATTGGGCGAACTTGCTGGCCAACACGATCCGCAGCTTGGCGCGCATTTCTTCGCGCAACTTCGAATAGCGCTCCGCCTTTGAAGCCTGCCGCTTCAGCGAATTCATCTGCCGCGTGACTTCGTCGAAGATGTCGTTTACCCGCGCAAGGTTCTGCTTGGCATCTTCTAGCCTTGCCTCGGCGAGCCGCTTCTTGGTCTTGAACTTTGTGATTCCCGCTGCCTCCTCGATGATCGCTCGGCGGTCTGTCGGACGGCTGCTCAGGATTTGGCCAATGCGTCCCTGCTCAATCAACGCGTACGACTCTGGTCCCAGCCCCGTGCCCATGAACAGTTCTTGAATGTCGCGTAACCGGCACAATTTGCCGTTCAGCAGATATTCGCTATCGCCCGAGCGGAAGAGCCTGCGTGTAACGACGATTTCGCCCGCGCGAAACTGCTGTTGAAATTTTCTCCTCCGAATCTTTAGAACAACATGCGGACCTGTAGAGTGCGCTTGCTCTGGAGTTGGGGCGCTTGATTCGCCGGCGGCGTCTGCCGGCGCGATCGCATCCTGCGGCTGAGCTTCAACTGCCGCCGGAGTGGGCGTTCCGTCGATTTCTTCCGCTACTCCCGGTTGTGCTTCTTCTGTTAGTCGCGCAACTTCTTCAGCCGCCCGAGCCCGGACTTCGGCCTCATCCCAGTTCTCTTCGGGCATTTCGTCCTGAATGTCAATCTCGGTGGCATTATTCGCATCGGGCCCGTCATAAACTTCGGGATCGATGAGAGTCAGCGCGACTTCAGCCATTCCAGTGGGCTTGCGATCGCGCGTTCCGGCGAAGATCACGTCCTCCATGCGAGACCCGCGCAGAGTCTTCGCGGACTGCTCGCCCAATACCCACGAAATCGCGTCGGCGATGTTCGACTTGCCGCACCCGTTCGGACCGATGATGGCCGCGACGCCGTCGCCATGAAATTTCAGCTCCGTGCGGTCACAGAAGGACTTGAATCCCAGAATCTGCAGCTTTTTCAGTTTGAGCAACGTCGACTCCTTGCCGGTGCGCAGAATGCCAACATGGCCGTCGCGAGCCTCTTTCCAGCTCGCAATTTAAGAGGTGCACGCGGCTGAACCGCGATCGCCCTGCCGTTTACCATTCAGATGCCTCCCGGCGATACGCTCCGAAAAAGCATCTCCCCGGCTGGAAGGGAAGGACACAGATTGGAGCTACTCTAACGATGAAATTGTGCCGGGGTCAAGCAAGAAAACACTATATATAGTGTCCCCTTGTGGATAACCCCTTCATTTTCCATACACAATGCAGCTTTCGGCTGGAAAATGAACCTTGGGAGTAGGAAGGAGGGAAGAATCGCGAGAGCAGAAGTAGCCTAGCGCAGCCACATCGCCCAGGCAATGCTTTTCTAGTCTTGGTGTACTAACAGAGCGCCGGCCCTGCTGCCGAGGGCGGCGATTCGCTACTGCGCAGATCACCGCTGCACACATTTCGGGGTGTTAAGCTAATCGCTGAAAACTGATTCACTGAGTGCTCCTATGCTACTGCATGGAATTTTCCCGCCAATTACCACGCCGTTTTATCCGGACGGCAACCTGTATCACAAGAAGCTGGAACACAATGTCGAGCGCTATTCGAAAACCCCGGTCGCTGGCATCGTCGTTCTGGGATCGACCGGCGAAGCGATCTTCTTGTCCGATGAAGAGCGCCGCGCTGCCCTGAAAACCGCACGGGAAGCGGCAGCCCCCAATAAAGTGCTGATCGCCGGAACCGGTGTCGAATCGGCGATCGATACGTTGCGCCTCACGGAATACGCCGCCGATTTAGGCTACGACGTCGCGATGGTCCGCACGCCGCATTACTACAAGAAACAAATGCAGCCTGCGAACATGCTCGCGTTTTACCGGTTTGTCGCCGACCGATCCCTGATTCCGGTGATCATCTACAACTTCCCGCCGGCTACTGGCTACGACATTCCCGCGGACGTTGTCATTGAGCTAGCGGAACACCCCAATCTGATCGGTATTAAGGAATCCAGCGGAGACGTGGAGAAAGTGCGCCGGATGGTCGAGGGCACACGGCATGTGAAGCGAAGCGCCATGGTGACCGAGACCTTCGAAGCTGTGACTCCCCGGATGTTGAAGGCAACAGGGGAAGGGAACGGAGGGGAGCTGGTTTCCATCGGAGCACCCAGGGCTAAACCATCATCGGCCTCCGTTACGACGATAGGAAGTTTGAAAACGCGCCAGAAAGAAATCGGGTTCCAGGTCTTGGTTGGCGCTGCCCATAAACTCGAACCCTCGCTGCAGGCCGGTGGGGTCGGCGCGATCCTCGCCTTTGCCGATGCGGCTCCGACTGCTTGCTATGAAATCTATGCAGCCTGGAAGGAAGGCGACCAAGCGTTGGCCCATCTGAAACAAGAGCGTATCGCCAAGGCCGCGCAGCGCGTGGTCGGCGAACTGGGGGTGCCGGGATTGAAATACGCCTTGGATCTCAACGGGTATTTCGGAGGCCCGGTCCGCCTGCCATTTCTACCGATAACAGCTGATGTGAAAGCCGAGATCGAGCAGTTAATGACGGATATTCGGAGCTAAAGAACAACGCCTTGTTGTTTACGCCTCACACCCCCTTGTGATCACCCTCACAAAGAGGTACTATAGAATTCGAACGAACGTTCGAACTGTATGGCTTCCAGCTCACCTTCGATTGTGACCCAAGCGGCCCGGCGCCCGGCCCCACCGGAGACCCGTTTCGATCGCCAACTCGGCAAAATTCTTGAGTTTGCCACCGAAGTATTCGATGAAAAGGGTTACGAGGGCGCCTCCATGCGTGATTTGTCGCGGGCCAGCGGCATCTCGCTCTCGGGTCTTTATTACTATTTCGATTCGAAAGAAAAGCTGCTCTACCTTATCCAGAAGCACACGTTCACCACGATTCTCGAGAGATTGCGCGAACGTCTGGAGGACCTATCAGATTCCGAACGGCGCATTCGCCTGTTCATCCTGAATCACCTGCAATATTTTCTGGCCAACCGTCGCGCCATGAAGGTTCTCTCTCATGAAGACGAAGTGCTTAAGAACGGATACGGAGCAGAAATAGCCGCGCTGAAGCGTGAGTATTACCGGACTTGTGTCGGATTGCTCGACGAATTCAAGCGTCAAAAGGGACTACACTTTTCCAGTCGCATGGCCGTGCTCAGCTTGTTCGGCATGATGAACTGGATTTACACCTGGTACAACCCGCGCGTGGATGCAGACGCCGAGCAAATCGCGGGCGAAATGGCAGATATTTTCTTGCGGGGAATCTCGGCCCCTCGCAACGGCAAGAAATCAAAAAAGAAAACGAATTGACGAGACAAGGAGTCTTCGAATGGCAACCACAATGCAACCGGCATCCTCAGAGACCACGAAACAGCTAGTCAACTACCGGACTGACGGTGGCGTCGCCGTCATCGAGATGAGCGACCCTCCGGCGAATACCTACACCTATGAAATGAACCGCCAGTTGGATGAGGCGATTCTTCGCGCCCGCATGGACAACAACGTTTACGTGATCCTTCTTACTGGCGCAGGGGACAAGTTCTTCTCGGCTGGGGCCAATATCAAAATGCTGGCCAGCGTCGACCCGACATTCAAGTATTACTTCTGTTTGCACGCCAATGAAATGCTGCTTCGTCTCGAGCACACTCCCAAATTGGTCATTGCCGCGATCAACGGACACTGCGTCGGCGGCGGTCTCGAGATCGCGATGGCGGCGGATATCCGCATCGCTCGCCAGGATGCCGGCAAGATTGGTTTGCCCGAAGTGAATCTCGGCGTTCTTCCCGGAACCGGCGGAACACAGCGTCTTTCCCGTCTTGTGGGAAAGAGCAAAGCCATCGAGTTGATGGTCACCGGCAATACTTTCTCGTTTGAAGAAGCAAAAGAGCTCGGGATTATCAACGATGTCTTTGAGCGCGACGGCTTCATGCAGAATGTCATGGAATACGCGCGCCAATTCTGTCCCCCGAACAAGGCTGCCAAGGCCGTGGGTCGCATTAAGCGCGCCGTGCAGACCGGATGGGAGATCCCGATGGAATCTGCATTGGCCGTGGAACGCGAAAATCAGCAACTGCTCTTCCAGAGCGAGGACGCAAAAGAAGGGCTTGCAGCGTACGTCGACAAGCGCCCGGCAACCTTCACTGCGAAGTGAGCGTGACCGGCGTGAGCGGAGCAGAACTCCGCGATGAAAACCATGATTGCCCCAAGTAAAACTCGCATCTCACCGGGCCGGCTTCTGATCGATAGTCAATGGATCGAAGGCACAAAGCACTTCGATACAGTGAATCCGGCCACGGGTGAGGTTTTGACGCAAGTCGTCGAAGCTTCGCCGGCCGATGTCGATCGTGCAGTCCAGGCGGCGCGACGGGCTTTCGAGGACCGCAAAGGTGCATGGCGTAAGATGTCCGCCACTCAGCGGGGTCAAATGCTTTGGCGCCTCGCCGACCTGGTCGAGAAAAACATCGACGAGCTTTCCGAGCTCGAAACTCTCGACAATGGCAAGCCGATTTTCGAGTCTCGGAATGTCGATATGCCAATGGTTGTCGACGTGTTGCGGTACTACGCAGGATGGGCCACCAAGATCCACGGCGAGACGGTGAACACGGCGGAAACGGCTTTCACCTTTACGTTGCGGGAGCCTGTCGGCGTAGTCGGCTTGATCGTTCCGTGGAACTTTCCTCTGCTGCTGGCTTCCTGGAAACTCGGTCCAGCGCTGGCCTGCGGCAATACGATCGTGCTGAAACCCGCCGAACAGACGCCGCTGACTACCTTGCGTCTTGGTGACCTCGCAATCGAAGCTGGAGTTCCGGCTGGGGTCTTGAACATCTTGACTGGCGGCGCGGAGACCGGGAAAGCCATCGTACGGCATTCCGGTATCGACAAGATCGCTTTTACCGGCTCGACCTCGGTGGGCAAAGAAATCATGCGCGGTTCGGCGGACACGCTGAAGCGAGTGACCCTTGAGCTGGGCGGAAAGTCGCCGAACATAGTCTTTGCCGACTCCGATATCGACAGCGCGGTAAAAGGCGCAATCAACGGCATCTTTTACGGTAAAGGCGAGGTGTGCAACGCGGGCTCGCGGTTGTTTCTGGAGAGCAAAGTGCGTGACCAGTTTCTCGAGAAGCTGATCGCGCGTGTTAAGAAGATGCAGCCCGCCGATCCTCTCGATCCGAAAACCCGCCTTGGTGCGATTGTCAGCCAGGAACAGATGCAGACAGTGCTGAGCTACATCGACCTCGGAAAGAAAGAAGGAGCCAAGCTCATCGCCGGCGGCAACCGCGTGCCTGTGAACGGCAATCAGGGATTTTTCATTGAGCCGACAATTTTCGGCGAAGTGAAGAACGACATGAAGATCGCGCAGGAAGAGATCTTCGGCCCAGTGCTTGCCACGCTGGATTTCGATGACCTTGACCAAGTCATCGAACTCGCGAACAACAATCGATATGGGCTGGCGGCGGCGGTGTGGACAAACGACGTCAAGAAGGCGCATCTGGTTTCGCGGCAGCTGCGTGCTGGAACGGTTTGGGTCAATACCTACGGGTTGATGGATGCGGCTCTCCCGTTCGGCGGCTATAAGAACAGTGGCTTCGGACGCGAACTTGGAATGAACGCAATTGAACATTACACGGAAGTAAAAACGGTGTGGATGAACCTGAGCTGATGAGCCCGTCTCCGCGCCCTTTATGGTGAAAAGGATTAATTCTTATGCCTGGAAAAGTAGCAAAAATCGGAACCTTTAGTGATTGGGTTGGGCTCTTCGACGATTGGCGCAAGGAAATCGGTGTCAATCATGAGGAGATTGCCAACTTCAAATTCGACACGCTTTACGGGGCTATCGAGACCGACGAGATCCAGTTCGGCGCATACAAGGGAAAGAAAAAGTGGGAAAACCTGCGCCAGATGCCGACGCAGCAGATGCGCGACGCGCTGATGAACATGATCGTGTACCAGGGCGACACAGAGTTTGCGAGCGTCGAGCAGCAGCGGCACCTGTTCGAGATGGCGCCGACGGACTGGGATCGCCGGGCGTTGACACGCGTGATGATCGAGGAAATGCGTCACGGTTGGCAAATGTGCGCGCTGCTGATCGCGCATTTCGGTTACTCCGGCAAAGTGGAAGCGCAGAAGATGCTCGAACGCCGGGCATTCGAAAACAAGCGTTTGCTGGGCGCCTTCAACGTCGACGTTGATAACTGGATGGACTTCTTCACGTACACGGATTTTGTCGACCGGGACGGTAAATTCCAGTTACAGATGCTGAAGTACTCGGCCTTTGCTCCGCTGGGGCGCTCCATGTCCTACATGCTCCGCGAAGAGGCATTCCACATGGGCACCGGCAACGACGGACTGCGGCGTATCGTCGAAGCTGGCGTCATTCCCGGCTGGCTGATCCAGAAATATCTCAACAAGTGGATTTCCAGTTCCTACGATTTGTTCGGAACCGATAACTCTGGTTCTGCTCACTGGGCATACGTTTGGGGAATCAAGGGCCGCTACGACGAACCTAAGAACCATGCGGAAGCCAAAGTCGACGAGTTGAATGATTACAACCGGCATCTATATCGCGATGAAGTTGCCGGCTTGATCGAGCGTTTCAACAGCCTGAAGCCGGACCAACCGAAACTTTACGCGCCAGATATTAAATTCAACCGCCAGATTGGCCGATGGGCGGGCCAGAAGTTCCACGCGCAAACCGGTGAGCCACTCGATGACAAGGCGTACGACCAACACTTGGCGGAGTACATGCCGTCAGCTTCTGATCACAAGCTGCTTCTGGATATCATCGGTACGGAAAAGAAGTGGATTGTGCCCAAAGAAGGCGCGCGAGATCCACTGGCGACCATCGGTGAAGTTCGCAAATCGGCGATCAACTTGTAACAGACCGTGTAGGAACGGACGCACTCGTCCGTTCCTGCGGAGCTGGCTCCGCGACAAAAAATGACGACCACTGTCCCCGCAATCCCGAGTTCTGAACCGCGGACCTACACTCTAGGCGAGCTCATGGTTGCGAGTGCTGCGCGTGAAATCAAGGACGGCGAAGTCGTCTTTGTGGGCATGCGGCTTCCGCTGATTGCTTTTGTCGTTGCCAAGCGCACTCACGCTCCCAACGCAATCGGGCTTTTTGAGAATGGAGTGATTCGCGCCACTCCGGCGCCGGAGTTGATTTACACCATGGCAGATCCTCCCAACATCCTCGGCGCGACGCAGTGCCTCGACATGCTGGGAGTAATGAGCCTTCTGCAGTCTGGCCGGGTGCACCTCGGTTTTCTCGGAGCGGCGGAAGTTGATCGGTACGGCAACTTGAACTCGACCCAAGTTGAGGGCTCCAAGGGCATGATCCGCTTGCCCGGTTCCGGTGGCGCTTGTGACATCGCCTCGCTGGCGCAACGGTTTGTCGTTTTGCTCGACCACAGCAAGGAGCGGTTACCCGAAAGAGTTTCGTTCGTTACCAGCCCCGGGAACGGTGACGGTTCGGGATGGCGGAAGCGTATGGGCCTCCCGCGCGGCGGTCCCGCGGCCGTCATCACCACCAAAGCTGTGCTTCGCTTCGATACGAATGGCGAGGCTTATCTGGCTTCCGTTCACCCCGGTATCGATCCGGATGACGTGCTTCGAAGCACAGGTTGGAAACTGCATGTCGCTGACGATTGCCGACCGACTATCGAGCCCACTCCGGAAGAGCTGCATGCGATTCGCAGCTACGACAAAGAAGGGTTTTGGACTAAGTGACCATGGCTACGGACGCGACAACCCGATTTGCGCGGCTGGTACTGGATCTCGAGCCGCCGGTCGCCCGGATACGTCTGAATAACCCTCCGCTGAACGTCATCGATATCCCGATGATGGAAGAATTGTCTTCAGCATTGGCAGAGATCGAGGGCCTGCCGGGAATTGTTGCGGTGATCCTGTCAGGATCACAGAAGTCCTTTTCGGTGGGCGTGGATGTCGCAGCTCACACGCCGGACAAGGTCGAGGAGATGCTTTCCAAATTTCACGCGGTCATTCGCGCCCTCGTCGCGTCAAGAAAGGTGACTATTGCGGCCGTGCATGGCCACTGCCTGGGTGGCGGCGCCGAACTGGCTATGGTTTGCGATTTGGTCTACACCTCAGAGCTTGCTACTTGGGGATTTCTGGAAATCAAGCTGGCGTGCTTCCCGCCGGTCGCCGCAACCGCGTTAGCCACGCTGGTAGGTCAGAAGCATGCTGCCGATCTGATGCTAACGGGCCGCAGTATCACTGGAAAAGAAGCGGCTAGTATAGGACTCGCCAACGCTGTAGTACCAGAGGTTGATCTTGAACGCACGGTTCAGGAAACAGTACAGCATCTGTCGCAATTGAGTCCTGCCGCTTTGGCCATTGCCAAGAAATCGAGCTATGCGTGGGATTCGATGCATTTCGACAAAGGTCTCGCTCGCGCCGAAAAAATCTACTTCGAAGAACTCATGAAGACGGAGGACGCGCACGAGGGGATTACGGCGTTCCTCGAAAAGCGTCAGCCGAAATGGAAGGGGAAGTAATGTCTAAGCTCCTTTCCATGCGCGAAGCTGTCGCTGAGTTCGTCCCTGACGGCGCTTCCGTGGCCATGGGTCTGCAACTGGAGCAGATGATTCCTTTCGCTGCGGGTCACGAAATGATCCGCCAGAAGAAACGTGCTCTTACGCTGATCGGGCCGATCTCCGACATTCTTTTCGATCAGCTTATCGGTGCTGGCTGCGTCGAGAAAGTCATAGCAGCCTGGGTCGGGAACGTCATGATGGGCTCCGCCTACAACTTCCGTCGCGCGGTCGAGCAAGAGGGGATGAAGGTCTTCAACATGACTAACTTCACCATTGCTCTAGCGCTGCAGGCCGGTGCCATGGGAGTGCCTTTCCTGCCGACGCGAACGGCTCTCGGAAGTGATACGACCAAAGGCAATCACTTCTTCTATCAAGTCTTCTCACCATTTGAACCAAAAGAATCGCTCTGGGCAGTGCGTGCTCTGAACCCAGATGTCACCATTGTCCACGTGCAACGTGCCGATCGCGAAGGCAACGCCCATTGCTGGGGAAATTTTGGCGTCATGATCGAGGGCGTTCGCGCAGCCAAACGCGTGATCGTTGTCGCGGAGGAAGTCGTCGATCCCGAGGTAATTGCGAGTGATCCCAACCGCACCGTTATTCCAGGGTTCCTGGTGAATGCGGTCGTCGAATGCCGGTATGGCGCGCATCCGTCGCCGGTTCAGGGATATTACAAGCGTGACGACGCCTTCTTTCGCCATTATCACGAGCAGACGAAGACCAAAGAAGCTTCGCAGGCCTGGCTCGATCGCTGGGTCGATGGCGTTGGTGACCGCAAGAAATATATGAATCAGCTTGGGTTGTGCCGGGTGGCCGAATTGGGCGTGAAGCAGCACGCTTATGCCGCCCCGACAGATTTTGGATATTGATGAAAAAGCAACTTCTTGAACTTCGGGTGAACGGACGCTCCTATGAGCTGGCTGTCGAGCCCAGCAAATTGCTGCTCGATGTCTTGCGACAAGACCTGCAGCTAACGGGATCAAAGCGGGGATGCGATGACTCCTCGTGCGGTGCCTGTACGGTTCTTGTCGACGGCACACCGATGCTCGCTTGTGCGATGCTCGCTGCAAGTTGCGAAGGGCAGGAGATCACAACGGTCGAGGGAATAAGCGAGCATGGCAGTCTCGCAGCGATCCAAAAGGCCTATGGCGATTGGGGTGGCGCGCAGTGTGGATTCTGCACTCCCGGCTTCATGATTACAGTGAAGCACTTATTAGCGGAAAATCCCAATCCGACCG
>Ga0335078_10015561_pt1 | contig 11293 bp, 10 predicted proteins | sample Lox_Sample_32_FD_206711 | JGI IMG/M metagenome (GOLD analysis project Ga0335078, IMG submission 206711) | Soil microbial communities from Loxahatchee National Wildlife Refuge, Florida, United States - Lox_Sample_3.2 | ecosystem: Environmental > Terrestrial > Soil > Wetlands | place: USA...
TCGCCCTGCTTGTCGCGGAAACGTCGAGCCACCGCATGAGGGGCTGTGCGCAGTGATGACCGGACCTGATGGCGATCCCTTCTTCGTCGAGTATCGTCGCCAGGTCGTGGGGGTGGACATCCCCCAGGTTGAACGAAATGACCCCGCCCCGCTTTGACGGGTCGGTCGGACCATACTGTTGGAACCCCTTGACCTTCGAAAGCGACTCCGACGCGTATCTGAGAAGCAGGACCTCGTGCTCCCGGACCTTATCCATCCCGATGGCCGTCAGGTAGTCTATGGCTGCCCCTAGGCCGATGGCGTCAGCTATGTTGACAGTTCCCGCTTCGAACTTGTAGGGGACTTCGTTCCAGGTCGCGTGGTCGAGGAAGACTTCCCTGATCATCTCTCCCCCTGCTTGGAACGGGTCCATCTCTTCGAGAAGTTCCTTTCTCCCTACGAGAGCGCCGATCCCCGTGGGGCCCAGCATCTTGTGGCCCGAGTAGGCGTAGAAGTCGCACCCGATGGCACCGATGTCCACAGGCAGGTGGGGCACCGACTGAGCCCCGTCCACAACTGTCGTCGCTCCCGCCGCCCTTGCCTTCGAGCAGATGGCGCCGACGTCGTTTATGGTCCCGAGGACGTTCGAGCAGTGAGTCACCGCGACAAGCCTCGGGGATTCCTTCAGGAGCTCTTCGAACTGGCCCATGTCGAGGGTCCCGTCCCGGTTCAGCCCGACGAACTTGAGGTTGGCTCCTTTGCTCTTTGCGAGCAGCTGCCAGGGGACGATGTTGCTGTGGTGCTCCATCATCGTGGTCACCAGGAGGTCCCCCCTCTTCACGTTCTTCTCGCCCCAGGCGAAGCGGACCAGGTTGGTGGCTTCGGTCGTCCCCCTGACGAAGACCAGCTCCTTCGTGGGCGCCCCGACGAACTTCGCCGCCTTCCCCCTGGAGGCCTCGTAGGCGGCCGTGGCCTCCTCTCCGAGAGTGTGAACCGACCTGTGGACGTTGGAGTTGTATCTGGAGTAATAGTCGACCAGGGCGTCTATCACCGATTGCGGCTTCTGGGTCGTCGCCGCGTTGTCCAGGTAGACCAGCCTCTTGCCATGGACTTTCCTCTTCAGGATGGGGAAGTCGGCCCTGAGCCGCTCCACGTCTATCGCTTCTGTCTTTAGCAACCTCGATGAATACCTGGACAAAGTTGGTTTTCCCCTCTTAAAAGAACTCCCTAGACTTCGACAAGAATCGTGTCCCCTTCAATCCTGACGTTGAATCGCTCCAGCGGGACGGTCGCCGGCGGGTTGATGACCTGGCCGGTCTTGAGTTCGAACTGTGAAAGGTGGAGCGGGCAGACAATCCTGTCCTCGATCACGAAGCCCAGCCCGAGGTCGGTCTCCTCATGGGTGCAGATCCCGCTCACCGCAGAGACCTCCCCACCGACCTTCGACAGCAGCACGTGCTTGCCGTTCAGGTCGACCGTGGAGATAGACCCCTCCGCAAGCTCTGACACTTTCATGGCAGGAAGGAACTCGCCCAACTGCCCTTCATCGGTACTTGTAGTGCCGCTCGAAGATGTCCTCTGTCTCTTTGACCTCCGGGGTCAGCTCCCCGGTCTCGGCCAGCAGGGTCTCACGGTCGACGAGCCGGCGCTTCTGGCCGTCCCACTTTCCTTCAATCATGAACCTGGCGCCCTCCCTCGTCTGCTCGATGGGGACCCTTGAAAGGACGGGCTCGAAGAATCCCAGGACCACCATCTTCTTGGCCTCATCCAGAGCCAGGCCTCTGGCTTCCAAGTAGAAGAGCTGCTCCTCGTCCATCTGGGCGACGGAGGCGGAGTGCGTGGCCCTGACCTCGTTGTTGTCTATCTCGAGGCTGGGAATCCCGTCGGACTTCGCGGTCCTCTCGAGGATCATGGCGTGGTGTGCCAGGTACGACCTCGAGTTCTTCGCGGCGTTGACGATCTTGATCATCCCCTTGAATATGGACTGCGACTCCCCCTTCAGCACCCCCCTCGCCTGGGTCGACCCGGTAGAATCTGGAGAATTGTGAATCAGGTTCGTTTCGTAGTCGTACTTCTGCTTCCCGCTGGTGAAGAATATCTCGAACCCTTCGGCTAAAGAACCTCTTCCGTTGAGATAGAAGTTGGTCCTGGACCTTTCCAGGGCCGCTCCGAGAGACAGAGAACTGAGCGTCGCCCTGGCGTCCTTCAACATCTCCACCCCCCTGTTCGACACGTGGGTCGTCTGTTCGTCGAGGAGTTGAATCGAAGAGAAGTCGACGTGGGAGCTCGGCCTCGCCAGAATCTCGGTCGTGGACGCCATGAACGCCGGCGATGGCTGGCCCTTCGAATATAGCTCCTCGAGGTAGACGAGCTTCGCCTGCTCTTCCGCGATGATGAAGTTCTGCTCCACGATTGAGGTTCTCGGCGAATCCAGCAGGAGCATCTTCCTGATAGGACGCTCCAGGGTGACCCCTGCCGGGACCCTGACGAAGGTGCCCCCATTGAAGAAGGCGTTCACGAAAGCCGCGAACTTGTCTCCTTCCGACTTCACCAGCCGGCCTTCGATGAGCTCCTTGACCATTCCTTCATCGAGTTTGAGCGCTTCGTGAAAGGACATCAGGCTGACCCCCATCGATTCCAAATCCTTGCTGAGCTCGGTGTGTACCTGGGTCTCGTTCCCCTGGAGGATGATGTCGCTCTCTTTGCCGGTCAGGAAGTCCTTGAAGAAGGCGCGGAAGTCAATCTCTGAATGGCCGGGGACGAGCCTGAACCCCTCGAGCGGGAAGTTGAAGGTGGAAACGTACTTCGTGTACAGGGGGTTCTTTTCCGGGGGGAGGGCTGAGAACTTCCTGAAAGCTTCGACCCTAGAGTTCGTGAGCCATGAAGGCTCGCCCAGGGAGGCAGAGATTGACCTTACAAGGTCCTCGTCGAACGATGTAACCGCGGTCTGGGACAAGGTCGCTGTGAAACCCCCGCGCCGACCCTAACCGACGGCGTTGGTCATTTCAAGCGACATCAGCCGGTTGAACTCTACCGCGTAGGTCATCGGGAGTTCCTTCGCGAACGGCTCCATGAAGCCATTCACCACCATGCTCAGCGCATCCCCTTCGGAGATTCCCCTCGACATCAGGTAGAACAGCTGCTCCTCCCCGACCTTGCCGACGCTTGCTTCGTGGGTGACGGTGGCGTCATCTTCTTGGATCTCCATGTAGGGGTAGGTTGCCGTTGTGCTGATGGGGTCGAGCAGCAGTGCGTCACACCTGACGGTGGATTTCACGTTCGTCGCGCCCTTTGCAATATGAAGGAGGCCTCTGTAGGCTGTGTGCCCTCCACCCTTCGACACGGAGCGGGAGATGATCTTGGACGTTGTGTCCTTCGCAAGGTGTATGGCTTTGGCCCCTGTGTCCTGGACCTGCCCTGGCCCTGCATAGGCCACCGATATGATGTCTGCCTTTGCCCTTGGGCCCAGGAGGTAGACTGAAGGATATTTCCTCGTGAGCTTCGACCCGCCGTTGAAGTCGACCCAGGAGACCGTCGCATCCTCATGGGCGTGCGCTCTTTTGGTCACAAGGTTCAGGACGTCCCTGGACCAGTTCTGCAGAGTGGTATACTTCACGAGAGACCCCTTCCTGGCGATGATCTCGACTACGGCGGAGTGCAGCGACTGGGCGGAGTAGACGGGGGCTGAGCAACCTTCATTATACGAAACTTCGCTATATGGCTCCGCGACTATCAAAGTTCTTTCAAATTGGCCCATCTTTCTCTCATTTATTCTGAAGTATGCTTGAAGTATCATTGGGACCTTGACCCCTTCGGGGACATAGACGAAGGAGCCTGCACTCCAGACCGCAGTCTGCAGAGCGGCGATGTAGTTGTCCTGGTAGGGCACGACGGTCCCGAAGTATTTTTTCATGATGTCAGGGTACTGTTTGAGGGCGGTCACGGTGTCTGTGAACACCACCCCCTGCTTCTCGAGTTCTCCCTGTATGCTGTGGTAGACGGCCTCGCTTTCGTAGACGGCTCCGACTCCGGCGAGGAACTTCTTCTCCGCATCGGTGATTCCGAGCTTGTCGTAGGTCCTCTTGATGTACTCAGGGAGCTGCTCCCAGGAGTCAACAGCCTTCGCGGTCGGCCTGGCGTAGTAGGTGAAGCTCTGAAAATCGATGTCTGCCAGATCCGGCGCCCAGGCTGGGGGTTTCAGGTTCATGAAGTGCCTCAGTGCCTTCATCCTGATCTGTTCCATCCATGCCGGCTCGTCGTGGAGCCGGACTATCTCCTGGACCACTCTCTCGCTCAGCCCCTTGGTCCCCTGGACGGCGTAGGACTCTATCGGGTCACTGAAACCGTACTTCTCCTTGTAGTCTTCAGTGACGGTGTCGGTCCTTGAACTCAATCTCTTATCACGCTCGAATATAACATAGGTTATTTTCCTCGTTAAAAGGGTTATGGGGCAGGCTGGGCTACCGGCTCTTCTTCCTTGTAGCCCTGTATCCATGTGTACCCTTTCTCCTCCAGGAGCCTGGACAGGTCTTCGCCACCCGACTCGATTATCCTCCCCTGAAACATTACATGAACGAACTGGGGCTTCACGTACTTCAAAATTCTCTGATAGTGGGTGATCAGGAGGGTCGCGGTCTGCGGCCCGGAGACCTTGTTGATTCCCTCCGCAACAATCCTCAGAGCGTCGATGTCGAGCCCCGAGTCGGTCTCGTCAAGGACTGCAAACATCGGCTGCATAAGGGCCATCTGGAGTATCTCGGCCCGCTTCTTCTCTCCCCCGGAAAACCCTTCGTTCAGGTATCGGTTGAGGAAGGACTCGTCCATGCTGAGCATCTTCAGCTTCTCTGCCACGGTCTCCCTGAACTCGAATATCGTGGGCTGCTCCGACCCGGGAGGCCGGGAGTTGTTGTAGGCAGCCCTGAGGAAGGAGAACATGCTGACCCCCTGGACGCTGACTGGATACTGGAACGCCAGAAACAGCCCCTTCTTCACCCTCTTGTCCGGGGTGAGCCCGACGATGCTCTCTCCGTTGATGGTCACCTGCCCGGAAGTGATCTGATACTTCGGGTGCCCCATCAGGGTATAGGCTAGGGTGCTCTTTCCGGAGCCGTTGGGCCCCATGAGGGCATGGGTCTCCCCCTGGCCGATTGTCAGGTTGACCCCCTTCAGTATCTCCTTGCCTTCGACGGAGGCGTGGAGGTCTTTTATCTCAAGCTTCATTCTAGATTCGCCGCGGCTCCTTATTGTATATAAGCATTATAACATATGTTATCATATCAGGAGGACCAGCGATTGGCGGCTTTCTTCGCGACCGCCTCGAGGAACTCCCTGTCCAGTGAAGAGAACGCGTCTAACTGGTCCCCGTCGATGTCGATCTCGCCCACTACAGAGCCCTGGCTGAATATGGGCACCACGATCTCCGACTTCGTCGATAGGAAGCACTGAAGGTACCTGGGGTCCTTGCTGACGTCGGACACGATCTCTGTCTTCCCCGCCTTCGCAGCGAAGCCGCACACCCCCTTACCGATGGGGATTCGGGTGTGCTCCGTGGCGGCGGGGCCTGACCAGGCGTCCAGGACCAGGTCCTTCCCCTCGACAGAGTAGATCCCCACCCAAGTATAGCTCGGGACAGAGTTCAGCAGGCTGACTATGGCCTCCCGGGCAGCCTTCCCGCTAGTGTTTCCAACGACCGAGTCCAGCCTGACAAGCAGTTCCTTCGCTTGTTCCCTGCTAAGCCTGCTGACGGTGGCTTTCAATGACCCGATGCGCCCTCGATGGGAGTTATTTATTCCCGCCCCTTTCCAGCTTGGTTTTAGGTCAGACATTCACGGACGAGCGGCCCTTTCATCCTTTCCTGGCTAGATCAAACCTATCCAGGTTCGTTACCTTGGCCCACGCAGCCACAAAATCCTTTACGAATTTTTCATTCCCATCAGTGCTTCCATAGACTTCTGCGACGGCACGAAGCTCGGAATGGGAACCGAATATCAGGTCCACCCGAGTGGCGGTCCATCTGATCTGGCCGGTCTTCGCATCCTTGCCTTCAAACAGGGTGTGCGAGCCGTCCGTTGCCGACCAGGTAGTTCCCATGTCCAGAAGGTTTACGAAGAAATCGTTTGTTAGAACGCCCGGCCGCTTCGTAAATACCCCGTTCTGGGAGTGACCATGATTCGCATCCAGTACTCTCAACCCTCCAACAAGGACAACCATTTCAGGCACCGTAAGGGTAAGCAGCTGCGCCTTGTCTACGAGCTGGAACTCCTCCTTCACCCCGCCGGAGCTAGAATTGTAGTTGCGAAAGCCATCAACTTTGGGTTCTAGCACAGAGAAGGAGTTTGCATCCGTCTGTTCTTGCAGGGCATCCGCTCTCCCCGGAACAAACGGGACCTCTATTTTGACCCCACCAACTCTGGCAGCCTCTTCGACGGCAGCGTCCCCTGCCAGGACTATGAGGTCCGCCATCGATATCTCTTTCCCGCCTCTTGCCCTCGAGTTGAAACCGCTCCTGACGCCTTCCAGGACTTTGAGGACCCTATCCAACTGCTTAGGTTCGTTGATCTCCCAGCTTCTCTGAGGGTCGAGTCTTATTCGCGACCCATTTGCCCCTCCCCTTTTGTCACCACCCCTGAAGGTTGAAGCCGATGACCATGCTGTGTATACAAGTTCACGTAGCGTCAGACCTGAATTGTGGATATCTTTCTTCAGATGAGATATGTCGCTTTCATCAACCAGCTTATGGTTCACTGATGGAATCGGGTCCTGCCATATGAGCTCCTCTTTGGGAACCTCAGGGCCGAGATATCTGGCCCTCGGGCCCATGTCACGATGTGTCAGCTTGAACCATGCTCTCGCGAACGCGTCTGCGAACTCATCTGGATGCTGGAGAAAGCGTCTGGAAATCTTCTCATATGCAGGATCCATCCTCAGGGAGAGATCAGTAACCAGCATGGTGGGTGAGCGCCGTTTGTTCGGGTCGTGGGGGTCCGGGACGGTGTCTGCTCCTGCCCCGCCCTTGGCAACAAACTGAAATGCGCCTGCGGGACTCTTTGTAAGTTCCCAGTCATATCTGAAGAGCGTTTCAAGGAAACCGCTGCTCCACTTCGTAGGAGTCGTCGTCCATATCACCTCGGGTCCACCCCCAATGGTGTCGTCCCCCTTTCCAGACTTGTAGGTACTCACCCAACCAATCCCCTGATTCTCTATCGGTGCGGCTTCGGGTGCGGGCCCCACGTATGACGCTGGTCCGGCTCCATGGGTCTTTCCGAAGGTATGCCCTCCGGCGATGAGCGCGACCGTCTCCTCATCATTCATTGCCATGCGGGCGAAGGTTTCCCGAACATCCTTTGCCGCTGCGATAGGGTCTGGTTTGCCATTGGGACCTTCGGGATTGACATAGATCAGGCCCATCTGAACTGCAGCGAGCGGGTTCTCGAGTTCCCTGTCACCTGAGTACCGCTTATCGGCGAGCCATGCTCCTTCGCTTCCCCAGTACACCGACTCATCGGGCTCGTAGACATCCTCCCTGCCCCCGCCAAATCCAAAGGTCTTCAGCCCCATGCTCTCCAGAGCCACGTTGCCAGCGAGGATCATCAGATCTCCCCATGAGATCTTCCTGCCGTACTTCTGCTTGATCGGCCAGAGCAACCTTCTGGCTCGGTCCAAGAGTACGTTGTCGGGCCAGCTGTTTAGCGGTGCAAAACGCTGTTGTGCGGCCCCAGCACCGCCCCTGCCGTCCCCCATCCGGTAGGTACCGGCAGCATGCCAGGCCATCCTTATGAGCAAGGGACCGTAGTTGCCAAAGTCAGCAGGCCACCAGTCCTGTGACTTCGTCAAGAGCTCAGAGATGTCCTTCTTTACCGCTGCAAGATTCAGGCTGTCAAACTCCTTTCTGTAGTCAAAATCTCTCCCCATCGGATTGGAGTTGGGGGAGTTCTGACGAAGGATCCTGAGATCCAGCCTTTCGGGCCACCAATCCTGTATCCTTCTACCTGCCCTTCTGCCTTCGTCAACGGGAGAGCTGTTCTGGTCCATTCCGTCCACGCCTCCCCTGTGTGGGTCCCTTATTACACAGTTTGAAGCCTCGATAATTACTTCTGCGTTTCATCCGACGATAACTCTTATAAACCGAAGGTTGTATACCGCCATTGAAATGTCGGCAACAGGTCAACCAGTGATAATTCTGAAGGAGGGTTCTGGGGAGTCGAGAGGGAGAGAGGCTCAGAGGAACAACATTTCGGCTGCAAAGCTGATCGCGGAGGTCGTCAGGACCTCGCTGGGGCCGCGAGGGATGGACAAGATGCTCGTTGATTCGATGGGAGACGTTACGATAACCAACGACGGGGCGACGATGCTGAAGGAGCTCGACGTCCAGCACCCGGCTGCGAAGATGATGGTGGAGATTAGCAAAGCTACGGACAACGAAGTGGGGGACGGGACTACCTCAGCGGTCGTCATCGCGGGAGCCCTCCTCGAAAAGGCCGAGGACCTGATCAACAAGGACGTTCACCCGATTGTAGTGGTGGACGGGTACTCGAAGGCCGCCGAGAAGGCGCAGCAGGTCCTTGAAGAGATAGCCGAGAAGGTGGACCCTGAGAACAGGGCGGACCTCCTCAAGGTCGCGAACACGAGCATGCTGACCAAGCTCGTGAACGAGGACTCGCCTCACCTGGCAGGGATTGTGGTGGACGCCATACTCCAGGTTGCGGAGAAGAGGGACGGCAAGTTCAAGGTCGATATAGACAACGTAAAGGTCGAGAAGAAGCCCGGAGGAGCTCTGACTGACACTCAGCTGATAAAGGGGATAATCCTCGACAAAGAGGTCGTCCACTCTGGGATGCCGAGGAAGATGGAGGAGGCGAAGATCGCGCTGGTGAACTCTCCCCTCGAGATCGAGAAGACAGAGTTCTCCGCGGAGATTAGGATCAACGACCCTCAGCAGATGCAGCAGTTCATGGACGAGGAGACGAGCATCCTCAAGGGGATGGTCGACAAGGTCCAGGCTGCCGGCGCGAACGTCCTCATCTGCCAGAAGGGAATCGATGACCTGGCTCAGCACTTCCTAGCCAAGGGCGGGATACTTGCGGTGCGGAGAGTGAAGGAGTCGGACATGACCAAGCTTTCGAAGGCGACCGGAGCAAGGATGGTCACCAACCTGGACGACCTGACAAGCAAGGACCTTGGATACGCCAAGCTCGTTGAAGAGAGGAAGCTCGAGGACGACAAGTGGGTCTTCGTCGAGGGGGCAAAGAATCCCAAGGCGGTCAGCATCCTCGTCAGAGGCGGCACCCAGAGGGTGGTGGACGAGGCGGAGAGGGCACTCCACGACGCCATCATGGTGACGAAGGACGTGGTCGAGCTCCCCGCGGTCGTAGCCGGGGGAGGCGCACCCGAGGAGGAGGTGTCCTTGCAACTCCGCAACTGGGCGCAGAAGCTAACTGGCAGGGAGCAGCTGGCCGCGCTGAAGTTCTCCGACGCCATGGAGAGCATCCCGCTGACCCTCGCTGAGAACGCAGGGATGGACCCCATCGACACCCAGGTAGACCTCCGGGCGAGGCATGGGAAAGAGGATGGAAAGTGGTACGGGGTCGACGCCATGAACGGTAAGGTGGCCGACATGTACTCAAAGTCGATCTGGGAGCCTCTGGCGGTCAAGCTGCAGATACTCCGTGCTGCGACCGAGGCGGCATCAATGATACTAAGGATCGACGACGTCATAGCGGCGAGCAAGGTGAGGGCACCACCTGCACCTCCTGGCGGAGGCGCCGGCGGCATGGGCGGCATGCCCCCGATGTGACAGGCTAGACCAGTTCCACTGTAGGATAGGAGCTACCGGACCGCATCGCCTTATCGTAGATGACGCTTGCGGCCGCGACGTCTTCTAGGGCGGCGCCGCCAGACTTGAACAGCGTTCGGCCCCTGGGCTTTCTCCTTCCAGCTACCACCGACGCAAGCTCAATTGCCGCCCCCCACGAAAGGGTCCCAGCATCGACGGCCTGAATCAGGTCTCCGTACTCCACCTTGGCCTGGGGGAGGTCGTCTACGACCACGGTGTCGAAGGAACCCACAGCTGACGGGTCGGCCTCCGAATGGGCCGGCTGGTTGCTCCCGCACAGGTTGAGATGCGTGACCGTCCCCAGCGTATCCCCTTTGATGAACGGTTCCTTTGACGACGTTATCGCCGATGCGACGTCGGCGCCCTTCATCGCGAGGTCGGGGGAGTCGAAGGCCGCAGCGCCGTACCCCTCGCGGGAAAGGACCTCTACGAAAGAGTCACGATGGCTCTTGTTCGGGCTCCAGATCCGGACGGCTTCCAAAGACATGACCGAGTCCAGGGCCAGTACCTGGGTCAGTGCCTGCTTCCCCGAGCCGAAGACGGCCGCGGTGCCCGATGCGCATCGGTAGAGGTGCTTGGTGGCCACGCCGGAAGCGGCCCCGGTCCTGTACCTCCCGAGGACGTCGGCGCCCATAACGGCAAGGGGGAGCGATGTGGACGCGTCGAAGAGGAGGAAGACGAACTTCGTGCCTGCCTTCGACGACACGTACGTCTTGACCCCCCCTCGGCCAAGGTATGCAAGGCTCGAATGCATCACGCTGAGGAGGGAGTCTTTCCCCTTCGACCGGGTCCTCATGGTATTCGAGACTTGGCCGGTCCCCTGCCGGCGGAAGGCCTCCTCCACCGCGGAGACGACCTCCTTCATGTCGATGAGGCCCTGGACGTCCTTTTCTGATAAGACCAGTGTCAAATGTTCAGGTTTCTTCTTCCTTGTGTTCTTCGGTCTCGGGCTTTCCCCACCTCCCCACCTTGGGGAGGGACTTGGTCCGGAAGAGCGCCATCCCCTGCTGGTAGCGCTCCAGCTCCACCTCGAGGAACCTTATGTCGGAGACCAAGGAAGCGGATTTCTTCTCGGTCCCCTTCTTCCCGGTCAGTTCCGCAAGCTTCGCTTTCTTCTCGCTCACCATCTTCGAAAGAAGCTGCTCATATTCGGTGGTCATCGCTGACTTGAATGCGCGCTCTTCGAAACTATAAAGGCGTTATCCGGAAGTGGGGGGCATGCGGCCGCAGCTTCTGTTCGGGGGTCTTTTGGTTGCGGTCATGGGGGTTGGGTTCTACGTCTTGGCGCTCCCCTTCGCTTTCTTTTGGAGCATACCATTCGGAGCCGCAGGAGTCATCATGATAGTGGCGAGCTTCTTCCTCGCGGAGACCGAGGGGCCGGTGAAGCCCCCCGAAGGTTTCAGGTTCTGCCCTTACTGTTCGACCCCCGTCCCGTTGAGTTTGGAGCGGTGTCCGCACTGCAATGGAGTGCAGCCGAGGTAG
>Ga0335078_10015562_pt1 | contig 11293 bp, 11 predicted proteins | sample Lox_Sample_32_FD_206711 | JGI IMG/M metagenome (GOLD analysis project Ga0335078, IMG submission 206711) | Soil microbial communities from Loxahatchee National Wildlife Refuge, Florida, United States - Lox_Sample_3.2 | ecosystem: Environmental > Terrestrial > Soil > Wetlands | place: USA...
CTCGTTTCTAATCGTAACAATCGCTGCAGGCATAACCGGCGCGTCAACGGATGCTGCTCCAGTCGACGTTGTCAAACACCTGGTTGCGCAGGTTCTGAGTACGGTCAAGGATAAGCAAATGACGCAGCCGGAGAAGCAAAAGAAGCTGCGTGAGCTAGCCGGCGCCAATCTCGATTTCGACGAAATGTCGCGCGAGGTGATGGGGAGCAGATGGCGGGCGCTGAACGCCGAACAGCAGAAGCGGTTCGTGCCGGTGTTCAGCTCGTATCTCGAAGATTCCTATCTGAACAAGGTGCAGAACTACTCGGACCAGCAGATTCATATCACGAGCGGGCGGGAAACCGAGAAGAATTACGCGCAAGTGAGGGGACGAATCACGCAGGAAGGAACGGAGCCGATCGAGCTGGGCTTTGCGCTCAAGCGCGAGAGCGGCGCGTGGAAAATCTACGACATCACGCTGGATAACGTGAGCACGCTGTTCGGGCTTCGCACCGAATTCCGCCGCGTGTTGAAGGAAAAAGGCTTCGACGGGCTGATGAAGCAGATTGAGCAGCGCGATCGCGAACTGGCATCGACGCTGGGGAATCCGACCGGCCTGCCATTCTAGCCACGACGCATCGAATCGCTGCTAGTCAAAACTTCCGCCTTCCGCTACAGATTGTCCTTAGCTCCAGCGCTCGCATTGGGTGCCTGCAGATCGCGGTTTTCCGAGCGTGCGCGCCGGATTCTTTGAGATTTCGCAGTAAAAACCTTCAGAGGAAACACACATGACTCCGCAGGAATTGGTCAAAGCATTCACCAAGGCAGTCGAGGATCGTAACGGCGACGCGATGGCGGCATTGTTCACCGAAGACGGCGTTTATCACGACGTGTTCTACGGCGCCTTCAAAGGCCGAGCGCGCGTCAAGGAACTGGTCGAGGATTGGTTCTACAAGCACGCGCGCGACTTCCGGTGGGACATGCTCGAGCCGGTGAGCGACGGCCGCAACCTCTACACACCGTACATGTTCAGCTACATCTCGACGCTGCCCGAAGCGAAAGGCAAACGCGTGATGTTCGAAGGCGTCGGCATCATGCGTTTGAAGGACGGGTTGATAGCGTCATACCGCGAGATCGCCAATACCGGACCGGCGCTGGTCGACACCGGTTTTCCGCCTGAGCGAGTGGCGAAGATTCTCGCGCGCCAGGGCGAGCAGGTCGCGTCGCAGCCGGAAGCCGCGCGCCATCGCGCGTAGCTTCGACCGGAAATCGCAAGGGGGGTCGCATCGAAGGAGAATCATGAAAGTTTTAGTGGAAAAGAGCGGTCCCGTAACCACGGTGATTCTCAATCGTCCCGAAGTTCGCAACGCGGTCGATCACGAGACGTCGCTGCTGCTGAAGGCGGCGTTCGAAGCGTTCGATGCCGACGATAGTCAGAGCGCCGCAGTTTTGTGCGGCAACGGCGAGACCTTTTGCGGCGGATACGATCTGAAGACAGTTTCCGGCGGCGCGCTGGAATCGCTGTACCAGCCCGAGGGACAGGGACCGCTTGGCATCAGCCGGATGGAAATCGGCAAGCCGGTGATCGCGGCGGTCGAAGGATATGCGGTCGCAGGCGGGCTCGAGCTGACACTGTGGTGCGATCTTCGGGTCGCCTCGGCCACGGCACAGTTCGGTGTCTTCTGCCGTCGATGGGGTGTGCCGCTGGTTGACGGCGGCACGATTCGATTGCCGCGCCTGATCGGCCATAGCCGCGCGCTCGATATGATCCTGACGGGCCGCGCGGTCGGAGCGGAAGAAGCGCTGTCGTTCGGTTTGGCCAATCGCGTGGTGGCGGCGGGCCAGGCGCGCGCCGCCGCGCAACAACTCGCCCTCGAGGTCAGCCGCTTTCCGCAAATCTGCCTGCGCGCGGATCGCGCATCGTCCTATGTGCAATGGGGAATGTCGCTCAGCGATGCGCTCAAGAACGAAGGTGTGAAAGGCGCGAAACCACTGCTGGCGGAGGCCAAGGCCGGTGCTACCCGCTTCGCTTCAGGAAAGGGACGCGGCGGCGATTTTTCTGCGATCTGATCTGTCGCTCGAGTGGTCGAGATTCTGAAAGGCGTTTTCAAAAAATTTATCGAATGAGACTTGCCAACAAGATAGCACTGATCACTGGCGCGGGTTCGGGGCTCGGACGCGAGTCGGCTCTGCTATTCGCCGCAGAAGGCGCGGCGATTGCGGCGGCCGATCTGAATATCGATTCGGCGAAGGAAACCGCTTCGGATGTCATAGCCGCGGGCGGAAAAGCGATCGCGCTGCGCGTCGACGTGTCGGACGAGAACGAGGTGCGCGCGATGGTGGACGCGACTATCGCGCAGCTCGGAGTGCCGGACGTGCTCTACAACAACGCTGGAACCATCGGCAAATCCGGATTCCTGTCGTCGATGGAGACCGAGGTTTTCGATCGCGTGATCGCGGTGAATTTGCGCGGCGTGTTTCTGGGGATGAAGCATGCCTTGCCGCACATGGCGCGGCGCGGCGGCGGCGCAGTCATCAACCAGGCGTCGGCCGCCGGGCTGGTGGGAATCAGAGGCTCCGCCGCGTACTGCGCGTCGAAGGCAGGAGTGATCTCGCTGACCAAAGTCGCGGCGCTCGAATACGCGCGCTACAAAATCCGCGTGAATTGCATCTGTCCCGGATTGATCGACACACCGATGGCGCAGGAACTACGCATGGGCGAGCTGGATCCGCGGAGCGAGGACACGATGAAGCGTATCTCCCCGTTCGCACGGATGGGCACGCCGGAAGAAATCGCCAGGACCGCGCTGTTCCTCGCCAGTGACGATTCGACTTACGCCACTGGCGCGGTCTTCGTGATCGACGGCGGATGGACCGCGTCTTAGGGATATCCCGCGCCCGGCACCTGCACCGGCATCGTCTCGATACGCGCGCCCTTCAGCGCGACGCATTTGTCGGGCTCGATACTCGGCGAGCTCAGGATGAACAGCGTGCGTCGGTCGGCTCCCCCCAGCATGCACGCGATCGCCATCTGCTCGGTCTTGATGCGATGGGTCACCTCGCCGCCTTCCTTGACCCTCAGCACTTCGTTGGTCATCGGCGTCGCCACCCAGATCGCGCCGTCGGCGTCGAGGCAGCATCCGTCGGGAACCGACTCGCCGAGCTTTGCCCATATGCGACGATTCGAAAGCGATCCGTCCGCAGCGACATCGTACGCGCTCATCTGATGGCCGAAGCTTTCACCGACGATCAAGGTTTTTCCGTCGGGGGTGATCACGGTGCCGTTGGGAAACGCGAGTCCGTCTGCCACCACGCGCGCCTGCCCCTCCGGCGTCACCATCACGATCTCGGCGGGTTTTGACGGCGCGCCGGCGATCAGATCGTAGCCGAAGTTGCCGATATAGGAGCGGCCCTTGGAATCGACGACCATATCGTTGCAATGAAACGAAGCCAGCTTGCTGATATCCGCGACCTGCTTGAGCCCGTCGCGATCGAGCCGCATCAGACGACGATCTGTCATCGATACGACGAGCATCCGGCCGTCGGGCAGCCATCCGAGACCCGAAGGCCAATTCGGCACCTCGACAATCGTCTCAACTTTCCCGTCGAGCGTGACGCTGTGTACCTTGCGGGCATGCATATCGGAAAAGAACAGCTTTCCGTCGTGCCATCGCGGCCCCTCAAGAAAGCACATTCCGCCTGCGAGCAATTTGAGATCGGCCATTTTGCACTCCCCTGTTTGCGCCGGCAGTTTCGCGCGCGGCTTTTCGGATAATTACTGAAGACGCGGTCAGAATAACAGGGCCATCGTGCATCGTATGCACGATCAAGTTTGTGATTTGAGGATGTCCTCCAGCCAATCCCACATGTAGGCCACCCCGATCATCGTGTTGTCTTCCTGGCAATGATGGTAGCCGCCTTCTTCGCGCGTGAAGACCTTGAAGGTCTTGTTCTTCGATCCGACCGCGTCGAAGCATCGCTGCGCGTCGGCCAGCGGAATCTGTGCGTCGCCCTCGCCGTGCGTCAGCAGGAAGGGACACTTGATGTTTTCGACCACGCCGGCGAGGCGAAATCCCTCGAGCGCCCTGAGTGCTTCCTCGCGCGTATTGGTCCCGGTCATCCAGATGATGTGGTCCGACGGCGTCGGCATCGCCACCGGGCCGCCCTTCGCGATCTGCTCGAAGCGGCGCTGCCAGATCGCGTGATAATCCCACTGAGCGCCCCACGCGACGCAGCATGCGAAACGGGAGTCGAAGGCCGCGGCGCGCGGCGCGAAGTAACCGCCAAGGCTGATACCGAGCACGCCGATTCGCTTCGGATCGATTTCAGGGCGCGCGGCCAGCAAATCGAAAGCCGCGCCGGCGGACTTCTCGGTTCGATAGTCGAGCGGAAAGCCTCTGAAGCGCAGGCTCTCGCCGTTGCCGGGGCCGTCGATTATCAGGCACGCGATACCGCGCATCGCGAGATCGGGAACGCCGCGGAAATATTGAATCTCCTTGGTTATATCGAGGCCGTCGAAATACACCATCGCGGGTGCCCGTCCGCCCTGCGGACGATAAGCATGGACTAGCAGGCCCGGCAGGCTCCTGCCCTCGTATGGAATTTCCACCGGCTCGATTTTGGGAAAGACCGTCTGCCGCGCGGCGTCGCGAAAACAATCCACGCCGCGCTTGAATCGCGCGAGACCCTCATCGGTCTTCGGATGCAGGAAGCGCTCGCCGATATGGTAATAGTGTGCGGCGCGGAACAGGTATGCGGCCGCGCTCTGAGGATGGCGATTCGCACGACCCTGCTCTTCGAGATGCGCCGCGACGCGAGTCCATTCTTCGTACCACGCCTTGTCGTCGCCGACGCGATCCTTGAGCGCGAGACCGATTCGATAAATCTCGCCCAACTCGGCGCCGCCCCACGGCGCTCCACCGAGCGCGAGCAACGACGCAATCGACCATCGATAATTGCCGGGGAAAAGCATCCAGGCCAGTTCGGGTTGTGCTTCAGCCATCTGACTATGCTCCATTCGCGCTTATGGCTCATATAGCAGAAAACTCGCCGAGGCGATCTCGACCTGACGCAGCGATGAGACGCTACAGGCGGCCGGATTATCGTGGATTGTCGTTGTGTTCGCGCGGTCAAGCTGGCGAAATATTGTGAAGTGGCGACCCGCTCCCGATTGACCCTGGTTTGGATCCTGCTCGCAACGATGGCGGGCGTTGTGGCCACCGCATTCTTTTTATTTCGCGATCGCGAAGCGCTTTTTCTAAACGGCCTCACCGTTCCGGACTCTCCCCACGCGAGTATCGAGCTGATCGCGTTCGACGAGCGCGGCCGGCGCCTGAGCAGTCTCGATTTTTTTCGCACCTGGCGTCCGACGCTGATTGTGCGGAACCATACCGGCGCCGTATGCATGGGAATCCAATACGGGATGTGGCTGCCGCGGCTGGCGATTCCCGCGGGCGAGCCGGTAACGCTCGACCTGCTATGGCCGGTCTCCGGCTTCGGCAAAGTTCTTCTGACCGCCGACAACGACGGCAAGGGTTATCGCGTCAGCGCAGGCGCGTTCACTCGGATCGAGTTGATGCCGGAGCTGGCGCGCTCGCGCGTCGGCGAGCTCGAACGATGGATTGCTCATCGCGATAAGGGCCATCCGCTGCCCGACGAGGTCGCGCAGCAACTCGCCTTCGCGCGCCATCAGCTCGCGCGGGTCGACGCCGTCCACGATCCGCGCGATCGGGCGGCGCTGGCGCTGCCGGCCTTGCGGGCCGCGCTTCTGGCCGGCGAGCAGGCCGTGATGGCGGAAGCGTCCAGCGCAATCGGGGAGCATCGCAGCGGCAACCTCCTGGTCAAGGTCATCGATCCGCACGGCACCGAGGTGCCGCAGGTCAAGATCCAGATCGCGCAGACGCGTCCCGAATTTCTGTTTGCAGTTGACACCGGCAATCGCGGCTATCCTGCCGACGTCGTGAGCCGCCTGAAGCAGCTCGGTCTCAACTACGCCAGTATCGATTTGAACTGGGCTGAGCTCGAACCACGCGCCGGCGCTTACGCTTTCGAGCAGGTTGATCACCGCTTCAATCCGGCAGCGCTGAAGCACGACGGATTCACCTTGCGCGCCCGCGGCCTGACAGCGTCCGAGGCTTCGACGCCCGCTTTCATCTCGGCTTTGAACGGCAATCTGCGCGAACTTGGCAAGGCAGTCCCTGCTCAGATCGGCCCGATCGTTCGCCACTACAAAGATCTGGTCGACGTATGGCAGCTCGACGAGGGCGAAGCGGCGTGGGCGGGGCTCGATCTGCGTGAGACGGGCCGGGCGGAAATTATCAAAGCCGTCGCGGACGAGATTCGCAAGGAAGCGCCCGAGGCGCGAATCATGATAAACGTCGCGGCGCCATTGGGTGAGAATGCAGCGGCGCAGTACAATCGCGCGCTGCTCGGCCTGCACGACGGCGGAGCGCGAGAGAACGATCCGTATGCCGCGCTCCAGCATCTCTCATCGGCGCACGTTGACTACGATCTAATCGGCCTTGATTTCTGTTGCGGCAACAACCAATCGCAGGTTGCTCCGCCGACGGTCGATCTGTTTCGCTTCGCGCGCGAGCTCGAGCGTTGGAGTGGTCTCGGCAAACCGATGCAGGTTGGGCCGCTCGCCTTCGGGTCCGTCGGCGGCGGTAACGGATGGTGGCACGCGTCGCCGGACGAAGGCACGCAGGCGGAGTACCTGGCGGGGGCGACCATGATCGCGTACGCCAATCCGCACGTGCAGGCGATTATGTGGCCGGCTCTGTTCGATCGAGATTCCCAAATCGCGGGCGGTGGCCTGATCGATCGCGCCAAGCGCCCGAAGGCCGCCTATGATCGGTTGAGCGCATTACTCAAAGGATGGCGCAGCGGCGGCGACGTCACCACCAGCAGCGACGGGCTGGCAAACTTCCAGGGCACGCCAGGCGATTACCGGCTGACCGCGAAAACTTCCTCGGAGTCGGTTGAAGGCACCGCCCGGATTCATCAGAACTCGAACGATGTCGCAGTCATGAGCACCACCGCTACAGTTCCGCTGCCGATGCCTTCCCCTGGAGCGGAGGCGCTTAAGCTGGGCGGTCAGGATTCGGTGCAATTCCCGCAAAACGCCGAGCCGTTCGTGCTCCAGCCGCCGCCTCCGGTCGAGCCCCCGCCGCCGCCGTCCGAGCAGCAGCAGCTTCCATCCGATGAACAGGAACCGCCTCCGTCAGAGCAGCAACCGCCGGGTCCGATCGAGCCTCCATACGAGCCGCCCGGTCCTTAATCCGATCCAGGATTGACTCGCCGGTCATTTCCGTCGGATAATAATGACTGACTGGTCAGTCTAGTTTGGGATATCCGATGGCGAGAACCGAAGTCAGCAGAAGCCAGGCCGAGTCCGCGAGGTCGTCGCCGGCCCGCTCGATGAACGGACGCGGCGACAAGCGCGCACGCATTCTTGCCGCTGGATTGAAGTTGTTTGCCAATCAGACTTATCAGCAGGTCACGATGGACAAGGTGGCGAAGGTTGCGCGGGTCGCCAAGGGAACGCTTTATCTCTACTTCCCGTCGAAGGAGTCGCTTTACCTGGGCATCCTGAGCGACGGCCTCAGCGGTGCCGCGGAAACTATCCGCTCGAGTCTCTCGGCCGAAAGCGGCATCACCGAGCGGCTTCAGCAGGCGATTTCGGCGACGATCGAGTTCTATCACGGCCGCGGCGATTTTCTGCGGCTGCTCGCAACCGAAGAGCCGCGCGTCGGCGCGGCGCGGGGACGGCTGCTGCAGAGCTGGCGCGAATCGGGTATGCAGTTTTTTACCGCGCTGATCGAAGAGGGCATCGCGAGCGGCGCTTTCCGCCGACTCGACCCTCGCGTGGTTGCCTTCGCGATAATCGGCACCATCCGCCTGGTTTTGTTGCATCGCGATTCCAACCGGCCGGTCACCGATATCAATCGGGATCTCGCAAGCCTGCTGTTCGACGGGTTACTCTTGCGTCGCGGCGAACCCAACGAGCAGGCGCGATCACAATGAAAAAGCTGATACGCCGCGTGATAACCTTGATCTTGGTCGCGGCCGCCACAGCCGGATTTTACCTGTACGGCGAAAAGTATCTCTGGCCGCCAGCCGACACCACGAAGATCAGCGCGGTCGGGATGATCCAAGCTCCCGAGGTCAACGTCACCAGCCGAATCGCGGGGCGGATCGCCGAGCTGAATCTGATTGAAGGCGATTCGGTAAGGCGCGGCCAGGTAGTATGCCGGATCGAAGATATCGATCTGCGAAATCAGCTTGCGCATGCGCGCGCGCAGCTCGAACTCGCGCGCGTCAATCTGGCCGACGCGCAGCGCACCGAGCGCCGCAACAGCCGCCTGATCGAGAATCACGTGATCTCGCAAAAGGATTATGACGACGCGATGACCAAGCTCGGACAGGCGCAGGCAGCGGTATCGACCGCGCAGGCCGACGTCAGGTTCTACACCGACCAGCTCACGGATACGCAGATTCTCGCGCCGACCGACGGGATCATCGTGAACAAAGCGCTCGAAGTTGGCGAATGGGTCACGCCCGGCACCACGATCCTGACTATCGACGACATGTCGCTGGTGTGGGCGCGTATCGACGTCCAGGAAACCGACCTCGGCAGCCTGACGATCGGCCATCCCGCGACGATCACGCTTCCGACTCATCCGCCGACCGTGTTGAGCGGCAGTATCATGGCGATCGGGCAGGAAGGCGAATTCGCCACCGAGCACGACGTCAGGCGCGGCCGCCAGGATATCCGCACATTTTACGTAAAGGTTCGAATTCTACAGGGTGAAGAGGTCGCCAAACCCGGAATGACCGCCGAAGTGGTTTTCGCGCGCCGCGATGGAACCGCAATCAGCAGCAATCCGCACCGACAACCTGAGTAAGCGCTTCGGCTCCGCGGTCGTCGTCGACGGGGTGAGCTTCGAGGTGCGTCCGGGCGAATGCTTCGGATTGCTCGGACCAAACGGCGCGGGCAAAACCACGGTCATCCGGATGCTGACGACGCTGCTGGTACCCAGCTCAGGAAGGGCTGAAGTGGCGGGCCACGACGTGGTTCGCGCGGCTCATCGCGTCCGCGAAGTAATCGGCGTAATTCCGCAGGCACTGACATCGGATCTCGATCTGACCGGATGGGAAAATCTCGACATCTACGGCGAATTTTACGGAGTGCCGCGGCGCGTGCGGCGCGAACGCGCCGAGCGATTGCTGCACATGGTGGCGCTGAGCGAGCGAGCCAACGATTTGGTCGCAACGTATTCGGGCGGGATGCGCCGGCGGCTCGAAATCGCGCGCGGCCTGATGCATCAGCCGAAAGTCCTGTTTCTCGACGAACCGACGATCGGGCTAGACCCGCAGAGCCGCCGCGCGGTGTGGGATCTGCTCGAGCGCTTGCGGCAGGAGAGCGAACTCACGATCTCGCTTACGACTCACTATATGGACGAGGCCGAATCGTTGTGTGACCGGATCGCGATCGTCGACGGCGGAAAGATCGTCGCGCTCGATACTCCGAACGGGCTCAAGGCGAGCGTCAAAGAAGCCGACCGGATCGAGCTGGAAGTCGAAGCCGGCGCGGACAAGGTCGCGGACAGCTTGCGCAGCGAGCCTTACGTGCGCGAGATCACGCGCAGCGAGCGCGGCGCAATAATCGTCACTACCGACGACGGCGCGCGCGCGATCCCAAAGATCATCGACCACATCGAGGCCGGCGGGCACAAGGTGAGCTCGATCAGCCTTCGCCGCCTGTCGCTCGAGGATGTATTCATCCATTTCACCGGGCGCGAGCTGCGCGATACTCCGGCCAAGAAAGTCAGCTTCCTGATCGGCGCCGGGATGCCGCAAAGCCGGTAAGCACACCATGAAGATGTGGGCGGTCATGCGGCGGGATTTGCGCAAATACATGCGCAATCCGATGACTATGATGACGTCGGTGCTGATGCCGATCGTTTACCTGGTGATCATCGGCAATTCCTTCCAGGGCCAGCTCAAGCATCTACCGGTCGCGGTCGTCAGCCAGGATAACGGAGTTTACGCTCGGCGCCTGGTTGAGCAGTTGCAGGCACTGGCGGTCGGCCCCAAGACGATCGTGCTCACCTACCTCGGCGATCCGCGAGTCGCTATCGACGGCGTTCGCGAGGGCAGGTACAAGGCCGCCGTGGTGGTGCCGCCGGAGTTCAGCCGCGAGATTATTGAAGGACGCGTCGGCGAGGTCGGGCTCTTCACCGACAATATCGATCTGATCTCTTCGTCGACGGTCGAGGGCGTGATGCAGGACGCGGTCAACTCGCTGCGCACCGGCTTCGTGACCGCGCGCCAGTTAAAACTGAACGCGCTGGTGCTGAGGCCAAGCGCAATGTTCCCGCAGCTCGACTACGACCGCTCGCTGATTCCGGGCGTAATCGTGATGGCGCTTTTCATGGGCTCGCTCACCTCGGGAATCTTCAACTGGGTGATGGACAAGTTCATGGGGGTGACCGAATGCTACCTGGTGACGCCGCTGTCGCGATGGGATATCGCGGGCGGGATGCTCGGCAGCAGCGTGCTGATCACCAGTATCGCGGCCACAATCGTGCTTTTTGTTTCGCTGATAATCACCGGCGCCACGATCAGTGGCGGATTGCCCGCCCTGATGCTGCTTTTGGCCGTGATCGTGATCGGCGCGACTGGACTCTTGGCGATGGTCTTCGCGCTTTTGGGACGCGCTAGTCATCCAAGATTGGTAGGCGTGTTCGCTGGATTTCTTAATGTAATACTTTTCTTTCCGAGCGGCGCCATCTACCCGCTTGAAAGCTTCCCGCCGTGGCTGCAGGCCTTCGCTCGCTACAATCCGGAAACCCACGCGGTCAGCGCGCTGAAGGTCATTCTTTTTAAGGGCGTGACTTTCGTCGCGATCGAGAAAGATCTGACATACCTATTTGTTTTTACGGCTTTGATGCTTGTTTTAGCGAGCTTTTCCTTTAAGCGAACGCTTTGAAGAATTTAATCGAAAGCGGTTCGAATAATGCGCTCGCCGCCGGCGTCAAACTAAATAAGAAACCCGGTATCGGTCCTCCTCCTGCCGAACCGGTCGATTGCCACCAGCGCACGGGCCGCCGCGAGTATTCCTCCTCTCCGGCGGTCCGTTTTTTTTCAATTACGATTAAATTTTAACTAGTCGGTGGTAAGCGAATGACGCTTCTGCCCGGCCGATCCCGACTTTCCGGGCGTTCGCTTTTGAAACTCGAACCTGAGCGGCGTTCCCGCAAGGTCGAGTGCCGCGCGAAATCGGCCTTCGAGAAACCGGATGTAGTGGGCG
>Ga0335078_10015563_pt1 | contig 11292 bp, 10 predicted proteins | sample Lox_Sample_32_FD_206711 | JGI IMG/M metagenome (GOLD analysis project Ga0335078, IMG submission 206711) | Soil microbial communities from Loxahatchee National Wildlife Refuge, Florida, United States - Lox_Sample_3.2 | ecosystem: Environmental > Terrestrial > Soil > Wetlands | place: USA...
CGAGGATTTGCCGCTGCTCGTCGATTTCTGGGCCGAGTGGTGCGGGCCGTGTCGCGCCATGGCGCCGGTCTTCGAAGGAGCGGCGAAGGAATTCGAGCCGCGGCTGCGCCTCGCCAAGGTCGATACTGACGCCGAGCCGGCGCTTGCCGCCCGCTTTCACATTCAGGCGATACCGACCATGGTGCTCGTGCGCGGCGGACGAGAATTGGCCCGCCACAGCGGCGCCATGCCGGCAAGTGCGCTGCGCGCCTGGATCGAGCGCCATCTCGCCGCTTGAAGACCAGCCGCGCGCTAGTGGTCCAATTCTAACATTTGCATCCACTACGCGGCCGGCATCTTGATCTTGCCGATGTCGAGAATCTTCAGCACGACCTTTTCAAAATACGGCTCGGTTGTGCCGGCGCGCACCTTGCGCAGGAAGTATTTCTCGAACGCCACCTTGGCGATGTGGACCCAGCGTCCGCTGGAGGCCCAGTTGACGTTGCGCGGCGGATTTTGCGGCATGGCAACGAACGCCACGCCACTATCGCCGAAATCGGCTAGGCAAATCGCGTTCCACGTGGCTTCGTGCGTCGCGTCCTGATTGCGCACGAGTTGGCCGAGGTTGAGCGCGGTTGCCGTCACCATGGATTCGATCATGTATCCGGTCTTGGGCACGCCAACCGGCACCGGCGTTTGTTCGAGCGGCGCGATGGCGATGCAGACGCCGACGCCGAACACGTTGCGGAATTTCGGATTGCGCTGGTGTTTGTCGACGATGATGAAGCCGCGCGGATTGGCCAGCCCTTCGATGCCGCGCACCGCGGCAATGCCACGGAAGGCCGGGATCATCATGGCGAACTTGAACGCCACCTCGTGCGTCTTCTTGGGCTTGGCGTCCTCGTCGACCTCCGTGACTTGCACCTTGCCGGCTTCGACCTTGTCGACCTTGGCGTTGACGATCCACTTGATGTGGCGCTGGCGCATTTCCGATTCGAGGACGCCCTTGGTGTCGCCGACGCCGCCGACGCCGAGGTGGCCGATATAAGGTTCCGCGGTAACGAAGGTCATCGGCACCTTGTCGCGGATGCGCCGCTTGCGCAGGTCCGTGTCCATGATCATGGCGAATTCGTAGGCCGGGCCGAAGCAGGACGCTCCCTGCACGCCGCCGACGACGATCGGACCGGGATTCTTGCAGAATTCCTCCCAGCGCTGGTTGGCGGCGGCCGCGTGATCGACGTCGCAGATCGAGTTGGTGTTGTGCTCGGGCCCAAACCCTTCGATCTCGTCGAACGCCAATTCTGGCCCGGTGGCGACCACCAGATAGTCGTAGCTGATCGACGAACCATCGCCGAGCTCGACGCGGTTCTCGATCGGGTAGACACGCTTTGCTCCGGCGCTGCTGAACTCGACGCCGTGCCGCGGCAGCACCGAGGTGAGGTCGATAATGATGTCGTCCTTCGACCGCCATTTCACGGCGACCCATGGATTTGACGGCGTGAACTGGAAGAACGGCTTGTTGGAAACCAGCGTGACGCGGTCTTCCTTGCGCAGCGTCCTTTTCAGCTCGTAAGCGCACGAGACGCCGCCGATGCCGCCACCGAGCACAACAACGTGGGCCATTTGCTCCTCCGCGATTTCTTCGATTGGGTGCTTTGGGATTTTGATAGGGGTGGAGCAAAAAAAGCACCTTGACCTATATCAAACGACGGCCGGGAAAGGCGGCGGCCCGCGGCGGCGCAGAACGGACACCGCGAATGCGTGCAGGCGGGATTGGAACTCGGCCGAGAGCTACGCGGGCGCGGCGACGCTGATCGGCGGCCACCCGACCGCGCTGCGCCGATGAATCTGGCGCGCCACCCGCAGGATCAACGGTTCCTCGAAGCGCGGCGCCACGATCTGCATGCCTATCGGGAGCCCGTCCTTCGACAGCCCCGCCGGCGCGGTCGCGGCCGGCAGGCTCACAAGCGTGACCAGGAAGGCAGGCGCGATCCAGTCGATGTAGTTCTCGAAGCTGCGGCCGTTGATCCGGTCGGGAAAGTTCATCTCCACCGGGAACGGCTTTACCGGCGCCGCCGGCGTGAGCAGGACGTCGAAGCGTTCGAACAGCAGGCGGAAGCGGTGGAATATCTCCTGCCGCAGCTGCTCGGAAGCGCCGTAGTCCAATGAATTCAGTTTCAGCCCGGCCTCGACATTGCCCCTGAGATTGCGGCCGAATTGATCGATCTCGCCGAGACGCGCGTATTGCTGGCCGACCATCCAGAAGCCGCGCCACGCCTGATACGGCGCGCGCCCATCGCCGACATCGAACTTGATCTCTTCGACCTGCGCTCCCGCCTCGCACAGGGCGGTGGCCGCGCGACGGCAGACGGTGTCGATTTCCTGCTCGACACCGATCCCGGCAATGTCCGAAACGTAGGCGGCGCGGATGCCCTTGGCGTCATGACCGCGATCAAGCTCGGCAAGCGCGCTCTGCCAGGGCGGCGACACTGAAATCGGCGACAGGCGGCTGAAGCCGACGATGGCGTCGAGCATAAGCGCCGTGTCCTCGGAGTCCCGCCCGAAGGTGCCGTTGACCTGGCCCGGATCCCAGGCGAGCGGCATCGGATGGTTGGGTGTCAGTCCCGGCGTCGGCCGGATGCCGACGATCCCGCAAAAGGCCGCAGGAATGCGCACCGAGCAGCCGAAATCGGTGCCTTGCGCGATCGGCACCATGCCGGTCGCGACCGCGACTGCCGAGCCGCCGGAGGACCCCGCTGGACTTAGGGCCGGATTCCACGGATTGCGGGTCGGTCCGAACAGTGCGTTGTTGGTGTTGGCGCCGCAGGCGAACTCAGGCGTGTTGGTCTTGGCAAGCACGATCGCGCGGGCGCTTTTGCGCCGGCGCACGACCTCGGCATCCTCGTCCGGTACGTAGTCCCTATAGAGCGGCGAGGCGAAGGTGGTGCGGATGCCGGCGGTCACGGTGACGTCCTTGACCGCTATCGGCAAGCCGTGGAGCGAACCAAGCGGCGCACCAGTCATGACCGTGTCCTCAGCACGCCGCGCGGCCGCGCTCGCCTCGTCGGCGGCGAGCGTGACGATCGCATTGAGCTTGGGATTGATGTCTTCGATCGCCGCGAGGTGCGCGTCGAGGACTTCGATGGGGCTCGCCGCACGCGTGCGGATCAGACGCGCCAGCTCGCGCGCCGACTTGCGCGCGAGCGTCAGATCGACCATCGATGGCTCTCTCGCCGCGCGGGACAATTGCCGATCCGGGTCAACACGGACCCAGACCTAGCGCAATTCATCCGGGCTGTCGCTAGTGGTCCTTTGATTCCAACATTCGCACAGCGACTTGCCGCAACGGGATGCGAATGTTGGGATCGCACCACTATAGACTGGTGCCGGTGGCGCCCAAGCGCCGCGAACAATCCGCGTGCGGCACGCCGCTCACGACCGCGCCGCAAACAGAGGCCGCCCTGCCGTCGTCACGTCAGACGAGGATCACTTGCACTTGAAGCCCGGCGGGTTGCAGTGGCAAGCGACCTTCTTGCCGCCCGGGCAGGCCGCCTGGAACGCGATGCCGCCGCACGAGCATCCGGCCGTCTCGACCTGGATGATCGGCGATCCGGGGTTGGTCAGTTTGGCGCCCGGCACGAAATGGACCGGCGTGAAGCCGCCGGCATTCTCGCCAGCCATAAGCGGCGATGAAGCCGCAATCGTCAACGCAACCACTGCCACCCACTTCAAGCCTGATCTCGAGCCGCCCATTGCTTCCCCCATTTGCCCACAGTCGCCGTTTCACAAAACTGTCAAATACCCAGTAATTACCGATACTTGAGGTAGCTTGGGCGGGGCCGCTAATCAAGGACAAAACTTCGCGCGCGCCATTTTTCTGAGCGCCGACGAGATCGGCAGCCGCGTTCTATTTGCCGGACCAGTGCACGAAGTGACGCTCGACAAGAAGGAAGAGGAGATTAAGCCCATAGCCGAGCGCGCCGGCGGCAAAGATCGCGGCGTACATCCTCGGCATCTCGAACAACTGCTGCGCCTCGAAGACGCTGTGACCGAGCCCATCCTGCGAGCCGATGAACATCTCCGCCACCACGACAATTACCAGCGCGAGCGAGACGCCATTGCGCAGGCCGACGAAAGTCTGCGGCAGGGATTCGAGCAGCATCACGTCGAAAAGAACGCGCAGGCGCGAGGCGCCCATGACCTTGGCGGCTAGAAGCCGCGTCCTGCGCGCGTTCATGACGCCGTAAGCGACGTTGAACAGGATCACCAGCGCGGCACCGAAGGCGGCCACGGATATTTTCGTCTCGTCGCCCGGGCCGAAGATGACGAGGAAAAGCGGGAACATGGCGGATGCCGGCGTCGAGCGGAAAAAGTCGATGACGAATTCGAGCGAGCGATAAAGCCGTTCCGACGAGCCGAGCACGATGCCGAGCGGAATGGCGGCCACGGCTGCAATCAGCGTCGAGGCGGCGGTGCGAACGACGGTCTTGACGAAGTCCTCGCCGAGCGCGCCGCCGACCATGCCCCGCCATAGCGCCTCGAAGGTCAGAACCGGCGACGGCAGCAGAACCGGATCGACCCATGCCCGAGAGGTCGCCAGCCACCAGACGGCGAGCAAGCCCGCGACCCCGATGACCGGAAGGAAGGCGTCGCCCTTCGGTCGCTTCATGCGCGCCTCACTTCGCGCTGGAACACCTCCAGACATTCGGCCTTGGTGCGCACGAAGTCGGGATCGGTGAGCGTGGCGTCCGTGCGCGGCCGCGCCGCGCCGACGCTCGCGAAAGCTGCGACCCGCGCCGGATGACGGGAGAGCAGCAGCACGCGGTCGGCGAGAAAGACCGCCTCCTCGAGATCGTGGGAGACCAGCACCGTGGTGGTGCCGGTCTGCATGAAGATGCGCTGCAGGCGCTCGCGCATGAACAGCGTCATCTCATAATCGAGGGCGGAGAACGGCTCGTCGAGAAAGAGGATTTCCGGCTCGACCACCAGGGCGCGCAGAATGGAAACGAGCTGCTGCTGGCCGCCGGACATCTGATAGGGATAGAGACGAAGATCGAGCTTGATGCCGAGGGTGGCGACCAGGGCCTCGGTGCGCGCGCGGCGCTCGGCCGCGTGAACCTTCATGACCTTGAGCGGATAGGCGATATTGTCGAAGGCGTGCATCCAGGGAAACAGCGCCTCGCGATAGTTCTGGAACACGTAACCGAACTTGATCTCGTCAAGGCGCCTGCCATCGAACAGGATTTGGCCTGCGTCCGGCCGGACCAGCCCGGCGATCATGTTGATCAAGGTGCTCTTGCCGCAGCCGTTCGGTCCGAAGACCGAAATGAGTTCGCCGCGCGGAATGTCGAGTTCGAAATTGTCGTAGATGACCGTGCTGTCGAAACGCTTGCTCAGGCCGCGGATGGTGACGTGCGGCCGTTTCCCGGCGTTGTTCAATGGCTGTGCGGCTTCGGGCCTGAGCGGAACGGCCTGCTGCGCGGCGCTCATCGCGCGTCACCCATGGCCGACCGTCAAAACGGCTGCAGGGAGCGTCGCACGTCCACGTGCTCCGGCACGACGCCGATCTGGTGGCCGAAGTCGGCGAACTTTTGCAGGTCGTCGATCTGCTTCGGACTCATGTCCCTGACCATGACGTAGCGCAGCATGGGCACGATATCGACGACGCTATCCGGCGTCAGCGTGTTCTTGGCGAGATGCCGGCGCGCGGCCTGCGGGTCGCTGTCGATCAAGGCGATGGCCTTGGCCCAGGCTTGCGCGAAGCGTTTGGCGACGTCCGGGCGCTTGTCGATGAAGGCGGAGGAAAAAGCACAGCCGGCGGCAAAGGGATCGGCTTGCGGATCGCCGAGAACATACTTGGCGATCACGCCGGCTTCGACGGTTCGCGCGAAGCCGAGCCGGTTCATGACGGTGGCGCTCGGCTCGAGCGTGTAGCCGCCGTCGAAGGTGCCGGCCTTCATCGCATTGACGTGCTGGCCCATGTCGAGCTGATCGATCGTGTAGTCGCCCTCCTTGAGGCCGACCTTCGCCAGGATGCCTTTGGCGGTGTTCAAGTTCGCCGGCCCGGGCGCCGACATGAGCTTGAGCCCTTTGAAGTCGGCCAATGACTTGACCTTGTCGGCGAGGGCGGAGCGCACAACGAATTGCTCCATCCTGTAGGTCGCGTTCTGGCCGTTCATGGCGACGTACATGGCCACGCCCGGCTTCTTGGTGTTGGCGTTCAAACCCTCGAGCGTCACCAGCACGGCCGAGACTTCGATCTGTCCGGTGATCAATGCCGCGACGTTGGGCGGACCGCCCATCAGCACGATGGTCTCCGGCTCGATATTGAGTTCCTTGAAGTAGCCGAGGTCGCGGGCGACGAAATAGGGGAGCGAGGACGACACCGGAAAGACGCCGACCTTCACCTTGTCGGGACCTTGCGCGCCGGCGGGCAGCACCGACAGGCAGAGCGCCAGCAGCGCACCGGCAAATGGCCGCCTTGCGGAACGTCCGACCCTTTGCATCGCGGTTACGATGTCTCGTTTCCAAATTGCGGCGCCGGCAGGGCTTGGCATCGTCAACAGGCAAAGCCTGTGCCGCCGCAAGGCCTATTCGCCGGCATCGATGATGGCGATGCAAGGTCCGCCGCCCTGCGGTCCTTGATGCATGGCGTCGACGGAAACGAACACCGCCGGATCGCCGATTGCCGCGGCTGCGACGCCGCCGACCGCCGCCTTGGCGTGGCGGTGCCAGGGCACGTCGGAATCGTCGAGCATGATCTGGCGGCGGCCGCGCAGCTTGCCGGTGCGGTCCGCCTCGCACTTCATGAAGCAATTGACGAGCCGCCCCTTGAGGTCCTCGGCGCGCGGACGCTCCGGCAAATCGAGGCCGGCGTTGCGGATCGACTCGTAGATGGCGTCGATGTCGAGCGCATCCTTCATCACCGAATGGCCGATGCGGTGGCGGCCGCCCGCGCCGGCCTTGTTGCCGAGGAGCACGATCTGGGCCTGCGTCAGCTCGACGCCGGAGGAGCACGACGCGACCGAGGAATAAAGATCGAGGTTGCGACAGATTTCCTCGGCCTTGGGCATCCTGATCTCGTGCAGGCCGACGGCGATGCCGAGGCCGGTGGTGCCGTTCGACACGCCCATGGACTCGTGCACTTCGCAAGCCACCTCCTTGCCGCGCGCGTGCGCATCGAGCACCGAATCGACGGTGAGGAGCGGCGTCTTGGTCTGCACGTAATGCACGTCCGCCGGATCGTCGATGCCGGCGTTGCGCATGGCAGCGCGCACGCCGTCGGCGACTTTTTCCACCATCGCCGGGCGGCCGATGTCCTCCGGCAGGATCTCGACGCTCATCGCGGTGCCGATGACGAGCCGCGATTTGTTGGCGGGGCCGGTCTTCTTGTTGCCGGCAAATACGGTGGCGTGGGGCGTGATGACGCCGTCGCAGCCGCCCGACCACACCATCGGGATCTGCGCGATCTCTCTTTCCAGTCTGCTGCCGAGTTTCTTGAGCACGCCGCGAAATGCCTGGTCGGCGAGGATGCGGGTGAAGTCGTTGACGCCGCCATTGCCTTCCGTCTTGCCGATCACGGCGATCACCTCATCGGCGCTGAACTGGCCTTTTTTGATCAGCGCCTCCATGCCGGAGGCGTCCTGCACGTTCTTCAGTTCGACTTTGGCGACTTCGATAGCCATCCGCTCGGTCCTCGCTCGTGTTGCCTGCATCGTCTCGAGAGCCACGCTCTCCTCACCCTCTGTCGGGGTCCGCTGGCGGCCGGCAAAGTAGCCCCGTTGCCGCTGAAGATAAACTGTCGGTCGGCGAAGCCCGTCAGGCAGGCCGGCGGCTCGCGGGATGGTGCGGCGCTTGAAATCTCCGTACCGAAGGGCGAAACAAGCGCACGTAGGGCTGCTGCCTTGGCAGCCGTCGAGGCGCTTAGCCAACAACCGGCATCAGGCCAACAACCGGCATCAGGCAATGACCAGGAATTGGCGCGACAGCGATCCGGCGCGGACACCCAAAGGCGGAGGGCGCACGCCGTTCGAGCAGGTTGCGCTCCTGTTGCAGGGCGGCGGCGCGCTCGGCTCGTACCAGGCTGGAGTGTACCAGGCGCTGGCCGAGGCCGACCTGCATCCGGATTGGGTCGCGGGTATTTCGATCGGGGCGTTCAACTCGGCGATCATTGCCGGCAATCCCCCGGAGAAGCGGGTCGAGCGCCTGCGCGAATTTTGGGAGACGGTCTGCTCGTCGCCGCTCGGACTTCCGTACCTCAGATTCATCGATCTGAAAGACGACTTCAGCCACGAGACCGTCAATCAGGCGCGGGCCTGGAACGTCGTTATGTTCGGAGCGCCGAGGTTCTTCGTCCCGCGCGCCCCGGCCTCGGTGCTGTTCCCCGGCCACGCGGGAAGGGCCAGTTTCTACGACAACACCCCGATCCGCGCGACCCTGGCGAGGCTGGTCGATTTCGATCGCATCAACGCCGGCGCCATGCGCTTTAGCGTCGGCGCGGTAGACGTCTGCTCGGGAAATTTCATCTATTTCGACACGACCACCCACCGCATCGGCATCGAGCATGTCGTTGCCAGCGGCTCGCTGCCGCCGGGTTTCCCGGCTACCGAAGTCGACGGACGTCACTATTGGGACGGCGGCCTCGTGTCCAACACGCCGCTGCAATGGGTTCTCGACAGCCGGCCGCGGCGCGATACGCTCGCCTTTCAGGTCGACCTGTGGAGCGCGCGCGGCGCGTTGCCGAAGGATCTCATCGGCGTCGAGGTGCGGCACAAGGAGATCGTCTATTCGAGCCGGACCCGCGCCGCGACGGATCACTACAAGAACGCGCAAAAGCTTCGCAATGCGCTGGCGACACTGCTGAGGAAGCTTCCAGCGGAGCTGCGCGACACCGAAGAGGCGCAAATCCTCGAGCAGCAAGCGGATGACAAGGTTTGCAACATTGCGCATCTGATCTACCGCTCGAAGAGCTATGAGGGCTTTTCCAAGGACTTCGAGTTCTCCCGCCGCACCATGGAGGAGCATTGGCAGGCGGGCTATCACGATCTCCAGCGGACGATCGAGAATCCCGACGTGCTGCGACTTCCCGACCGGCTCGAAGGCGTGCGCACGTTCGACCGCAGCCGGGACTGGTCGGCGTAGAGGCGTCGAAGGCAATCGCCGGCCGCGCCTGCCCGCGAGCCGAAGGCGGCCGGGGACCCGGTGCGCCCTGAGCGCGTGCCCGTCAGGCCGGCACGGCGCGCCGGGCGAGCTGTCCGCCGTCGACCGCCGGCGGCAGATCGCCAAAATGGCCGGCGAAGCCGCCCGCGATGCGGGTCATGATGAAGGCATCCGCGACCGCAACGGACGCATATCGCAACAGGAGCCCGGCGCTGATGAGGATGGCGAGCCGTTCGACGAGCGGGCGGGCCTGGCCCTCCTGGCGCGCCAGTCCGGGGAGCTCGGTCTCCATTGCCGCAAGCGCGGCGTCGTATCGGCGATCGGCGCCGCGCGCGAGACGCAGTTCGTCGAGCAGTGCCGGCACGCAATTCGGTTCGCGCTGCATCGAGCGCAGCACGTCGAGGCAGATGATGTTGCCGGTGCCCTCCCAAATGCCGTTGAGCGGCGCCTCGCGGTAAAGGCGCGCCATGAGATGATCCTCGATGAAGCCGTTCCCGCCGTGGCACTCCAGCGCCTCGGCGACGACGGCGGGCGCGCGTTTGCACACCCAGTATTTCGCGATCGGCGCACCGATGCGCCCCAGCAACCGTTCCGCGTCGCTGTCGGCCTCGTGATCGAGCGCCACGACGAACCGGAAGGAGAGCCACGCCGCGGCCTCGGATTCGAGCGCGAGATCGGCGACGACGTTCGTCATGATCGGCTGGTCGATCAAGGCACGCTGGAAGGCGCGGCGATTGGCAACGTGGTGCGCGGCCTGCGCCACAGACTGACGCATCAGCCCGGCCGAACCGACCGCAAAGTCGAGCCGCGTGTAGTGGTTCATGGTGATGCCGGTACGGATGCCGTGACCCGGCTCGCCGATGAGATACCCGATCGCGCCTCTGAACTCGACTTCGGAAGAGGCGTTGGATTTGTTGCCGCACTTGTCCTTGAGCCGCTGGATTTGCAGCCGGTTGCGCGAGCCGTCCGCCAGCCATCCCGGGACGACGAAGCAGGAAACGCCCTCCGCGGTCTGCGCGAGGGTGAGAAACACGTCCGAGTGCGGAACGGAAAAAAACCATTTGTGGCCGACGAGCGACCATGAACCGTCGCCATTGGCGACCGCGCGAGTCTGCGTCTGGCGCAAATCCGAGCCGCCCTGCTTCTCCGTCATCGCCATGCCGACCGTCGCGCCCGTCTTGTCGACGGCGCGCACCTGCCGTGCGTCATAGCGCCGGGAGGTGATGAGCTTGCCCCATTCCTGCCAACGCTGCGGATCGCGCCGCAAAACGGGTATGGCGGAGTACGTCATGGCGATCGGACAGCAGATGCCGTTCTCGCCCTGATTCCAGAGGTAGGACAGCGCCCCTCGCGCCACTTGCGCACCCGGCCCCGTCTCGTTCCAGCACAGCGCATGCGTATCCTGCGCGACGGCCATTGCCATCAGCTCGTGCCAGGCGGGGTGGAAGTCGATGCAATCGACGCGCTGTCCGAACCGGTCGTGCGTGCGAAGTTCCGGCGGGCTGCGGTTCGCCTGCCGCGCCAGGTCCTGCACGCGCGCCGAGCCGACAGTGCGGCCGGCTTCATGCAGGCGCGCCCGCCAGCCGTCGGCGGCGAACGTGTGCACGATGGTTTTCAGAGTCTCATCCGTGCCGAACGCGTCATAGTCCGCGAGCGGCGGCGGCTGATTCATCACTTCGTGCGTGGCGTAACCGAAGGGGTCCAATGCGTTCGTCATGGTGAAGACATTTGATGGCGGCAACCGGCCTCAGCGCGCCCGCTGCCTGAGTGGCGCGCCATTGCTTTCGGTTCTGCCGTCGGCGTTCTTCAATTCGACTGCGGCGACTTCAACGGCCATTTTGTTCAACCTCATTGGTTCTTGGGCGTATATCCACGCTCACTCTGATCTGAACTCACGCAACCTGTTTAATCTTCAAGTTATGTTTTCGTTTGGATGGGTTGTCAGACCACTCATCATTCCAAGAAATCTCAAAACGAGAGCGATCTGAATCAACCTCGGTTCCTTTAGCTTGAAGGGTGAGAGCAATACGACATCTTTTGTTGAATAGAGCTGGTGTCACTGACGCGGGGTAGATCGGGCTGAGATACAGGGCCAAAGGCTCCTTCAGGATATGGCAAAGATCGCATTCGACAGGCGGGCCGATTGTCTTTGGC
>Ga0335078_10015564_pt1 | contig 11292 bp, 8 predicted proteins | sample Lox_Sample_32_FD_206711 | JGI IMG/M metagenome (GOLD analysis project Ga0335078, IMG submission 206711) | Soil microbial communities from Loxahatchee National Wildlife Refuge, Florida, United States - Lox_Sample_3.2 | ecosystem: Environmental > Terrestrial > Soil > Wetlands | place: USA: Florida...
GGTGAACGTGGACGTTGTCAGCGTGAAGCCCGCCGCGGCCGTGAAAGTGAACGTGGCCTGAGTCACTTCCCGCGGAGTGGCAAAGCCGGTCACGTCGACTTCAATGCCCGAGGAGGTCGGCGTCAGCTTGACCGACTGGATCACGGGCGCTGCGCGCGACACCTGGATGGTGATATCCGAATCGAGTATGACCTGCCCTTCACTCACCAGTTTCAGGGTCACGGTGATCGTTCCGGCGGTCGTGCCGGTCTGCACGGTGACACTCGGCACCGTCGTAGTGTTCGCCGGGATTTCGAAGCTGAACGTGGTCCCTCCGCTGGCGAACTGGATCGCGGGATCGGTGGTGATCGGGTTCACCACGTCGGGTGCGAAAGACAACGTCATCGTGCCGGCAATATCGAACGGATAAGCGCTGCCGGTCGAAAACGTGATCGTCTGCGGGCTCGCGGGCTGAGCCGTGGAGGGCGCCGAGAAGGTGATCGTGGGCGGCGGTGGTACGTTGATCGTGAACGTGGCCGCCGCGGACGTACCGCCATCGGGATTGACCACCGTGATCGAGGCTGCGCCGGGAGCGGCGATCAGGCTGGCGGGTACCGATGCGGTAAGCTGCGACGCGCTGACAAATTCAGTTTGAGTCAGCAGCGTGCCGTTCCACTGTACCGCCGCGCCGGAGACGAATCCGCTGCCAAAGACCGTAAGCGTGAAGGCAGCGCCGGCGGCATCCACGGCGTTGGGACTGAGACGAGTGATCACAGGCGGCGGCACGATGGTGAACGCGGCTTGCCCGGACACCCCCCCATCCGGGTTGGCGACTGTGACGGTCGCGCTGCCGGCCTTAGCAATCAGATTCGCCGGCACGGCGGCGGAAAGCTGCGCAGCGCTCACGAAAGTGGTGGCCAGGCCGGATCCATTCCATTGCACCGCCGCACCGGAAACAAACCCAGCGCCCTTGACGGTGAGTGTGAACGCCGCGCCACCCGCGATTGCGGTCGCCGGACTGATGCTGGTAATGGATGGCGGCGCGCTGGAGATGGTGAAGGTGACGGCGTTGGACGCTGTTCCGTCCGGGTTCACCACGGTGACGGAAGCTGATCCCGCCGATGCGAGCAGGTTGGCCGAAACCGCGGCGGACAACTGTGTGGCACTCCCAAAAGTGGTGGTCAGATTGGCCGTGTTCCATACCACCGCGGCGCCGGAAACGAAGCCGGAGCCGCTAACGGTAAGCGTGAATGCCGCACCGCCAACCGGCGCCGACGCGGGAGTGATGGCCGTGATTACCGGCGGCACAGCTTCAATCGTGAAGGTGAGCGAGTTCGACTGGCTTCCGTCCGGATTCTGGACGGCGATCATCACCGTGCCCGGCGCGGCAATCCGGCTGGATGATATCAGCGCGGAAAGACTGGTGGACTGCATGAATTTGGTGGCCAGCTCCGACCCATTCCACAGGATGGCCGCGTTTTCGAGAAATCCGGTGCCGGTAACCGTGAGCGTGAACGCCGCCCCGCCGGCCGCAACCGAGGTGGGCTGCAGAGAAGTGAGCACAGGAGTCGAGCGCGGGTTGATCGTGAACATCACGGCATTGGAAACGACCGTGCCGTTCTTAGCTGTAATCGGGACGGTGCCCGGAGTGGCCAGCAAACTGGCCGGGACGGAGGCAGTGAGCTGGGTGCTGCTGACGAACGCAACGGCCAATGGGACGCCACCCCAGGAGGCCACCGTGGACGCGGTGAAGTTCGTGCCGTTGATGGTGAGGGTGATGGCGTTGCTGCCTGCCGTAACTGACGACGGCTGTAACGAGGTAATGGTAGGTGCGGGCGGGTTAATCGCGAAACTCGCCGCATTGGAAGTGCCGCCGACCGCCGTCACCGTGATGCTGGCCGTGCCGGCGCCGGCAATCAAGCTGGCGGGAACGGTGACGGTCAGTTGTGTCGCTGAGGCATTCGCGGTCCCGGCGAGAGACGTTGCGGCGCCGGAGGAGGGCTGCCACGTGACGTTCAGGCAGGGCTGCACCTCGCACGCGAAATAGAAGCCCGAGCCATTGATCGTGAGTGTAAATGAGGGCCCGCCCGCGGCCGCCGAGGAGGGCGCCAGGCTGGTGATCGTGGGAACCGGAGGGGAAATCTGAAAGTAGGCCGTGTTCGAGGCGCCACCGCTGGCCGTGACGGTAATGGCGATCAGGTCTGGAGCGGTAATCAGGTTCGCGGGGATGGTGACGTTTAGAGAGATTCCGTCCGAATTGAAAGGTTGTAGCGCGGGGATGAATGTCGAAGCACCAGTCGAGGGCGCCCAAGTGATGCCGAGACAAGGTGCGGCATCGCACTGAAAGAACCCGGAACCGTTAACGGTTAGGGTGAACGACCCGCTGCCAGCCACGACGGACGTCGGAGCGAGGTTGGTGATTGAAGGCCCTTGCGCAAAGGCGGAGAAACAGACCGCGAGCGCCAGCGCCGGGACCGCCAGAAAACGATATGGGGGCCGCATATTAGTGAGGCGCACCTACCGTGCCGCCGATCGGCGAGAGACTGACACTCTGCGACGCCGCTCCCTGCGAAGACGACGAGGAATGGAACGCCGCATACAGGCCTCCCGCCAGCCCGCCTGCCACCGCCGCCCCGATCACAATCCATTTCGCGCGGAAGCGCGCGACCGCCACCGGCGCCACGTTCTCCTGGTGAATCACGGCGTGTCCGGTCTTACCCTGATACGAGGCGGTCACCCGGATTTCGAACTTGCCGGTAAGGGTGTTCGGATGTAATCCGCTGGCGACGGCCCGGCCCTGGGCATCCGTGGTCACCGTAAGCATGCGCGCCCCGTTAACAAATGTGCCGCCGGGCCCGTTGCCGGGCAGCATGAAGACCACAATCGCGCCCGGAACCCGGTTGTGGTTTCGATCCTCCACCTGGACGATCGCTTCGCGCGCCGTGCGTTGGCGGATATTGTTGATGGCGTTGTCGCCACCAATGATGACGATATTCAGCTCATCGGGCGCGCCGGCCTCCTGCGCAGGGGCGGGCGCGGCCTGCCCGATCAGCATCAAGCTCAGGCCAAAAACCGTGAGACGAACTGGGGTATGGGAAAACACAATCCTCGCTCCGACTGAGATAGTATACATCGCGGCCTGAATAAATAGAAAGGCGGCGAGCGCCGCTCGTGTTTTCCGTGCGGCTACCAGCCGTAGCGCTCTTCGCTCCAGGGATCGCCGTGCATGTGATAGCCGTTCTTTTCCCAGAAGCCGGCGCGGTCGCGATCCATGACTTCGATGGCAGCCAGCCACTTGGCGCTCTTCCATGCGTAAAGCTGAGGCACGATCAGGCGGGCCGGGCCGCCGTGCGCGGCGCTGAGGGTCTCGCCATCGTGACGGAAAGCCACCAGCGCGTCTTCGGCCAGGAAATCGGCGAGCGGCAGATTGGTGGTCCAGCCGCGGTCGTAGCCATGGGCCATCACGTAGGCGGAGCCCGGCAGCGGGCCGCCCGCCCGAGCCAGCAATTCGCGCGTCGAGACGCCTTCCCAGACATTGCCCAGCCTCGACCAGCGCGTCACGCAGTGAAAGTCGGCGAACACTTTCACCCTGGGTAGCTCGAGAAACTCATCCCAGGTCCACTCCGTCTCGCGGCCCACGCGCCCGGAGATCCGCAGCCGCCACCGCGACATGTCGATCTCCGGCGGACCACTGGCGTCCAGCACGGGCCACTTTTTGGTACGGCTCTGGCCCGGCGGGATGCGCTGCGCGCGCCGCGCATCGGGGCTGATAATCACGTCCGGCGGCACGCCCTCCGGGGAAGGGACATCGTCAGCTTGCACTTTGGTCTTATCCATCCAGAACACGTGGTAGCCTTTCAAGGAACGCGCAAAACGGGCGACCCGCGCCGCTTCAATCTGGCGAGGTTCTGGCTCCCTGGCGGCGCGGGAAACCGCGCCCCTTTGCGCCTCTTACTAAGTCTCCCATAGGGCGCCGGAGTTTTCGCGACGGTTATGCTAATAAATAAATAATCCGTGGCGAAACGACGGCCCAATAGAAAAACCGCTGCGCCAGCCCGCCAGCCCGTGCGCCTGAAACGGCCCATCATCACGACCCGGATCGCGTTGCTCCTACTGCTCGCATCCCTTATTGTGGGACTGGAGCTGTACTATCCGGCGCTTCGAGCGCCTTTTGTCTTCGACGACTTCGTTTCTCCATACTCCCACGCTTTGGGCCAACACGAACGGTTCATTGCATGGCTGTCCGGCGTGCGGCCGGTGCTGATGCTCACTTACTGGCTGGATGACAGGCTCTTCGGCGAATCACCGCTTGGCTATCACATTTTGAACCTGCTGATTCACGTCTTCAACACCGCGCTTGTATTCCTGGTGCTCAACCGGCTGATCGAGTTCGCCGGACGATGGAAGCCGCGCACCCGGATGGCGGCCTCGCTCGTCGGGGCCGCGCTGTTTCTCGTGCATCCCCTGGAAACCGAGTCGGTCAGTTACGTAGCTGGCCGCTCGGAAAGCCTGGCGGCGCTCTTTATGCTGCTGGCCTACGCGGTGTTTTTGTATCGCCCCCAGGAGAGCATCTCCTGGGCGCGTTCCCTCGTCGTGCTGGCGCTGTTCGGGCTGGCGGCCGGCAGCAAGGAGAACGCCGTGAGCCTGGCGGGGGTGCTGGTTCTCACGGATGCCTTTTGGCCGCAGCCGTTCTCGACCCGAGGTTTGCGCAACAACTGGAGACTCTACGCGGCGATGGTTCCGGGTGCGACCGCCGCGGTCTGGGAAGTGTTCCGCATACTGTCAACCTCTACCTCTGCCGGTTTCGCGGTCCGCACGGCCACCTGGTACCAATACGCATTCACCGAGGCGCGCGCCATTTTTGTGTACTTTCGCATGGCGCTCGTTCCTTATGGCCAATCGATCGATCACGATTACCCGGTTTCGCATACCGTCCTGGATCACGGCGCGCTCTACTATCTCATCGCACTCGGGCTGCTGCTGGCCGCGTGCATTGTGTGGCGGAAGCGGTATCCGCTGGCCTGCTTCGGCCTGCTTCTGGCGCTGGTCCTGCTGGCTCCCACTTCGTCGGTCGTGCCCATTGCCGATCCGCTGGTCGAGCGGCGCATGTATCTGCCGTTGATGGGGCTCATCCTAATCGGGTGCGAGGCGGCTAGCCGGATCCGGGTAACGCCGCTGACCGCCTACACGGCGGCGGGCGCCCTGGTGATCGTCTATGCGGTGCTGTGCTACCAGCGGAATGAGTTGTGGAGCCAGCCCTCCCAACTGTGGGCCACGGCCGCCCTCGAATCCACCGGTAAGAGCCGGCCCTACGCCAACCTGGTGAACCAATTGGTGGTGGAGCATCGCTGCGCCGCGGGCATCCCCTATCTGCGGCGCGCCGAACAGGTGCTGCCGAACAACTACGATGTGGAAATTGGTTGGAGCCGGATTTACGAATGCATGGGGCAGGCGGCGGATGCCCTGCCGCATCTGGAGCGCGCCGTCGAGCTTCGGCCGGATACGCACACCTACCAACTGCTCGGCTTGCTGTACGGCGAAATGGGAAAGCGCGCGGAAGCCGGAGAGGCGCTGCAGAAAGCCGTTACGCTGGACCCACGGTCGGTGCTGGCTCACAATGCCCTGGCTCTTTGGTATGCATGGACACACAACCTGGACGCCGCCATGAAAGAGTATCAGACCAGTCTGGCGATTAATCCAAAGAACCGGACGGCGCGGGAAGGGATCGAGGGGCTGCGCCGCGCGCAGTCCTTTAGCTATAAGTGAGGCTCATGGAAGAGCGTCGCCATCCGCGCGCTCACTCCATCAATTTGAAACGCCTTTCGCCCCTACAGCGTCGTAAGGGTTTGGACTCGACGGCTGACCGCAAATGCGGGATAATAGCTGCCAGGCCCAATTGCTTCTTTTGTTCCATTTGCAAAACCTAGAGGAGAAATTCTGCCGTGAAAAGAATCTGCCGTTACCTTCCCCTACTCCCCCTGCTGCCCTTCTGCGTCCCACTTGCCAGCGCGCAGAGCTCCGTCGATTTCAGGCTGGGCTTCGGTACTGCCCATGACAAAGCCAATGCAGGCGGAATCGATAGCGCCGAGTCCGCAAACGCGTATGGCACTTGCACACCGGGGACCGGAGACCCTTACTGCTTGTCGAACCCCAGCTTAAGCGGGTTCTTTCTGGGCTTCGGCGGTGACATCATGTTGTGGTCACACTTCGGAATCGGCGCGGACGTCGATGTGCAACCCGCGCGCAGCAACTATGGCCCGCTGCAATACCGGCAAACGTTTTACGATTTTGACGGCGTTTTCGCGCCGTTCAGTTCCAAACGCGTCCAATTGGATCTGCGGGGGGGGATTGGCGGCGCACATACGAGTTTTTACATCAGCCAGGGCGTGGGCAACGCGTTCAACCAGGCTTACGCGGTAGGGACCACCAACCATTTCCAGTTGCACGCCGGCGTGGGCGTGTCGCTGTTTGTCACCGACCACGTCTTCATCCGCCCGGAGTTCGACTACCACTACGTGCCGAGCTTCACCGACCAGTTCGGCAGCAACAGCGTGCCGGCGGGCATGGTCTGGATCGGTTACAACTTCGGCGGGCAGTAAGCGGTCAGGATGCCGCGCTGTACTTGTCGCGGCAGGCCGGTGAACAGAAATAGACAAGCTGGCCGTTGATCCGCCGGGTGACTGAGGTGTCCGCGGAAACGTAGGTTCCGCACACGGGGTCCTTCTTCAACTCACCGCCGGGGGCAACTTTGGGCACCGGTCTCCCCGGCCTGGGGGTTACTTGGGAATTGAACCCGGCGAAGAATGACCGGAGGACGCCCCGCAGGAACCATAGCACCAGCAGCGGCAGGACAATCCGGAAAACCAGGAAACGAATCATCGAACGGGGCGCTCTTTCCAGCGCCCCCTAATCATTATCGCATCCGCCACGGCATTACTTCTTCTTCTTCTTCGACTTCTTCTCCTCGGGATTCACATAGGAGGTGCTCACCGTTCCGCCGAGGCTCGCCAGCATGCCCTTGCAGGACTCGGCGAACGGTCCGTTGGGTTTCAGATCCAGATATTTCTGGAAGGCTTCCCGCGTCCCGGGAACCGGCACGTACTTGCCGTCCGCGCCGAGCTTGGCCTTGCCGATCAGGAAGATGCCGTACTGATATTGTGCGTCGGCATAGTTGGGATCCAGCTCGATGGCCTTCTTGAAAGCCTCGCCGGCGGGATCGGTCTGGCCATTGTTGACCAGCACCGCGCCCAGATTGTAGTAGTACTTTCCGGCATTCGGCGGATCGAGCTGGGCGGCTTTGGCGAGTTCGGCCTGCGCTTCATCGAACTTCTTGGCTTGCGCCAGAGCCAGGGCGTAGTTGTTGTGAATTCCAGCGTCGTCGGGCTTCAGGGCAAGCGTCTTCTTGTATGCTTCCAGACCCTTGGCGATGGCGGCGTCGCGGTCGGCGCCCGTCTTAGTACGGGACGCCATCATTTCCGCTTCCCCGAGGTTCGCCCAGATCACGGGCTGGTCGGGAGCCATCTCTCCGGCCTTGGTAAACTGCGCGATGGCAACGTCGTACTGCTTGTTGTTCATGGCATCCTTGCCGGCGTTGAAGGCGTCGTTGAGCGCTTTGTTCTTGGCCATTTCCTTCTCGCGCTCCTTGTTGGCCTTCTCAAAGGCCGCCTTCTCTTCGGGGGACATGCTGCGCTGCTGGTCCTTGCTGAGCTGGCCGGACGCCAAGGCGCTCTGCATCGCGTGCTGCCTCTGGGCGACGTTCTTCATGTTGAAGTTGTTTTCCAGGGGCTCGCCCAGCGTGGTGCGGACATTGTTGATGTGGTCGACGTCCTTGCCATCCACCTCGAGCGTGATCTTGTATGTGCCGATCGGCAGTCCGCCGTAGTAATAATGACCCTTCTTGTTGGTCTTCACCTGATAATGGCCGCGGATATCCTCGCGGTCGATCTTGATCAAGGCCCCCTTCAACGGCTGGCCGTCGATGCCCACGACGTCCCCTTCAAGCGCGGTAGTCGTCTGCGCGAAACCGGCGAGGGCGAACAACAGGACTCCCAAGGCGGGCAGAGCCACGATACGGTGCTTCATGGAACCTCCAAACAATGGAATTCTCGGTGTTAAATTCCAGTTTACTACTTTACTACAGCGCTTCAGCAGCGCATCACCCGCGCGCGCCGCCGGCCACGCCCGGCTGCTTGCGCGTCAGGATCTCCCGCACGGCGTAAATGCGGCGGCCCTGGCTCTCGAAATAGGTGCGAATCATCACTTCGCCCATCAGGCCGGTGGAGAACATCATCAGTCCGCCCAACAGCAGCAGGCCGCCGGCGATCATCAGCGGGCCGTGTTCGACCATGATCAACTCCCGGCCCAGCAGTTTCTGAATCACCAGCCAGGCCATGATCAGGCTGCCCAGTCCGGTGCCGGCAAGGCCCAGCGAGCCGAAGAAATGCATGGGGCGCGTGAAGTACTTCAGCAGAAATTTGACCGTGAGAATGTCAAACATCACGCGAAACGTGCGTCCCAGGCCGTAGTGCGAGTCGCCGGACGTGCGCGGCGTGTTCTGAATGGGCACTTCCGCCACGCGCGCGCCGTAAAAGCTGGCCAGCGCGGGGATGAACCGGTGCAGCTCGCCGTACAAGTTCACGTCCTTGAGAATCTCGGCCCGGTAGGCCTTGAAGGTGGTGCCGAAGTCGCGCAGCTTCATGCCGCAAGCCTTGGCCATGAGCCAATTAGCGATGCGCGAGGGAATCTTGCGCGTGAGCGGGTTGTCGACGCGCTCCTTGCGCCAGCCGCTGGCGATGTCGTAGCCTTCCTCGATCTTGGCCAGCAGCGCGGGGATATCTTCGGGCGCGTGCTGCAGGTCGCCATCCATGGCGATCACCACGTCGCCTTTTGCTTCATGGAAGCCGGCTGAAAGAGCCGCGCTTTGCCCGAAGTTGCGGCGCAGCCGGATGACCTTCAAATGCCCGTCGGTCTCCACCAGGTTCGCCAGCAGTTCGAAGCTGCGGTCCGTGGAGGCGTCGTCGACAAAAAGGATTTCATATGGCTGGCGCAGCGGCTCCAGCACGGCCGCCAGCCGGTCGTACAACGGCAGGATCGAGTGCTCCTCGTTGTGAATCGGGATGACGATGGATAGCATGCGAAACCCCAGTGTATCAGGAGTATCCCGGCACCGGGGGGTGTAACCTTCTCACTTCTTCGCTGCGATATTCCCGCCGAAATGAAAGACCGGCCCGACCGAAAAACGGACGGAATTGCGCGACGGCAGGAAGCTGGAGAACAGGTGATCGTGCACAAAATCGACGTGCACCTTGACGCCCATGTGCTGCATCAGGTTCACGTCCATGCCGCCGCCGACTCCGTAGAAGTATGTCCAGTCCTCTTCGGTCCCGGTGGGCGCCAGTTGTGTAACGAGCGCGACGGCGATCTTATCGCTCGGATTGGGATGCGGAATGGCGGTTTCGTGGATAGCGCCGAGGTCCGGATGGATGAATAGAGTCACCCGGCGAAAATGGCGATAATTCAATTGCGGACCGGCGGCGTACGTCTGCGACCGGGAGTGCAAAGGAACCGTGGGCTCATAGCTGGCCGGCAGAAGCCCGGCGGTCTTCAGCGGCGCCAACTGGGAGGCAATCTCCTGCTGCACCGAATTCAGCAGCATGGAAGTGGTAAGCACGCTGTCACCGGTGCCGGCGCTGAAGTCAAAACCCATCGCGTACCACTTCTTGGGGTTGGTTCCGACCTGCAGGTGAAAGCCGCTCTCGCCGAGGTTGATGAGCGGGCTGTTGAGGTACATGTAGCCTGTAAATACGTCGAAGCGGCCGATATAGTCTTGCTGGGCAAAAGCGATTGACGCCAGCATAAGCGCGGACAGGGCGCCGAAAGCGAGTCTACGTGGGAGTTTCATGGGCATGCTCGTGAGCACGTGTCATTCCAGCGTATTATGTCCTAAAATCCGCGACAAAGAAAGGGGGGAGGTGCCCGTGGCCTAGCCGGTCCGCTCCTTTAGCACCTTCTGCAGCGTTTCGATCAGCTCGGCCGGACCGTAGGGCTTCTGCAGAAATCCGGCCGGACCCTTGCCCGCGAAGCGCCCGGCCACGGCTTGTCCGCCGTAGCCGCTCGACAGGATGATGGGAACGCCCGGCTGGACGCGCCGCAACTGCTCGGCCGTCTCGTCTCCGCTCATCACCGGCATGGTTAGGTCGAGCAGCACGGCCGCCACTTCACCCGCGTGCCGGCGAAAGAACCGGATAGCTTCGCCTCCATCGTCCGCCGTGATCACGGTAAATCCCGATCTCTCCAGGATGGTCCGGGCCAGGTTGCGCATGCCCGCCTCATCGTCCACCACCAGGATGGTTCCGCGGCCCTGCACCGACTGGCCGGCAGCCGCCGGTTCCACAGCGGTTTCGGCCGGTTTGAGGGACGCCGGAAACAGGGCCTGGAAAGTGGAACCTTTGCCCGGTTCGCTCGAGACCTTCAGAGCGCCGCGATGGACGCGCACAATTCCGCTCACCGCGGCCAGCCCCAGCCCGCGTCCGGTAAACTTAGTGGTAAAAAACGGATCGAAGATCCGCGCCTGGGTCTCCGGGCTCATGCCGCATCCCGTGTCGCGAACTTCGAGACAAACGTAGGTCCCCGCGGGAAGATGGTCGTCGAAACAGGTTCTTGAGAGAAACGCGCCATCCGCTTCGATAACACCCGTGCGGATTTGGATCGCGCCGCCCGCTTCGCCAATCGCTTCCGAGGCGTTGGTCATCAGGTTCATCACGATCTGACGAATCTGGGCGGGATCAGCTTCAATCGGCGGAAGATCGTTCTGCAGGTGAAATTCGATCGCCGTTTTCTTTGAGATGACTGTTTGCAGCAGGTTGGCCATCTCCTCGGCGAGGCGTGACAAGTCCACCGCATGCAGGCTGAACTGGCCCTTACCGGAATAGGCCAGCATCTGGCTGGTCAGCTCCGCCGCGCGAGTCGTGGCGGTTTCTATTTCGGCAAGATTCCCGGCCGCCGGCGAATCGGGAGGCAATTCCGAAAGGGCCAGGCGGCTGTTGCCCAGGATAATGGTGAGCAGATTGTTGAAATCGTGCGCCAGCCCTCCAGCCAGGATCCCCAGGCTTTGCAGCCGTTGCGCATGCTGCACCTGGGCTTCCAGTTTGTGGGCTTCTTCCTCGGCGCGCTTCCGGCGGGTGATATCCGCCAGTGTGCCCACGCAGGCAATGACCCGGCCCGCGGCGTCCCGTTCAGCCGCGAAGTGCGTGAGCGCCCAAACCGTAGAACCGTCGCGCCGCAGAATGCGATGCTCGAGGGAACCTGGGCCGC
>Ga0335078_10015566_pt1 | contig 11290 bp, 8 predicted proteins | sample Lox_Sample_32_FD_206711 | JGI IMG/M metagenome (GOLD analysis project Ga0335078, IMG submission 206711) | Soil microbial communities from Loxahatchee National Wildlife Refuge, Florida, United States - Lox_Sample_3.2 | ecosystem: Environmental > Terrestrial > Soil > Wetlands | place: USA: Florida...
CGGCGCCCGTAGGGACCCCGACGGATGGCGCGGTCACGGGTACGGGACCGATGCGGCGCCACCAGGGCCCTTGGCCCAATCGCGCCATGGAGTTCTGCTGTGCCCGTTGGCCACTGCCGGGGCGTGGCTCCTACGCTCGCGGTCCGTGCCCTCGGAACGTAGGCTCCGCCGCTTCGTCCGGCGCTGGCGTCGCCGCTATCCCCATCCCGTCGACTGGGTGGACGACCGCGCCAACCGGCAGTGCCGCCGGAGCGAGAACGAGTGGCTCGCCGCCTACGGCGGCGTGGCCCAGCTCAGGCGCCGCGAGGTGCGTGCGCTTATCTCGTGGGCGTTCACCGCCGACCCCGAGCGTCGTGAGCGAGCGCTGCAGGGGACGATCGCGCCGGCGGCATGGGGCCACGCCCGCCGCCGCATACGCCGCGCGCTCGCCGCCGAGCACGCCACCGAGGCGCTCGACCTGTTGCTCGAGTCCCAGGGGGGCGTCACCGGCTGGGACGTCGAGGTGGCGAGCGCGGTGCTGGCCGGTTGCCGTCCCGACGACTACGTCGCCGCCGACGGGCGTCGCCTGCAGGCCCTGGAGGCGCTCGGTCTGGTCATGCCGCGCCGGACCGAGACGGTGGCGAGAGAGGACTGGCTCCCGTTCGTGAAAGCCTGCCGGCGCCTGTCGCGTGTCGCCGAGGTGCCCCTGGTCGATGTGCAACGCGCCCTGTGGGCGGCGGCCGACCGGGCCCCCGAGCTCCCCGAGCGAATCCCGCGCACGCGCCGCACCGCGCCGGGTGGGAGGGGCAGCTCGCCACCGCGCTCCGGATGACCGCCGGCGGGCGCCGGGGCCCCGCCGTCGCCCGGCCCCGGCCAGACCCCGTCCTCAGGCCGCCGGCGCCTGCCACCTCGGGTCGGATCGACCGGGGTCCCCGGGGGGCGGGCTGTCGAGGGCGGGGCGACCCAGCTCGCGCAGCAGGGTCTCGGCCTCGGTGAGCCAGTGCTCGAGCGCGGCGCGCCGCAAGCGGAGTGTCGTCATGACGGACCTCCCATCGCCGTGGCGTTCGCACCTTGCCTCTCGGCAGGTTGCGGCGGAGTCGGCGGGCCACGTCCCTCGTCCGCTCTGGATGGACGAGCCCACACTACCGCCTCCGGGCGCCTGCGCATACACTCGAGTCCCATCGGCTGGCAATTCCTCTTCGGTGCGGCACTGATCGTGATCGGCCTCGTCCTCCTGGCCCTGGTGGACGCGCCCCGACGACTGCTGCACCGACTCGCCACCCTCCGCCGTCCGACCCCCCCGGCCCAGGCGTCCGGCTCCCAGACGGCTCCTGCCCCCTCGCCGGGCGCACCCGGCCCGGAGACCCACCGGGCCACGCCGGGAGCCGACGGCGGCGGGCAGGCCCAGGCCGGAGGGGCCCGGGAGGCGCCCCCGCCGCAGGCGGTTCCGTCCGCGGCCAGCGCGTCCCCGCCGGGGAGTGCTCCGGCGTTCTCCGGGCCGGGCTTGCCCGCCTCTGCACCGCCGACCCCACCACCGTCGTCCGGTGCAGGCGAGACACCGCCCTCGGCGCCGTCCGGGCTGTGGGCGGCGCCGGCAGCCGATCGGCGGTGATCGAGCTCCAGCCCGTCGGCTGGGTACGCAGCGCCCGCTCCGAGGCGATCGACGACGACTGGGACGCGGTGCAGAGCGACATCGAGCTCGACGGCTCGCGCTTCGAACCGGCGTCGTTGCGGGGGCTCGAGGAGTTCTCCCACATCGACGTGGTCTTTCTCTTCGACCGCGTCGCCGACGACGAGATCGAGATCGGTGCCCGTCATCCCCGCGGCAACCGTGCCTGGCCCGAGGTGGGCATCTTCGCCCAGCGCGCCAGGATGCGCCCCAACCGGCTGGGGGTCACGACGTGCGCCTTGACCGGTGTCGACGGTCTCACGCTGTCTGTCCGGGGTCTCGACGCCGTCGACGGCTCGCCCGTGCTCGACGTCAAGCCCTACATGGTCGAGTTCGGTCCGCGGGGCACGGTGCGCCAGCCCGCCTGGGTGCACGAGCTCATGCGCGGCTACTGGCAGGCCGAGCACGGTGGTGGCCGCTGAGCGAAAGCGGCCCCACCCCGGCCGCCGCCGGGGTGGGGCCCTTACCAGTGCCACCTGGTTCACCGGACGTCATAGTGCGCGCCGGGCGGTGGCTCCATCCCAACAATTGATGATTGACAGCCGGTCCCGGCGCACCGGCAGGCCGGTCTGGCCTGGTGGCCGGGGTGCCCACCTCGTGCTCAGAAGAAGGCGGCCTCGTCGATGCGCCGCATGACGTCGTCGTCGAGCAGCGGTATCACGTCGAGGGCCTGCATGTTCTCCCGGACCTGCTCGGCCCGGCTGGCCCCGGTGATCACGGTCGACACGTTGGGGTTCTTGGTGCACCAGGCGATGGACAGCTGCGCCAGGGTGCAACCCAGCTCGTCGGCGACGTTCTTCAGGGCACCCACGCGCTTGTTGCGCTTGGGGTCGGTGAGCATCCCCTGCAGCCACTCGTAGCCGGGCAGGGCGCCGCGGCTGCCCTCGGGGACGCCCTCGAGGTACTTGCCGGTGAGCAGACCCGACGCCAGGGGGCTCCAGGTGGTGAGGCCCAGGCCCGTCTCCTGGTAGAGCCGGGCGTAGTCCCAGTCCACCTTGCGGCGCTCGAAGATGTTGTACTGGGGCTGCTCCATGACGGGCTTGTGCAGGTTGTGGCGCTCGGCGATCTCCCAGGCGGCGCGGATCTCGTCGGCGGCCCACTCCGAGGTGCCCCAGTACAGGGCCCGTCCCGAGCTCACGATGTCGGACATGGCCCACACCGTCTCCTCGATGGGCGTCTCGGGATCGGCCCGGTGACAGAACAACAGGTCCACGAAGTCGAGGTCGAATCGCTCCAGTGATCCCTCGACGGCCTGCAGCAGGTACTTGCGGTTGAGGGTGTTGCGCATGTTGACCTCGTCGTGGATCCCCCAGAACACCTTGGTGGACACGACGTAGCTGTGCCTCGGCCAGCCCAGCCGGGCCAGGGCCTTGCCCATGATGCGCTCGGACTCGCCGCCGGCGTACGCCTCGGCGTTGTCGAAGAAGTTGACGCCGGCCTCGTGGGCGGCGCCGATGCAGTCCGCGGCCAGTCCCTCGTCGAGCTGGGGACCGAACGTCACCCACGACCCGAACGACAGCACGCTCACCTTGAGGCCCGATCGGCCGAGTCGGCGGTACTCCATCTCCATGGTTGTGCTCCTTGCACCGAGAGGCCCTGGACTGCGGGCCGCGTGCCGCGGCGGGCGAGGCCGACCGGGCTGCGCCCAACCTAGGGCGCCCGACCCGGGGCGCCCAACCGGGTGTGCCCCGGGCGGCTGCGGTCAGGGCCGGCCGGCGCCGACGAGCCCGCCGCCCCAGATGGGCTGGATCTGGACGTCCTGACCGGTCTGGGGGGCGTCGACCACGTTGCCGCCCCCCACGTACATGCCCACGTGGCTGACCCCGCCGCCGTAGGCCCAGAACACGAGGTCGCCCGGCTCGAGGTCGGACAACGGGATGTGGGGGATGGCGTCGTACTGGGCGGCGGCCGTGCGGGGCAGACCCACACCGGCCACGCCCCAGGCCCACTGCACGAGACCCGAACAGTCGAAACCGCGCCCGGGGCTCTCGCCGCCCCACACGTAGGGCACGCCGATCTGGCTCTCGGCGGCGGCGACGGCGCGCGCCGCCCCGTCGGCGGCGGGAAGGTTGGCGAGGAACCCCCCGTTCCCGCCACCCCCCGGACGTCCGCCGTCGCGCCTCCCGCCGGTGGAGGGGGAACCGGCCGCCGGACGGCTGGTCACCGAGGCGGCCAGCTCGGCCTCGAAGCGGGCATGGGCGGCCGCCGCCTGCGCCGCCTGCTGCTGGGCCACGAGGGTGGCGATCCGGCCGCGCACCCGTCCGAGCAGCGCCTCCTGGGCCGAGACGGTCGCCTCGGCCTGCTGGCGGGAGGACGCCACCTGGGCCAGCACCGTCTGGGCCTGGGTCTCGGCGCCGTCGAGGGCGGCCTGCTGGCTGGCCAGATGGGCCTGGGCCACGTCCAGGGCGTCGATGGCACCGGTGAGGTCACCGCTCGCCACCGACTGGTACTCGTCGGCGGCGGTGGCCTGCTCGGCGCCCGAGGCGAACAGCGGCTGGAGCCCGCTGTCGGTGGTGCCGTTCATGTAGGCCGCCACCGCCTCCTGGCGCAGCGCGTCCTGGTCCTTGGTGACGGTGGCCTGGTCCTGGCTCACGGTCGCCTTGATCTGGGTCACCTGCTGCGCCAGTTGCTGGGCGTGGACCTGGGCGGCGTCGTACGCCTGGGAGACCACGTCCAGACGGTGCTGGTCGGTGGTCAGCGCGGTGGTGATCTGGCTGGCCTCGGCCTGGGCGGAGCCGATGGGGTCGGCCGCGGCCCAGGGGGCCGACGACGAGACCAGGGCCGAGCAGAGCAGCGTGAGGACAGCTCCGCCGAGGACGGCGGCGCGCCGGGGCCACCGTGACGATCGGCTTGACGGAACCGTCGAGGAGAGCTCGACGTCAGTCACAATGGGGCTATGGCTTAGCAAGGGTGGTCGCGCCGAGCAAACCTTCCGCTTGCCGTGCGCAGGCAAGACCTCTGCGACCGGGGCTTTGTTGCCAGTGTGGCCAATGTGGTGACTCGCTCAGGCGGGGCGGGCCAGGCCGGGATCGTGCCACACCGCCGCGGCCGCCGGTGCGGGAGCGGCTTCGGCCCGCAGGGCCAGCAGCTCGCCGGCCACCACCGCCTCGTGCCGGGCGAAATCCGCCTTGGCGGCCCGGGGGCTCCAGCGGCCCCGCACGGCGAAGACGAGGAACAGGAACACGAGCTGGCCGGCGGCGCACACCCACCACCACCGCTTCCATTCGTTGCCCGAGGCCTTCTGGGCGGGGACGATGACCGGCTCCACCCTGAGCAGGGCGGCGAGCTGGGGCGACGACGACGCCACCGTCCTGATCTCGGCGGCTGTCACGCCGTGGCCCTGCTGGACGGCCAGGGCCAGGGGGGAGAAGGCCAGCAGCCCCTCGATCTGTGGCTTGAGCGGCAGGGGTACCGCCGCCATGGCCGCCATGATGTCGTGGCCCTTGCCGTAGGCGCGCAGCAGGTCGGCCAGGGCCCGGCCCGGGGCGGCGGGCTGCATGGTGCCCAGGGCGTCGAGCACGCTCGCCGGCGCCGCCGGGGGATGGGTGTTGCCGGCGGCGGGCACGTAGGGCCGCGCCGCCTCGAGGGTCTGGAGGTCGGTCGCCGCCACCTGGTGGTCCACGAGCGTGGTCGAGGTCGTGATGACCATGGGCAGCGCCACGAACGACACCGCCACCACGATGCGCAGCACCCAGCCCCATACCGCCAACCCCGATGCCACCAGCGCCGGGTTGTGGGCCTCGACGGTCTCGGTGTAGGCGGCCATCCACGGCGTGTAGGCCACCCCGATGAACAGCCCGAGGAGCACCACCACGATGACGTTGTCGGCGTAGGCGGTGGCGGGATGGTCGATCTGCAGGAGCATGACCACCGTCATGGCGAAGGTCCCGGCGGCGCCGAGCACCATGAAGGGCTTGCGCACGCGGAGGCGGTCCGACAGCAGGCCCACCACCACGAGCACGACGGCATCGACGCTCCAGTACCAGGTGTTGATGCCGTTGGCCTCGGCCGTCGTGCGGTTGAACACCACCACCCAGTACAGGGTGAGGACGCTCACCGAGGCGTAGTAGACGAGCAGGAAGAGCGAGATCCCGAAGGAGGAGGCCAGCAGGTCGAGCCGCAGGGCGGCCCGCCACGGGTGGCGGGTGGCCGCCTCCGGGTCGATGCCCCGGGCGCGCGCCTCGACCAGGGCACGCTCGTCCTCCGACACCATGAGCTGATCGCGCAGCTGGGGGGAGAGCTCCCGAAGGGTCGCCAGGGACACGGCCGCCACCACCATGCACACCGCGCCCGAGATCACGAACTGGTCCTGCCAGGCGTGGAGGTGCGTGAGGGTGTGGGTGGCCACCAGGGAGGCGACCAGGCTGCCCACGGTGGGGCCGAGCGCCCAGAAGCCCATGGCCGAGGCCCTGCCCATCTGGGGGGAGAAGTCGCGGATGAGGGCCGGGGTGGACACGAGGATGACGCCCTCCACGAAGCCGATGACGCAGTAGGCCACGGCGAAGCCCAGCCGGCTGTGGATGTGGGGGATGGCCGTCAGCTGGACCACCCCGACCATGAGGGTGCCGGCGATGGTGAGGTTGGCCCGGCCGATGCGGTCGGAGAGCCCGCCGATGACGGCGCTGCAGGCGCCGATGGCGTTCGACACCACGAGCAGGTAGAGGAAGTAGAGGAACGACATGTGGTACGAGGGCAGGAGCAACGGGGTGACGGCGCCCTCGACGTAGTACAGGTAGTAGAGGACGATGGTGGTGACCACCACCACGGCCAGGTACCCGCTGCGAGCCCGGCGCGACGGATAGGTGGTGAGCTGGCGCCGCCACAGCGCCGTCGCCGTCAGCCCGCCGACCGGCGCCCTGACGCCGTGGACGGTACCTCCGGCGGCGCCCGGGGCGCCCCGCTGGGATGCAGCCGGCCGATCGACGCTCGTCGCCATGGCAACCTCCCCCGCGGCCGGAACACCCCGGTGGTCGAGGTGTGGACCCGGCTTCCCCTCGTCCTGGGCGGTGCTCCGGCCCGGTTGCCCGGGCGGGGGCGGCCCATGGCTGCATGGTACGGAGCGGGACCCCGGCGGCGGCAGGGCCACAGGGCCCGACTTGGCCCCGCCGCTGCGCAGGGGGCGGCGACGCCGGAGCGCCGGCCGGGTTTTGGCCGAATTGCGGGACCAGCCTTGCCAAGCGGTCCCGGGGGGCAGATGCTGGGGGGAGCCCACCGCTGCGGACGAGGACCCCCATGACTTTCGAACCGGTGCCCGCCTGGGACGACTGGGACTCCGACATCCCCGTGCACCGCGTCCTGCTGGACATGGCGCACGAATTGGGACCGATCGCCAACAAGGGCGACCACGTCCGTCTGAGCGAGGCCGCCTCGGGGCTGCTCGAGGCCTTCGTCCACCACGCCGAGGCGGAGCGGCCCATGGTGCTGCGGCTGCCCCCGTTCACGGCCCGCCTCATCGAGCACGGCCAGCAGCGGGTGGTGGACCGCCTGGTGTCCCTGGTGCTCGAGGCCGACCTGGCCGAGCAGCCGTGCCGCTGCGTCGAGCTCGCCGACGAGATCGCCTCGCTCCTGGAGGTCCAGATCATGTCGGAGGAGTGGGACCAGTCCGATCGCTGATCCGGGGGTGAGCGAGGCCTGGCGCCGCCGGCGCGTCGAGGTGGCCCGCACCTTCGACGCCGTGGCCGACCTCTACCGCCGGTCCTTCGCCGACGAGCTCGACGCCAAGCCCTTCGATGGCGCCTTTCTGTCCCGGATGGCCGCCGCCGTCCCGGCGGGGCGCACCGTCCTCGAGGTCGGCGCCGGGCCCGGCCATGTCGGGGCCGCCCTGGCGCGCCACGGGGTCGCCGTGGTGGTGTCCGATGCCGCTGCCGGCCAGCTCCGCGAGGCGCGTGCGCTGTGCCCGGGCCGGCCGCTCGTCGTGGCCGACCTCGGGGCCCTGCCCGTCGCTGACGCCACGCTCGGCGGCGTGCTCGGCTTCTACTGCCTCATCTACGGACCGGTGGAGGACTGTGCTGGGGTGTTCGCCGACTGGGCCCGGGCCCTCGTGCCCGGTGCCCCGGTCGCCCTGGCCGTGCACGTCGGCGAGGGGACGATCCACGCTGATGCGTTCGCCGGACGCCCCGTCGACATGACCGTGTGGCGGCGCGACCCGGAGGTCCTGGCGGCGATGCTGGAGGCCGCAGGGTGCACGGTGGTGACACGCACGACGCGCCCGCCCTATCCCGGGGAGCACCCCACCGAGCGCGGCTACCTCCTGGCCCTGCGCCGCTGACGTGGCAGCATGGGCCGCCATGGCCGGCCCCGACGACCCCGGCGCCGAAGGCGCCCACCGCGAGGACCCCGGGGCGCACGGCGCGGGCCGGGCCCTTCGCTTCGCCGTCATCGGCGCCGGCATGGCCGGGATCCTGGCCGCCGTCAAGCTCACCGAGGCGGGACACCGCCAGGTGACCGTGTTCGAGAAGGCCGACCGGCTGGGCGGCACGTGGCGCGACAACACCTACCCCGGGCTCAGCTGCGACGTCCCCTCCCATCTCTACAGCTACTCCTTCGCCCTCAACCCCGACTGGAGCATGACCTACGCGTCGGGAGCGGAGATCCAGGCCTACCTCGAGGACGTGGCCCGGCGCTACGACGTGCTGCGGCTGGTGCGCTTCGGCGACGAGGTGGTCTCCTGCGAGTACCGGGGGGGACGCTGGCACCTGGGCACCGCCGCCGGGCACCACGACCATGCCGACGTGGTGATCGCCGCCACCGGGGTGCTGCACCACCCCAAGATCCCAGACCTCGAGGGGCTGTCGTCGTTCGCCGGCGCCGCCTTCCACAGCGCGCGCTGGGACCACGACGTGAAGATCGACGGCGCCCGCGTCGGCGTGGTGGGCACGGGGTCGACGGCGGTGCAGATCGTGTGCGGGGTCGTCGACCGGGCCGAGCGTCTCTCGCTGTTCCAGCGCACCGCCCAGTGGGTCATGCCCGTCCCCAATCCCCCCATCCCCCCCGAGGAACGCCAGGCGCTGCGCGCCGAGCCCGAGAAGCTGGCGCGCCTCTATGGGCATCTGTCGGAGCTCTTCGACGGCTTCTCGGGAGCGGTGGTGGACGCCGAATCGCCCCAGATGCGCTGGATCGAAGGCGCCTGCCTGCAGAACCTCGAGGAGAACGTGGTCGATCCCGAGCTGCGCGAGCGGCTGCGCCCCGACTACCGGGCGGGCTGCAAGCGCCTCATCGTGTCCGGTGACTTCTACCGTGCCATCCAGCATCCGAGCGCCGAGCTCGTCACCGATGCCATCTCGGCCGTGGAGCCGGCGGGGGTGCGCACCGCCGACGGCCGGCTGCACGAGCTCGACGTGCTGGTCCTCGCCACCGGCTTCAAGGTGGACGCCTTCGTCCGGCCCATGGTGGTGACCGGGCGCGGCGGTGTGCGCCTCGACGACGCCTGGGCGAGCTTCCCCGAGGCGTACCTGTCGATCTCGGTGCCGGAGTTCCCGAACTTCTTCATGCTCAACGGCCCCAATGGGCCGGTGGGGAACTTCTCGCTCATCGAGGTGGCCGAGCTGCAGCTGGGCTACATCCTCCAGCTCGTGGACCTGCTGCGGGCGGGCACCTGCCGGGCGGTGTGCGCCACGCGTGCCGCCACCGACGCCCTCGAGGCCCGCCGGGTGGAGGCGGCCACGCGCACCATCTGGGCCACGGGCTGCCACAGCTGGTACCTCGACCGCCGGGGGGTGCCGGCCGCCTGGCCGTGGCACTTCTCGCGCTTTCGCGAGGCGATGGTGGCGCCCCGGCTCGAGGACTTCGAGCTCGGCGACTGACCGCCGGACGCCGCCGCTGCGGCGGTCGGGTCCGTGTCGTGGTGGCAGCGCGGACGCGTCCGGGGCCGCCTCCGCGCCGCTCCTCGCGTCGTGGCCCTCGGACCCCGGCACCGCCCGCCCGGGGCGCACGGACCGGCAGGCGGCGGCGCCGCCGGCCCGCCTGGTCGTTCGGGGCCGGCGGCGGTCCCGGATCCGGCCCACGGCCCGGACGTCGCCGCTCGGGGCGCGCCCGCACGCTCGGCGGCGGTGCCCGGCTGCGGTCCGGTACGCTCGGCGCCACGGGCTGTAGCGCAGCTTGGTTAGCGCGCCACGTTCGGGACGTGGAGGTCCCCGGTTCAAATCCGGGCAGCCCGACGCATCGCCTCGGTGGGTGTGCCGAGTCGTCGTCCCCGGGACCGGCGCGCCGGCGCCCCGGCGCCGGGGGTCCTCCGGCCCTACCGGCCCGCCCCGCCGGGGCGGACGATGGACGTGGTATGGCCGCGTCCCGCAACCTCGCCGAGACCGCCGGCGCGTGGAGCGCGCGGCACCGGCGCAAGGCCGTGGCCGGCTGGCTGGCCTTCGTGGCGGCCGCCTTCGTGGCGGGCAGTCTGGTCGGCCAGCACGACCTCACCGACGCCCAGATGGGCAACGGCCAGTCGGGCCGGGGCACCACCGCCTACGAGCGGGCCTTCCCCTACCACAGCGGCGAGGAGGTCCTCCTCCAGGCCCGCCCCGGCCGAATCCCGGGCCGGGCGGTCTTCGGGGCGGCTGCCGCCGACCTCGTGGCGCGCCTCGAGCGGCTCACGACGGTGGCCGACATCCAGTCCCCGGTGCCGGTGCCGGGCGCCCTCGTGCGGCCCGCCCTGGCCGCCGCCGACGGTCGCTCGATGCTCGTCACCTTCGACGTGGCCGGCAACAGCACCGAGGCGCAGACCAACGTGGACGGCCCGCTCGCCGCCACGGCGGCCACCGCCCGGGACCACCCGCAGCTGCGCGTCGCCGAGTTCGGCTCGGCCAGCGCCACCAAGGCGCTCATCGGCGCCTACGACGGCGACTTCAACCAGGCCGAGCACACGTCGTTGCCCGTGACCCTGGTGATCCTGCTCCTGGCCTTCGGGTCGCTCGTGGCCGCCGGGATCCCCCTCCTGCTCGGCTTCACCGCCGTCCTGGCCGCCCTGGGGCTCATCAAGCCGATCAGCCACCTGCTCCCCGTCGCCCAGGGCCAGATCGAGCCGGTGGTGCTGCTCGTGGGCCTGGCGGTCGGGGTCGACTACACGATGTTCTATCTGCGGCGCAAGCTCGAGGAGCGCCACGCCGGGCGCGACGGCGAGCGGGCGCTGGCCCGGGCGGCGGCCACCTCGGGCCGGGCGGTGCTCACCTCGGGCCTGACGGTCATGACGGCCATGGCGGGGATGTTCCTGGCGGGCAACGCCGTGTTCGTCTCGCTCGGCATGGGCACCATGCTCGTGGTGGCGGTGGCGGTGATCGGCTCGGTGACCGTGCTGCCGGCGGTCATGGCGTGGCTCGGGGACCGGGTCGAGTGGGGCCGCATGCCCGTGATCGCCCGGCGCCGGGCCCGGGGTCATCCCCGGGCGTGGGCCTGGATCGTCGCACGCGTGCTGCGCCGGCCGCAGGTGTCGGTGGTCCTGTCGGCCGGGGCCCTGCTCGTCCTGGCCGCCCCGGCCCTGCACATGCGGACGGTCGATCCGGGCGTCGCTGGCATCCCGCGCAGCCTCCCCGTCATGCAGACCTACGACCGCATCGAGGCGGCCTTCCCCGGCGCCCCCATGTCGGCGCTCGTGGTGGTGGGCGCCCGCGATGTCACCACCCCCGCCGTGCGGGCCGGGGTGGCCGCCCTCGA
>Ga0335078_10015567_pt1 | contig 11289 bp, 6 predicted proteins | sample Lox_Sample_32_FD_206711 | JGI IMG/M metagenome (GOLD analysis project Ga0335078, IMG submission 206711) | Soil microbial communities from Loxahatchee National Wildlife Refuge, Florida, United States - Lox_Sample_3.2 | ecosystem: Environmental > Terrestrial > Soil > Wetlands | place: USA: Florida...
TAGAGGATCAAAGGAAAAATCAGCAACAGGGAATTCGCCCCCTACTCAAAATCGTTACCTAAAACAGATGCATATCCTGCGCGGAAGAGAGGTCCGACTTTTGAGCCAATTGTCCGGAGGTTCTGTTTCCGATTAGTCCGTTGCGGGTGGGTTTTCCATTTCGGACGGGTTCGTATTATTGTGTCGTAAGGATAAACAGTTTCCAGGAGGACCCTTGCGAAAGCTCGTGTTGTTCGCGTTGTTTGCCGCTATTCAACTTGGCGCCGCAGACCCTCGGATCGGCTCCTGGACGCTCATCTCGGCGCAGTCTTCTCTGGATCCTCCCAACAAACTCTCCATCACACGTCTGCACGACGCAGTGCATGTAGTGATCTCGGGCAACTCCCACCTCGATTTTACGGCGAAGTTGGACGGCCACGGCGCGTCCGTGCAGGGCAACCCGGCATTTAATCAAATCGAGCTGCGTCGAATTAACAAGCATCAAGTCGAAATCAAGCAGAAAAAGGATGGGGCCCTGGTGGCGACCATTCGCGACAAGCTGTCGAGCGAGGGTAACGAGCTGACAAGCACGACTTCACAGAACGGCCACGCCGACAAGATCACCGTGTGGATGCGGACCGGGGGAAAGAAGGTTGCTAATGATTTATTCGCCGGTGAGTGGACCGAAGATCTGAGCAAGACTCGATTGCGGCAGGGGATGTCGCTCAAGATAGAGGCGGACGGAAAGGATGGAGTCCGCTTCTTGGGTGATTTCAGCTACAGCGCCCATTTTGACGGCAAGGAATACGATCTGAAAAACTCCAGCAACGATACTGTCACCCTCCAGCTCGTCGATACTCACACCGTCGATTCGCTTTATCGGCGAGACGATCAGATCACGCAGAGGGATCGGTGGGTGGTTTCCGCCGACGGAGCGGAAATGGCGCTGACCACGACGGGCACGTTGGAGACCGGACAGCAGCTCAAAGAGACTCTCGTATTTCGGAGACAGTAACTATGGCTGCGCTACACCCGCTGCACCCGCAGATGCTCCGCCTACTGGCAAACTGGCCACGGCGTTGAACTCACGAGGCGCGATCGAGATGATTCCCTTGCGGTGCATGAATTTCAGGATGCCGTTGACTGTATCTTCGAGAGACGGATCGGGCTTGCCCCAGGCGGAAGCATCGCGGGCCGCCTGATAGCAGGAACTGTCGTAGCGCTTGAACTCCATCGCTGAAATGTTGTCCACAGAGTTCACCAGAAAGTCCAGCAGTGGAAACAGGAGATCTTCTTTCCGGCATCTCCGGATCAGCTCGGGAACGAAGTCGGGAAGACTGAATACCTCAAATTGCCGGCCGGTCGCCTTCGTAATCAGGCCCGTGATGTCCAGCATATTTGCGTAGTCGTCCCTCACCACGTGATAAGTCCTGTTCTCCGTGCCGGGAGTCGCGGAGATCGCAACAATATTATTCGCCGTGACGTCTGCGGGAACGAAACTGACCTGGTTCAATGCATCGACTCCAATGCCGTGATTCACCATGAATGCAACCAAACGCACGGCGATGTCGAAGTTGTTGCCTCCGCCAGTAATCGACGGACTCACCAGAGCTGGCCGGAAGATCCGCGTCGTCAGCCCGTGGCGGCGCGCATCCATCACCACTTGCTCCGATACCCACTTCGACTGGCTGTATCCAAAATCGAGAAGCTCCATCTTCTCGTTGAAGTCAGTCTCGTACAGAACCTTCTTGACGGCCCAGCCAAATATGAAGGTAGTTGAGACGTAATTGAAGGTTTTGGCTCGTCCTTCAAATGCCAGTCTCAACACCTCATTCGTCCCCAGCACATTGGCGTCGCGCATCCGGTCGTAGTTCAGCAAGTAATTCACGGTTGCGCCGTTGTGGAACACCGTATCGATCTCATTCGTGAGGAAATCCCACACCTCCTGCGTCAATCCCAGGTTCCTATGGCCAAGATCTCCGCACACCGGAATCACGCGAGTCTCGAACATCTGCATGAGTTCGGCCGGGCAAGCCCCCATCGATTCCATGGCCGCCCTTAGTCTTTGCTTGCCCTGATGCTCGTCGGAAGACCGGACCAGAACATGGACCTTTGCTCGCGTCTGCTCCAGAAGACTCTTCACCAGGAACGGTCCGATGAAGCCGGTGCCGCCGGTTAGGAGAACATGATTCAGGACTGGAACTTCGGGCGATGCCGCAGGAGCTGCTGGTTCGAAGATGAGCTTCCTGTCTTTCCTCATCATCTGTTCTTCCGCCACGCGCTGCTCTTCGCGAAAAGCCGCCAAGGACTGCCGCAGCGGACCCAGCGCTTCTTCAGGAGCGCGCTGCAACTGTTCGGCCAGTTGAAACAACTCGGCTACACTCACACGCTGAATGAGACCGATATCCACTTGTCTCGCCAGCATCTCGGCGTCTTTATTTTTTAGGAGTTCCTTGATCTCGTGCATGAACACAACCAGATCCAGGGAATCCAAGCCGGCTTCGACGAGGTTGTACGACTCGGTGCCCGTCAGATTGTAACGGGCTTTCAATGCGTCGAAAGGCGACTGGCCGACAGAACTGGAGCCGGAAGTTTCAGCCTCTTTTTCGCGCGAAAACTCCGAGAGAACGGTAAATTGGCCCTGCAGCCACATGTGTTTGGTTTTGTGGCGCATGATCTTGCCCGAACTGGTTCTCGGGATGGCACGAGGTGCGATGAAAGAAATTAACGCCACTTCGACGTTGAGGTAATTCCGGACGGCGGCCGCAATCTTCAGCGCATCGGGTAGCGCTTTTGGATTTTTCACCTCGGCGACAATCGCCAGCGCCGGCTCGCTGTCTTCGTTGATCTGGAATGCGGCCACGCAATTCGCCCGGATCAGTCCGGACGCCTTCTCCACAACTGCCTCGATATCCTGCGGATAATAGTTCTGCCCGCGCAGAATGATCATGTCTTTGATGCGGCCGCAGACAAACAACTCGCCGTTGTGGAAGAAACCCATGTCGCCGGTGCGAAGGTAGCCGTCGTCGTAGGGGCTATCGTCCACCAGGCGGGCGTGAAACAGCTTCAGCGTGAGCTCTGGATTATTCCAGAAACCCGGGCACTTACTGCCTCCAGCGATCCAAATCTCGCCGATTCGACCCGGTTCCAGAGCCACGTGCTTTTCCGGATCCACGATCTTTACCGTGAGACCCGGCAGGGGAGTTCCGCAACTGACAATCTGAGTAGCCGCGCCGATTTCGGAAACCTCTGTAGTCATGCGGGCTTTTCCCAGCGCGACGGCGTTCTTGTTGACCGAAATAATATTGCGGCCACGCAGCGAAACCGCCAGAGTATTTTCCGCCAGCCCATACGCGACGAAAAAGCTTTCCGACTTAAGTCCATGGGGTTGAAAGGCCTGCAGAAACCGCGTATAGGTGTCCGGCTTGACCGGTTCCGCGGCAACCATCAGCAACCGGAGGGAGCTAAGATCGCAGGTCTCCAAACTCTCCTTCGAAAGCCGCCCGGCGCGCAAGCAATAGTCGTAGGCGAAGTTGGGCGCCGCCGAAGCGCTGGCTTCATAAGTCTTGATCGCGTCGAACCACAGCGTCGGACGCTGTATGAAATCGTTGGGAGCGAAGCCATAGGTAGTGCCGCCCGTAAGCGCCGGATAAAGGTAGCACCCAATTAGCCCCATATCGTGATACTGCGGAAGCCAGGAGACGACGACCGGCGCGTCATGGTCGATCACGAGCGGGCAGTTATGCAATATGTTTTCGTGCGTGACCATCACGCCTTTAGGGTCTCGAGTCGATCCCGATGTGTACTGCAGAAAGAGAACCTTCGAAGCCCCGTTGAAAGTCTCGTCCGAAATCTTATCGACAAAGTCTTCCGTGACAACCCAACGGAGACTGGAAATGTAGTCGACGTCCACTCCCGAGGCCGAGACTCCGCTGCGAGCGAGGTTGGTCTTCAGGGACTCGAGGTATTCCTTGCTCGTTAAGATGCCGGCCGCCTGGCAGTCCTTCGCGATGTGCACCATCTTGTACAAAGCGCTCTGGAAGCCGCGAGAACTGGGAGGATAAACAGGCACGGGGATCAACCCGGCCCGCACGCAGCCAAAGAACGCGCATATCATTTCGAGCCCAGGGGGGTAGGCGAGCAGAAGACGGTCCTGTGACTTGAACCCGAGTTCCTTGCGCAAATGGCCGGCAATCACCTTCGTCCGCTGGAGGAACGACTCGTACGAGTAGCCCCCAACCGGATTGCCGTTCACGTCAATGTACGAATAGAGAAGCTTGTGTGGGTGCTGTTGTCCTAGACTATCCAGCTTGTCCAAAATCGAAGCCATCATAGATCGGATCGGTAATCATGGCGGTGGCACCGCCAGTCGCTAACCTCCTAATTTTGAATGAGAAGGCTCTGTATAAGAAACAAAAGTCTGACCGCTCCCCGTGCACAGAGAGCAGACTGACTTCGCGAACAGAGGCACACCCATTCTTAACAGCAAGCGTCTCGCGGTCCGGTGAAGACAGCCCCGCCCGGCGCCGGAATCGCCCGACTCAAAGCGTCTTCGTTCCATATCACTGAGCCGTCGATGTTAACAGAGATTTGGAAAGCTGAGAAGCACCATCCGATGTTCACCGGTAGCTGCACTATTACGCCGGTGCGGGATGATCCGAAATTCCCTTGATCTTCCTTAAGTCTTAAGGCTAACATCGTTGCCACACACCTGCAGCAGAGGCGGTGTCTGGGCAACAAGAATCCACCGCTGGCCTGGTCGATTTTGGGCAAACCGGACAGGGATACATCAGGCCGACCTGACCGTTTTTGTGCCGGTGACTATCCGAGACGAGGCGGTTATTAGTCTGAACCCAGAGATTGATGATCTTGTACCCTCGGAGGCTTCGCTGCGGCACTCCGTTTTCGACCCGGCGTCTGCGTCTTCATTCCCCAAGGTCTTGCGCCGCCGTCTCGACGAATTCTTCGCCGAAGGGAACATTTCCCCCAAAGCCGACCGCACCATGTGGGTCAAAATCGCGGTCGGGCTGGCTGTGTTGGCGGGCAGCTGGATTGCGCTTTACGCCTTCAGGCCGGATTCATGGATATTTGTCGGCCTCTACCTCTTAAATGCCATCGCCCAGACATTCCTTTTGCTGAACATCGCACACGACAGCAACCACAACGCGATTTCGTCGGCGCGATCGGTGAACAAAGCCCTGAACTATGTTTTCGATGTCTGTGGAATCAGCTCTTATATGTGGCGAATCCTCCACCATCGAGGCCACCACTCCTGCATCAATCTGCACGGGGAAGACGACGCGCTTACCGGACGCGGCATCCTTCGGTTTACACCTCACGAGCCTCGCGTACCTCTGCAGCGATTCCAGCACATCTATGCGCTGTTTCTTTACGCGGTGTTTTCTCTCGACTACGTGTTCGTAAGGGATTTTGAGTGCTTTTTCTTCCCATCCCACGATTATCTGAGAAACACGAAGCACCCACTGCGAGAATACTTCATCCTCTTTGCCGGCAAAGCGTTCTACCTCACCTACATGCTTGTCTTGCCGGTGGTGTTGCTGGGAAAATCGCCTCTGCTAGTCGGTTCGGCTTTCCTGCTTGCCCATTTGATCATCGGTTTGAGCGTAGCCCTCGTGTTCCAAACCACCCACTCGGTCGATAGCACTTACTTTCCCTCGAGCCGCGACGAGTTTGACAATGGTATCTATCACATCTTCGCGACCACGGCCGACTATGCGACCTCGAACCCGCTCGTGGGTTGGCTTGCTGGCGGACTCAACCACCATATCGTCCATCACCTGTGCCCTTTTGTTTGCCACACTCACTACGCCCCGCTGACCCGTATTGTGAAGGAGACCGCCAAAGAGTACGGCATTCCCTATCGGCAACATCCCACAATGACGGTCGCGATCAAACATCATCTGCTACTCTTGAAGCAATTGGGGAACGAGGATCAATTCTCCAGCACGTAAATCGATACTGATGAACAGGCTATTCATTCAGGCAAACCACGCGGGATTTCCTGTAGTCGTGCACACGCGCGGGAATGAGGATAGCCAGGCGTGACCTTGCCGAAAAACATTCCTGCCGTCTCCCGATCCCGCTCCTTTCTGGACTCGCGCGCGATGGCGCACAACCCAGTTCAGGTTCTCTCGAAGTACACCGAACTTCATGGCGAGACCTTCCGCTTCTATTTTGGCGGAGTCAAAGAGGCCATTGTCACCACCGATCCCGTCGTCATTCAGCACGTGCTGAAGACAAATTCCGAGAATTACTACAAGTCCGACATCCAAAAGAAGAGGATGGGCCATTTTCTGGGCAAGGGTCTTCTCACCACTGAGGGAGAGGCCTGGCGCACGCAACGGCGCCTCATCCAGTCGGGTTTTGAACGAAAGCAGCTCGAAGTTTTGTCCTCCATCATGCAGGACTCCCTCGACGACTCGCTGCGGGACTTCGACCGACAGGCCCGGCTTGGCCCCGTCGATATCTACCCTGTCATGATGAAGATTACCTTCGCGATGGTGGCCAGATCTCTGTTTGGCGCCCGCTTGAAAGAGGAGGACATCGACCTCATCAGCCTGGCCATCTCGACTGTGCAGGAGTTCATGGTTCGCCAAACCATTCAGCCCTACTTGAATCCCTGGTTTGCGGTATCGGGCGAGTTGCGCCGCCATTGGGAGATGCGAAGCCGCGCATTCGGCGTTCTGCGCCAATACCTCCAGCGGAGGCGCAAGGAAGCTCCCGGCCACGATCTGCTGCAGATCCTGATGGATGCTCGCTACACCGACGGCCACGGCATGGACGACGAGCTGATCCTGAGCGAAAGCATGCAACTGCTGGTGGCCGGCCATGAAACCTCGTCGAATGCTTTGTCGTGGCTTCTCTACCTGCTTAGCTCGCGTCCGGATTGTATCGAGAGGGTACGGCAGGAGTTCGACTCCGTACTGGGCGACAAGCCTCTCGCTTACTCCGACGTTCCGAAGTTCGGGTTTACCACTCAGGTCATACTCGAGGCGTTGCGCCTTTATCCCCCGTTTTGGATGGTGGACCGCATGGCCCTCGCCGACGACCGCGCAGGGGAGGTCGTTATCCCCCGAGGGTCGACGGTTGTTCTGTTCATCTACGGCGTGCACCATTCGCCCAAGTACTGGGAGAACCCCGAGACTTTCGACGAGGAACGCTTCTCCAAAGTGAAGGAGAAGCTGCACACGCCCTTCGCTCACTTGCCCTTCGGCGCTGGCCCAAGGGGCTGTATCGGAGGCAACTACGCCGTGCTCCAGATGCTCATGATTCTGAGCATTCTGCTCCGAAAATACGATTTCACTCTGGTCCCGGGCCAACGCATCGAAGCGCGCCCGATGGTGATCTTGCGGCCGGAGCGAGGAATCCGCCTGACCTTCACTGAAGCAATTCCTCGCACCGTCACCAGACTGTCCGACTGTTCAGCGTGATCCAACCTTCGCACTTTCTCGTTCCCTGAAGGTGGATTCATCCGCGATTTTGCACCTGATTCGCCCACGGCTGATCTAATCCTTCGAGGTGTGGCATGCGATTGAAACCCTTCCTGCTCGACATGTGGCTGGACACGTACGAACACGGCATCGAATTCAACCTGGCCGCAAGCGAAGGACCGCGCTGGACCCTGAATGAGATCCTGAGCCTCACCAGTGAGGAGGAGCGACAGCGCTTCCTGAATCACAAACTAGGGTACAGCCGTCCCGCGGGGGGCGAGGGATTGCGCGCCGCCATCGCTGACATGCAATGTGTGAATATCGACTCTGTCCAGGTCGTAACTGGCGCCTCGGAGGCGCTGCTCATTTTGATGTGGCTGGCCGCGGAACCTGGAGCCAACGTTGTTCTGCCTCAACCAGGCTATCCGCCCTTTGCCGCCCTCCCCGAGTCCCTTGGGATCGAAATTCGCTTCTATGAGGTTCGCAAAGAGAACGGCTTCCGTATCGATCTCGATCAGATCAAGCAGTTGGCGGATCGAAATACAAAGTTGATTCTCATAAACAGTCCTCACAATCCAACTGGTGCCACAATCAGCGATGCGGAACTGGATAGCCTGCACGAGTTCACGGCGTTTCGCGAAATTCAACTCGTCTGCGACGAGGTCTACCACCCTGTCTATCACGGGCAGGCGACAAGATCGGCTTCCCGCCTGCCGCATGCGACCGTCATCCATGATTTCTCGAAAGCGTTCCCTTTAGCTGGAGTGCGGACCGGTTGGATGATCGAGCACAATTCCAAGCGCCGCGAACTCTACTGGAATGCGCGCACCATTTTTTCCATTTCTAACAATACCGCCGGAGAAATGCTGGCGGAGATTGCAATGCGCCACCGAAATATCGTCCTCGGAAAAACCCAGGAAGCCGCAACCCGGAACCTTCGACAGCTTACCTCCTTCATGTCCGAGCACCGCGAGACGCTTGGCTGGATTCCTCCCCGTGGCGGAGTAACCGCTTTCCCATGGCTAGTCAGTGGAGAGAACAGCCGTGCCTTCTGCCAAGCGGCCGCAGAACATGGCATCCTCCTCGCCCCCGGGGATTGTTGGGGTGTGCCTTCGCATTTTCGCCTTGGCTTTGCAAAGATAGCCGACAGATTTCCTGACGCCCTGGACCGGCTGGGAGAATTTGTCAGGAGTTGGTCCGCCGCTAATGTAAGCAAGGCATAGCAAAATCTCTGACTGGAAGAACCGTCGGCCGAATCGGGCTGATTCTAGATCATCTCCTTCTTCGTATAAGATCAGCCAGCGACTCTATTGGCTCGCGGCGCGGGGTTTGATCAACTCGTCGAGATAGTCGGGTTTGTCGCTGTCCCGCACCAGGTGCGGGTAACGGGCACCACCGTGGTAGTTGATCGTACAGGTTCGAAAATAATCGTCCACTACGACGAGAAGTGTGATCGGTTTTGATGTATCCTTCGCAGCCCTGATTGCGTCCGCGAGTAACTCCTGAGTGAAGACGCGGCCGTTCACGCCAATGATTTTCATTTGCGAAGAGATGCCCGCCTCGAACGCCGCACTGCCGACAATAGAATCGCTGACAACTCCATCGTTGCCTACCTGGAGACCGATGGAATAAACGGCGCTGGGACCGTTGCGGCGCCCCTCCGACTTCGGAGGCTCTCCGTTAAACACAACTTTCCACCCTCCGTTTTCAATTCCACCGACGGGAGCTTCCGCAGAAGTAGAGTTCAGTCTCTCGTGGAAGAAAGCAGCCCAGTCAAAACGCGCCAGAGAATTCAAAAGGCTTACTAATTCTTCGAAGGTATAGGTCTTTACTTCCGGGCCACGATTGGGGCCGCCGTGGAATATCTGGCAGAAATCATCAATCGATTTCTTGCCGCCGGACTCGCGGTGAATGATGGTCGCTACCTCAAGCCAAAGCAGATCACCCTCGTCGTAGTAGTCGGTGCCGCGGCGCCAGTTCATCCAGCCGCCTCTTGCAAAGCCAAGGCCGGGCTCTCCGACAGCGGTATCAAGCAGCGAGCGCCAGGTGCGCCCTGGGCGTCCGGGGCCGAGCATCGCCGCGATCGTGGCCATGTGCTCGTGGTATTGCTCGGGCGTCCACAATCCGCTGCGTGCAGCCAGCATCGGCCCAAGGTAGTCCGTCAGTCCCTCGTACCCCCATAAGAGATCAGTTTTCATGGGCTGTTCGTAATACGGGACAGTAAGATCGGCGGGGCGGCGAAATTTGCCATTCCAGGAGTGAACGAATTCGTGCGCCAGCAATCCGCCCAGCGACACGCCTGAACTGGGCAAAAGAAGATCTCTCTCGGGCAAGCGGCTGTTGTTGCTTTCATGGTGTTCGAGGCCGAAATGTGCGACGTGATCGCTGAGCGCGAGCAGGAAATGATAGTCGCGATAGTGGCGAGCGCCAAAGAGTTTGCCTGATTCAGCCACTAGATTGGTCATCTGCTTCTGGTTTTCAGGACTCATGTTCAGAGCAGCTTCGCTGTCGGCCGCTATGTCGATCTCGTGGTGGATCGGTTCACCCGGCGGCGTGAGGTCAATCGCCCGGTAGAACTCTCCCGCGATTACAGGCGAATCCACGAGCAAATCCAGTGAAATTGGTTTGAATGAGACTTGATTCCCAGATTCATTTTCCACGGGAAGCGGCGTGCCGAATTTCCAGCCGTCGGGCAACAGAAGTCTGGCGTCGCAAGTAATTTTCTCGGCGGGAATGTCTGCCGGATAGAGCACCACTTCGTTCCACTCGAGGACGACGAGTTTGTCCGTGGCGGAGACGCCATCGGGCTCGATGTAGTCGTAGCTGGCGTGGAGATGGCTGACGCCGCGGGGAATCTCCACGTGAAAGGTAAAAACATCCAGCAAATCACGCTGCCACGGAATGGTCTTGCCTTCCGCCTCGAATTTGAGGCCAGTGAGATTGGCAATAGGTCCATCCGGCCCATGCTCGCCGGGAATCCATTTCGGATAGTAGAGAGTGAAAGACCCGGGCTTCACCGGCACAACCAACTCGATGTGGAGCAGCTTCTGCTGAGTTCTGGTTGCGTCCACGGTGACCGAGATCGCTTCTTGGGCGAACCCGGCCGACGCAGCCAGCGCGAGGACTGAAGTGAGAAGTGCCACTAAACGGATGCGGTGCGGCTCCATGAAAAAGCTCCTGGTCAAAAAAACGGCACTGATCATACACCCATCTCGCTGCTCGCCGACAGAGTCATGTCTCAGGTTCATCAGCGCTCGAGCGGCTAACAAGAAAAGAGCGGGATGTCAGACCAAGTATCTCTTCGAAGCCCGCCAACCCACTCCCTTTCGTTGACTTGCCAGATTCAACCAACGTAAGATTCCCGTCACATGATCGGCCAAACCATCTCCCACTATCGCATCGTCGAAAAGCTCGGTGGTGGAGGCATGGGCGTGGTGTACAAGGCCGAGGACACTCGCCTCCAGCGCACGGTCGCTCTGAAGTTCCTCTCCGAAGATACGGCCAAAGATCCCGCTGCTCTCGAACGTTTTCGCCGCGAAGCTCAGACCGCCTCGGGTCTGAACCACCCCAACATCTGCACCATCTACGACATCAGCGAAGATGCTGGAACTGCCTACATAGCGATGGAGTTTATGGACGGGCAGACGCTGAGACACCGGATTGAAGGCAAGCCCATGCGTCTGGCCGAACTGCTGGATGTGGCCATCGCGATTGCCGACGCCCTCTCAGCTGCCCATGCCCGCGGCATCGTGCACCGCGACATCAAGCCGGCAAATGTCTTTATTACGCGCAGCGGGCAAACCAAGGTGCTTGACTTCGGCCTTGCGAAATACACGGCAGAGCAGCAACTGGCGCGCGG
>Ga0335078_10015568_pt1 | contig 11289 bp, 6 predicted proteins | sample Lox_Sample_32_FD_206711 | JGI IMG/M metagenome (GOLD analysis project Ga0335078, IMG submission 206711) | Soil microbial communities from Loxahatchee National Wildlife Refuge, Florida, United States - Lox_Sample_3.2 | ecosystem: Environmental > Terrestrial > Soil > Wetlands | place: USA: Florida...
CGGCAAGGCGCAGCTGGAAGCCGCTTTCCTGATGGTGATGCGCGGCCACGCCGAGAACGACGGCTACAACGCGCTCACTCTGTCGGCCGGCCTCGCCTGGCGCGAGGTGGCGCTGATCCGCACGCTGTCGCGCTTTTTGCGCCAGGTGCGCGTGCCCTATTCGCAGGACTACATGTGGACGACGCTGACGAAACATTCCGGCATCGCCGCCGAAATCGTCGCATTGTTCTACGCCCGCTTCGATCCGCGCCCGGAGGCGGCGCAGCAACGCGAGACCAAGCAGAAAGACATCGCCGCACGCATCGAAGAGGCGTTGCAGCAGGTCGATAGTCTCGACGAGGACCGCATCCTGCGCCATTTCGTCAACGCCGTGCAGTCGGCGGTCCGCACCAATTTCTATCAGACCGACAAAGACGGCGGGCCGAGGGCGCTGCTCGCCGTCAAATTCGCGAGCGGCAAGATCACCGACCTGCCGTTGCCGCGCCCGCTCTACGAGATCTTCGTCTATTCGCCGCGCGTCGAAGGCGTGCACATGCGCTTCGGCAAGGTGGCGCGCGGCGGCATTCGCTGGTCGGACCGGCCGCAGGATTTCCGCACCGAGATCCTCGGCCTGGTGAAGGCGCAGCAGGTGAAGAACGCGGTGATCGTACCGGTCGGCGCCAAGGGCGGCTTCGTGCCCAAGCTGATGCCGAAGAACCCAACGCGCGAGCAGTTCCAGGCCGAGGGCGTCGCCACCTACAAGCTGTTCATCTCGACGCTGCTCGACATCACCGACAACATCCATCACGACGGCAGCATCATCCCGCCCGAATGCGTGGTGCGGCACGAGGGCGACGATCCCTATCTCGTCGTCGCCGCCGACAAGGGCACCGCCACCTTCTCCGACATTGCCAACGCGATCTCGACCGAGCACGACTATTGGCTCGGCGACGCTTTCGCCTCCGGCGGCTCGGCCGGCTACGACCACAAGGTCATGGGCATCACCGCACGCGGCGCCTGGGAATCGGTCAAGCGCCACTTCCGCGAGATGGACGTCAACATCCACGAAACGCCGTTCACGTGCGTCGGCGTCGGCGACATGTCGGGCGACGTGTTCGGCAACGGCATGCTGCGCGAAGAGACCGCGCGGCTCCTGGCGGCGTTCGACCACCGCGACATCTTCATCGATCCGGATCCCGATCCAGCGAAGGCCTTTGCCGAGCGCCAGCGGCTGTTCGATCTGCCGCGCTCGAGTTGGCAGGACTACGACAAAAGCCTGATTTCGGCGGGCGGCGGCGTCTATCCGCGCTCGTCCAAGGAAATCCGCCTGAGCCCGGCGGCGCAGACGCTGTTCGGCGTCGGCGAGGCGGCGACGCCGCAGGAGCTGATGAAGGCGATCCTGAAAGCGCGCGTCGACCTGTTATTCTTCGGCGGCATCGGCACCTATGTGCGCTCGTCGCACGAAGGCGACGAGGCGGCCGGCGACCGCGCCAACGACGCCATCCGCGTTACCGGCGGCGAGCTGCGCTGCAAGGTGATTGGCGAGGGCGCGAACTTAGGCATGACCCAGCGCGGCCGCATCGAAGCGGCGCTCGCCGGCATCCGGCTGAACACCGACGCCATCGACAATTCCGCCGGCGTCAACACCTCCGACGTCGAGGTCAACATCAAGATCGCGCTCAGCCGCCCGCTGCGCGCCGGTTCGCTCACCATCGAGGCGCGCAACGCGCTGCTGGCCGAAATGACCGGCGAGGTCGCGCGTCTGGTGCTGCGCAACAACTACCAGCAGACGCTGGCGCTGTCGCTGGCGCAGCGGCGCGGGCTGGAGGACCTCGGCTTCCAGCAGCGTTTGATGCAGGCGCTGGAGCAGCGCGGGCAGCTCGACCGCGCGGTCGAGTTTTTGCCCGATGAGATGGCGCTCGCCGAGCGGCGCAAGCGCAATCTGGCGCTGACGCGGCCGGAGCTGGCGGTGCTATTGGCGTATGCCAAGCTCTCGCTCTACACCGACCTGCTCGATTCGGCGGTGCCGGACGATCCCTATCTCGGACGCGAGCTCGAGCGCTACTTCCCTAAGGAAATGTCGGAGCGCTACGACGACGCGCTGCATGCGCATCGGCTGCGGCGCGAGATCATCGCCACCCAGCTCACCAATTCGATGATCAACCGCGGCGGGGCCACGCTGGTCGTGCGCATCGCCGACCAGACCGGCGCCTCCGCCGACGCGATCGCCGCGGCCTTCGCCGCGGGGCGCAACAGCTACGACCTGATCGCGCTCAATTCCGAGATCGACGCGCTCGACAACAAAGTGCCGGGCGAAATGCAGCTTTCGCTTTATGCCGCCGTGCAGAATTTGCTGCTCGATCGCCTCGTCTGGTTCCTGCGCAACGTCGATCTCAAGCAGGGCCTGGAGACCGTCATCGCGCACTACCACGGCGGCATCGCGCAGGTTGCCGCCGCGCTCGACACCGCGTTGTCGAAGCCGGCCGCGGCCGCGCGCGCCGCGGAGGAAGCCGAGCTTGCCAAGGCCGGCGTGCCGCAGGCGCTGGCGCGGCGGATCGCCAGCCTCGGCGTGCTCAAGGCCGCGCCCGACATCGTGCTGGTGGCGGATCAGAGCCAGAAGCCGGTCGCCGAGGTGACCGCGACCTATTTCGCCAACGAGGCCTTCTTCCAGCTCGACCGCGTCATCGGCGCGGTGCCCGGCATCGCGGTGGCGGATTATTTCGACCGCCTGGCGCTCGACCGCGCGCTCGATTCGATCGGCGACGCCGAGCGGCGGCTCACGGCGGCGATGGTCGGCAACGCCAAGTACGATAAGGAATTGGCCGGCGCCGGCGCGGTGGAGGAATGGATCAAGCCGCGGCGCTCGGAAGTCGAGCGCATCCGCGCGGCGATCCACGAGATCGCCGGCTCCGGCCTGACGCTGTCGAAGCTGTCGGTGGCGGCGAGCCTGTTGGGCGATTTGGCGAGGGAGTGAGGCGTGCGTGTCCGGGGCGCAGCGCAGCACGAAGTGGTGCGCTGCAGACCCCGGACCCCGGTTTTTTGCAAGAAAGCTGGGCCCCTGATCTGCGGTGCATCACTCCGCAAGCGCTACGTGCTGCACCGCGTCCGGGGCACGAGACTCTGCCTAATGCCGGAAATGCCGCGTGCCGGTGAACACCATCGCCACATTGTGCGCGTCGGCGGCGGCGATGACGTCGGCGTCGCGCATCGAGCCGCCAGGCTGGATCACCGCGGTGGCGCCGGCTTCGATCGCGACCAATAAGCCATCGGGGAACGGGAAGAAGGCGTCGGAGGCGGCCACCGAGCCCTTGGTCAGCGGCGCGGGGAGTTTCAGTTCCTTGGCGGCGTCTTCCGCCTTGCGCGCGGCGATGCGCGCGGCGTCGACGCGGCTCATCTGGCCGGCGCCGATGCCGACGGTGGCGAGCCCTTTGGCATAGACGATGGTGTTCGACTTCACGTGCTTGGCGACGCGGAAGGCGAAGCGCAGGTCGTTGAGTTCGGCTTCGCTCGGCGCGCGCTTGGTGACGACTTTAAGCTGCATCGCGTCGACCACCGCGTTGTCGCGCGACTGCACGAGAAATCCGCCAGCGACCGTCTTGGCGGTTAGGCCCGGTGCCATCGGGTCCGGCAATCCGCCGGCGAGCAACAGACGCAGGTTCTTCTTCGCCGCGACGATTTTGATTGCCTCGTCGCTGGCGTCCGGCGCGATGATCACCTCGGTGAAGATCTCGGTAATTGCCTTCGCCGCTTCGGCGTCGAGCGTGCGGTTGAGTGCGACGATGCCGCCGAAGGCTGAGGTCGAATCGCAAGCGAGCGCGCGTCTGTAGGCATCGACCAGGCTGTCGCCTTCGGCCACGCCGCACGGGTTGGCGTGCTTGACGATGACGCAGGCGGCGGTGCGCCGCGCGTCGAACTCGGCGACGCATTCGTAGGCCGCGTCGGTGTCGTTGATGTTGTTGTAGGACAGCTCCTTGCCCTGCAGCTGCCGCGCGCTGGCGACGCCAAAGCGCGAGCCCGGCGCGCGATAGAATGCCGCGCTCTGGTGCGGGTTCTCGCCGTAGCGCAGCGACTGGATCAGTCTGCCGCCGAAGGCACGGTAGTCGGGCGCGGTGTCGTGCAGCGTGTCGGAGAACCAGTTGGAGATCGCCGCGTCGTAAGCCGCGGTGCGCGCATAAGCCTTGGCCGCAAGATGCTGCCGCAGCTCGAGCGAAGTCATGCCGCCGTGCCGCGCGAGTTCGGCCAGCACCTTCTCGTAATCGGCGGGCTCCACCACCACGGTGACGTCGGCGTGGTTCTTGGCGGCGGCGCGGATCATCGCCGGGCCGCCGATGTCGATGTTCTCGATGCAGTCGTCGAACGCGGCGCCTTTGGCGACGGTCGCCTCGAACGGATAGAGGTTCGCCACCAGGAGATCGATCGGCTTGATGCCATGCTTCGCCATCGCCGCGGCGTGCTCTTTGTTGGCGCGGATTGCCAGCAGGCCGCCGTGCACCTTCGGATGCAGCGTCTTGACGCGGCCGTCCATCATTTCGGGGAAGCCGGTGACCTCGGCGACGTCGAGCACTTTGAGCCCGGCATCCTTCAACGCCTTGGCGGTGCCGCCGGTGGAGATCAATTCGACGCCATAGCCGGCAAGCGCGGCGGCGAAATCGATGAGGCCCGCCTTGTCGGAGACCGACAGCAGGGCGCGGGTGACGCGGCGCGGGTGGCTGGTCATGTGCTTTCCTTGCGCGAGGGGCTAGCACAGGAAGCGGGCGGAAGTGTATTCGGGATTTCCCCGGTTTTGCCGGGCATCCACAGTGATTACAGCGGTAATTCCGGCTCGTCGGCCTTTTCGGGGCGGCTGCCCGGCGCCGGTGGGGTGTGGCGGATGCTCCAACGCACCGTGGGCTCGCTGCGGGCGTGGCCGTAGATCACGATCTGTACCGTCCGGCGCGGGCCGTCCGGGCCGGACAGGAACACGCTTTCCTCGATGCGCGCCCCCTGCTCGGCGAAGCTGGTGAAGGTCCACACCTCGCGGTCGGGCAGCAACAGGATCACGCCGCGCCCGTCGGACAGGCGGTTGGCCTTGATCGAGGGATGCAGGTGGAAGCGGACGGCGAACTCGTCGCCTTTGTTGACCGGCAAGGCCTCGCCGGCCGCCGGCGTGAAACTGTCTTCGCCTTCGAGGGCGCGCCCGTCCGGCGCAAGCCGTAGCAGGCGGTGATGGATCACGGCGAAGGCGCCGGCGTAGCCGTCATGCGATGCGCTCAACGCCGTCCCGGCCGGCGTATCGTCGCGCGTCACGCGCACGTCGCGTGGCCCTGAGACGATCGGCACGCCGAACAGCAGATGCCGCAAAGAGCGGGACTCGAGGAAGCGGCAGGATGAGGCATCGTTGAAAGTCACCGTCGAGTGCGCGGCGGTGGCACGCGCGACCTGCCGCCAGTTCTCCTTGTTTACCGCCGGCAGGCCGCAATTGATCACCAGCCGCTGCGCTTTCCACGACAGCTCGAAGGCGAGACAGCCGGCATGCGCCTCTTGGCTGAGCGCGAGCGGCGGCGGCGGTCCAGTGTCCATCAGCAGCGCGGTCGCTCCCGCCTCGATGCGCTGATAGCCGGAATGGGGCGCGTTCGACACCGGGGCGCCGCGCGCGTCGTCATAGGCGAGCACCGTGGCGAGCAGATCGACCGGCGTCGGCCCCATGCCGTTGAACAGCGCGAAGTTGCCGTCGCCGTGACGGAAGAAGCGCTGCATCGGCATCATGCGGTCGATGGCGTTGTTGAGCGCCTGCGGCGGCTGCAGATGGCGCGCCGAGAACAATTGGCGCAGCGGCAAGAGGTCGACCAGCAATTCTATCAGCGCGCCGGGATTACGGCTGATATGGCCGCCGTCGGGCAGGATCTGCGTGCGCAGCTCTTCGATCAGGCGGCGCGCATTGGCGCGAAGGCTGCGCGACTGTCCCTGCATGCACAGCGACGCGTAGTTGAGCGCGATCACCGCCTGCAGCCGCGGCAGTCCGTCGCGCGATTGCTTGAGCGAGCGGCGCAGGCAGCGTACCTGCCGCGACAGGCTGCGGATGAAGCGGCGATAGAAGCGCGCGTCGGCGTCCTGCAGAATGAACGGCGCCTGGCTGAGCCAGCAGACGATGCGGCGCGACAGGATATCGACGCGCCAGCCGAGCGGATGCCAGCGGCCTTGCAGGGTGATCCAGTCGTCGATCAGCGAGCGCGCGTTGGCCCGCGTGATGGCGCTGTCGGCGGCGCGCAGATGGCGCAGCCAAGAGAAGGAGAGCAGCATCACCGCCCATTCGTCGGACGGCGGTGTCATCTCGAAGGGCGAGCGGCGGTCGCAAATCACCACCTTGCCGGCGAAGGCGAAGCGTCCGGCGTAGATTTCGCTGGCGCGCGTGGCGTCGGCGGTGCGCAGGTCTTGCGGCGCGATGATCAGCCGGTCGGTCGTGGCCGAGCCGAACCGCCAGCGCAGCAGCGGATGCGTGCTGATGCCGCCGACGACACAGCGGAACGCGCGGCGCGCGATGAGGACGGAGATCCGCAATCGCTCCGCGACGGAAACCCTCATGAAGGCGCTCGTCCCCTGCGGCGCGCCCTGATTCTCGCGCTCGTTCCATACGATAGCGAAGGGTCGCCAAAGCTCCAATACGGCCCTACCGCCGCTACGCTTTGCGGGTGAGGCGGGCGGCGTAGAATCCGTCGAGCCCGCCCCAGCGCGGGTCCGGGTCGGGTAGTTGCTGCGGCAGTGTGCGCAGGTCGCCGTCGGCGTTCAGGAACTCGGCGTGGCCGGCAACCTCTTGCGCTGCAACAGGCGCGCGGGCGACGCGATGGTCGCGCGCCAGCAGCGCCGCAATCTGGTGTTCGGATTCCTCCGGCTCGAGCGAGCAGACGCAATAGACCAAGATGGCGCCCGGCTTAAGCAGATCGATCGCGCGGTCGAGCAGCCTTTGCTGCAAGGACGTGAGCGCGGCGATGTCGGCCTCGCTCTTGAGCCAGGGAATGTCGGGATGGCGGCGGATGGTGCCGGTCGCCGAGCAGGGCGCATCGAGCAGCACGGCGTCGAACGGACCGCCCTGCCATTCCAACGCATCGGCGGCGACGGTTTCGGCTTGCAGGCCGAGCCGCACCAGGTTCTCGCGCAAACGATTGAGCCGCGCCGGCGAGCGGTCGATCGCCGTGGCCTGCGCGCCGGCGAAAGCGAGCTGCGCGGTCTTGCCGCCCGGCGCCGCGCACAAATCGGCGACCGCCTTGCCGCCAACGTCGCCTATGAGGCGGGCGGGCAGCGAAGCCGCGGCGTCCTGCACCCACCAAGCGCCTTCGCGGAAACCCGGCAGCAGCGAGATCGCGCCCTGCGCCAAGGTGCGCACGGTTCCGGTCGGCAGCGCACGCCCGCGCAGGCGCTCGGCCCAGGATTCGGGATCGGCTTTGACGGTGAGATCGAGCGCCGGCTCGTGGCCGTTGGCAGCGGCGATCGCGTGCGCGGTGTCGGCGCCGTAGTGCTTGTGCCAGCGCGCCAGCAGCCATTTCGGCGTGTCGCGGGACGCCTCGATGACATCCGCGCTGCGGCCTTGCGCCACGCGGCGCAGCACGGCGTTGATCAGACCGGCATAGCGGGCGGCGCGCCGGTCGGCCTGCGCCAGGCGCACTGAAAGATCGACCGCGGCATGGTCGGGCACTTCCAGCCAGAGAATTTGCGCGGCGCCGATCAGCAGAATGGTTTCCACCCGCGGCGCGTCGGCGGGAAAGCCCTTGTCGAGGAAACCGCCGAGCAGATGGCGCAAGGTGCCGAGCCGCCGCAGCACCGTGGCGGCGATGCGCCGCATCAGCGCGCGGTCGCGGTCGGCCAGCGCCACCAGCCCGGGATGCGCGGCCTTGCCGGACAGTTGTTCGTTGAGCGCGATCCTGCGCCGCAGGACGCCGTCGAGAATGTCGGCGGCGATCCTGCGGGCGGCGAGGCCGGGGACTTCCGGCTGCGGGGAGAGACGCGCACGCGGCATGTGCCGATCATTGCCACGAATTGTGGCCTGGACGCGAATTGCTGGGAAAAAGCCTCAGAAACACACAGATTTAAGCCGCCCGGCCACGAGCGATTTGCACGAAAAGTATTGAGCTACCATCTAGGATTGTGCTTGCGCGAATCGGCGTGGGCAAACGGGCGGCGCCATTCCCGCTGATGGCGCTCAATCTGTTTTGAGTGATGCGGGCCGCGCGTCTTAACGCTCGACAACCACCGGCGTGCCGACGTCGACCAGACGGTAGAGCTCGCGGATGTCGGCGTTGTACATGCGGATGCAGCCGTGCGAGACGAAGCCGCCGATCAGCTCGGGATGATTGGTGCCGTGGATGGCGTATTCGCCGCCGCGCAAGGTGAGTGCAGCCGCGCCCATCGGATTGTTCGGCGAGCCGCCCGGAATGACGCGCGGTAGACGCGGATTTTCGCGACGGATGGACGCGGGCGCTGCCCAGGCCGGCCGGACGAATTTGCCTTCGACCCGCGCATTGCCGGTCCAGGTCATGCCGGCTTTGCCGACGCCGACCGGAAAGCGCAGGGCGCGGCCGCCGTCGAGCACATAATAAAGCCGACGCTCATGCGTCTTCACCACAATGGTGCCGGGCGAGAAGCCGGAGAAGCTGACGACGTCATGAGTGGCGGCTTGGCTTGCAATCGGCAACGCGCACGCCAGCGCAATCGCGGCAACAAACGCCGAACGCTTTAACGCCGAACACATAGCAGGCACCCACAGTTGTTGACGGGCGCAATAGTAATGGGGACGCTCGCCTAACTCAGGCGAAAAGTCGAAATAGCGTAAATTTGGCGATAAACGAGTAGGATTGGCTCACGAGCCCGGTATCGTGCGCCAGATCGCGGCGGCGACGAGCAGCGTCGCCGCGCCGATCGTCAGAAACAAAACCGGGACGGTCACGCCGTATTTCTGCATGATGGCGACAACGATGGTTGCGCCGGTCATGAAGGCGGCGTTGAGCACGTTCACGGCGGCGACGGTACGCGCGCGCACGTCGGCGCCGGCCCAGGCCTGCACCGCCGCGAAGGCCGGCACGATGAACAGTCCGCCCGACATCGCCATACCGGCAAGATCGATCGCCGCGCGAATGCCGAGCATGGACGAGAACACCGCCGCCGGCGATTTCGGCGCCGCCGCAGTGGCGGCCCCCAAGGTGGCAAGCCCAAGATCAAGCGCGAAGGCGCCGAGCAACACGGCGCCGGCGAGCGTGGTGTTGAGGACGATGCGTCCGCGCGCGATCGCCGCCGCCAGGCCCGAGCCGGCGCCGACCGCGACCGAGAACAGTCCGAGATACACGGTGACGGTATTCTCGTCGCCGCCGATCAGCGTCTTGATCAGCGGCGGCAGCAGCGCCAACACCACGATACCGACGAGCCAGAACCAACTCGTCACCATGGCGCCCCACCACAGCCGCGGGTCGGCGCGCAAATGGCGGATCATGGCCGCGGTCGAAACGGCAATGTTGGCGTTGAGCTTGAGCTCAGGCGCGCCTTCGCCGGTCGGCGGGATCAAGAGCGCGGAGAGCCAGGAGGCGAGCGCGAAAGCCATCACCAGTGCGGCGAAGGCCGCGGCGTCACCGCCGTTGCGCGCGGCGAGGCCGCCGACAATGGTGCCGGTGAGGATGGCGATGAAGGTCGCGCCTTCGATCATCGCATTGCCGCCCGGCAGTTCCTCGCGCCGCAAATGATCGGGTAGAATGCCGTATTTGATCGGCCCGAACAGCGAGCCCAGCGCGCCGAAACCGAACAGCGCGCCAAACAAAATCGGCAGCGAGCCGCGCGCATAGCCGATGACCGCGAGCGCCGCGACAAAGATCTCTACGAATTTCAACCGTTGCGCCACGCGCGCCTTGTCGAAGCGGTCGGCCAGCTCGCCGCCAAGCGCGGAAAGGAAGAAATAGGGCGCGATGAAGATCGCGCTCGCCAGCGTGATCAAGGCCTCCACGTTCGCCGCGCCGGAGCGGAACAGAATTAGGAACACCAGCGCGGTTTTGAGAAAATTGTCGTTGAATGCCGCGAAGAACTGGCAGGCGAACAGCGGCGCAAAGCGCCTGGACAGGAGAAGCGGCGGCGGCATCGCGCTAGTATCGCAAAGTTCCGTGCGCGCGGTACCGCCCTTGCGCAATAAAAATGGGCGGCCCAGGGGCCGCCCAGTCGGGTTGCTTCAGACAGGACGCAACTTACAAGCGGAATTTCCCGCCATTGACGGAATCAACGACGATCGCTCCCATGGTCAGGGCGATCGCGATCACGGCGGTAACGGCAAACAGCGAAGTCCACATGGCGTGCCTCCTCGTTGGCGCGACGCGCGCGGGGAAGTCTGGCGGTGGCAACGCGGGGGGTTGGTTTTCGTTCCCGGGTTTTGTGGGTGGGATGCCGATTTTTGGTGACCAATCGGCGTGCAAAAATCGTAGGATTACCGGCGATAAAGACAAGAAATTGAGCAAATCGGGGGATGCGACTGAGATGGCAACGATTTTCAATGAAAGCACGGTTGCCGCGGAACCGGTGGACGATGGAACCGCGCGCCAACGCTTGCTTACACGGGCGCGTGTCGCGGGAACCCGCATCCTGCTCGACCGGCTGACGTTGGCGCCCGGCGCTACCGCACGCTTGTCGGTGCCGGTGCACGGCCTCGCCTGGTTCCAGATGCTGGAGGGCGAGGCGACGCTGGCGCGCGGCGCCAGCACAGAGACGCTGACCGACGCGAACGTGGTCTTCCTGCCGCCGGGCTTCTCCGCCGATATTGCATCGCGCGGCGGAGCCGCATTGATCTACGGCGCAGTCCCCGATGCCGCGCGGCTCGATCCGAACCTGACAAAAAATCCGCCCGCCTTCCGCGTCGTCGACTGGACGCGCGAGCCAGTGCTCGATTCCGAACACGACGCGCGCAAGCGCATCTATCTGGTGACGCCGAAACTCTTCGGCACCAAGGCGGTGAAGGGCGAAATGATCATCTATCCGCCCGGCACAACGGCCGCCAACCATCATCACGTCGGCGCCGAGCATTTCATGTACGTGCTGCGCGGGCGCGGTACCGTCTATGCCAATGAGCGGCCGTTCGCTGTCGCCAAGGGCGACGTGATCTATTATCCCGACCTCGAGCGGCATTATCTCGAAGCCGCACCCGACGAGGAACTCGTGTTTGCGGAGTTCTTCGCGCCCGGCGAGTTCACCACCGTCTGGGTGGACGAAAGCCAGATCTGCACTTGGACACCGACCGGCCGCGACATCCGCGGACAAATTCCGGCGCGCGAGATCAAGGCGCACTCGTCGGCCGACGTGCTCAGCCCA
>Ga0335078_10015570_pt1 | contig 11289 bp, 9 predicted proteins | sample Lox_Sample_32_FD_206711 | JGI IMG/M metagenome (GOLD analysis project Ga0335078, IMG submission 206711) | Soil microbial communities from Loxahatchee National Wildlife Refuge, Florida, United States - Lox_Sample_3.2 | ecosystem: Environmental > Terrestrial > Soil > Wetlands | place: USA: Florida...
GGCCCGCGCGTCGCGAATTGCCGATTCGAACGTCTTCACCACGGCCTGGACCGTTGCCTCAACGTCAACGATCGACAGGTTGAGCGGCTCTTCTCCCACCTGTGCGTATTGCAGCAGCGCTCGGATCAATTCCTCCATCCCCGACGCCGCCTGGATGATCGAACCGAGAATCTCCGCGCCATTTTCATCCAGCTTGCTTCCGTACCGGCGCTCCAGCAACTGCGTCAGCGTCTGGATCGCCCGCACCGGACTCTGCAAGTCGTGGCTCACCACGTGAGCATATCGCGCCAGTTGCTCGTTGGAATGCTGCAACGCCAGAAGCAACTGCTCCCGCTCGGCCGCGGCGCGCCTTTCGGCGGTGACATCGGTGTTGATCGCCACTGCCCCGATGATCCGCCCTTCATTTGTGATGGGCCGCGCCGCGCAGCGCACAACGACCTCTTCGCCCGACACCAGGTGCCGGGTCGCCACGTCTTGCGTGACCGATTCGCCTTTCAGCGCGCGGGCAAACGGTTGTTCTTCCTCCGAAAGAATCTTTCCCGATTGAAACTCGCGCGTCTGGATCTGTTCCGCCAGCTGGCTGATCTCTCGATGGAGCTCTTCCTCCGAGGTAAACCCGAGTTGCGTCAGCCCGAGTTGGTTCACCCGGCGAATGCCGTTTCGGTCACCGATATAAACCGCGTCCGGCAGGCTGGCGAGGATCGCATCCATTTCAGCCGCCCTCTCACCCAAGGCCCCGACCAACCGCTCGCGTTCGGCGAGCAATCCTTTCAGCTCGGTGATGTCGGTATTCGATTCGACCACCACCGCGATGCCTCCGTCCGGAACCTTTCGCAGTACCCAATCGCTGGTGACCACAATCTCGGCGCCGTCGCGGGTACGGTGCCGCAGCTCGCCCGTCCACCGCGAGCACTCCAGAAGCTGTCGCTGAATCTGCTCCAACGGTTCGGGAAATTCGGTCCGCAGCAGCTCGTGCGAAACCCGCCCGGCTGCCTCTTCTTGGGTATACCCGTAGATCCGCTCCGCGCCGGCACTCCAGAGGTGAATTTTCCCGTCCAGACTTCGAACGAACGAATGCCCTTCTTCGAATGCCGCGGCCAGCCAATCCAGGCGCTCGTCCAGGGCTAACTCCGGCCTGCTCGCAGAGCGCCTTTCTTCAGCCGCCATTGCTGCCTTCCTGCTTTGAGGGACCCCGCAGTTTCGACAGTGCGGCGCCGCATTCACACGAACAGGGCGGACGGCACCTTATCTGATGCCAACAGAGAAACCCGACGGAATGAATGAGGGCGCAGAAAACCAGGGCTTAGCCGGAAGCATCCGAACGAACATTCAGGATCTTGCTCTTGATGTTATCACGGTCACAATTAGCTGCAATTGTTTTCCGGAGCAAGTTTCGCCCGGCATGTCAGTTTTCTTACTCAATTCATCCATGCCTTCAAAAAGTCCTGGCCGCCAAAGCCGCCGGGGCCGCAAAACGTATCGAATGTTACGTGTTTCCGACGGACCTCTTTTAGGCGGCCGCTTCGCACACGGTATGATGGTGGCGCAGTCGGGCCGGAACGTGAGATTTGTCCCTGCGAATCCTCTCAAGGACAACTCCGGAGCTGTCGCAATCCCTTGGTACCAGGGCATGACGAGATCCGGCCTTCAATCCGGCAAACGCATGAAATCGCGAAACGGCGTTGTCCCGTCGCTGTTCCCTCTCTCGCTACTGGCGATCGTGCTGGCGCTCAGCCCCCGGCTCCTGGCTGATGAATCCCAGCAGCTTGCATCTCCGCCCACTGGCCCGGCCGCTTTGAAGAACCTCTCGTTGGAACAGTTGTCGCAGATCGAGGTAACCTCTCCGACAAAAGCGCCGGCCCCTGCGTTCCGGTCTCCCGTGGCGGTCTATGTCATTACCGGCGAAGACATCCGCCGCTCCGGAGTCACCACGATTCCAGAGGCTCTGCGCCTGGCTCCCGGTGTCGAGGTCGCGCAGATTGACGGCAGCAAGTGGGCGGTCGGCATCCGCGGATTCGGCACCCGCCTGTCGCGCTCTGTCCTGGTCCTCATCGACGGCCGTACAGTCTACACGCCACTCTTCGCCGGTACGTACTGGGAGGTGCAGGATACGCTGCTCGAAGACATCGACCGCATCGAGGTAATTCGCGGCCCGGGCGGCACCATCTGGGGGCCGAACGCGGTCAACGGCGTGATCAACATCATCACCAAAAGCACCAAGGACACCAAAGGTGTACTCGCGTCGGCCGGCGGAGGCGGTGTCGAGCAGGGCTTCCTGAAACTGCGCTACGGAGGCGGAAACGAGCAAGGCCTCACCTATCGTGTCTACGCCAAAGGTTACACGCGGGGCCCCGAGCATCACTTCGATGGCGACAACTTCGATGACTGGCGGGGGGCCCAAAGCGGGTTCCGCATGGATTGGAGCAAGAGCGATCGCGATTCCTTCACGCTTCAGGGCGACCTCTACGCCCAGGAGGATGGAGAACGCACCTCCGTCGGCACCTATGTTCCCCCCTCTGAGGGAAACGTGGACGGCAACGCCGATCTCTCCGGCGGCAACATGCTCGGCCGCTGGACCCGCAAATTGGGCGGCGATGACAATTTTCAGCTCCAGACCTATTACGATCGGACCAATCGCTTGGAGCCAAACTTCGGAGAAGTGCGCGACACCGTGGACGTCGATTTCATTGAACAGAAGACTCTGGATTCACGCCAGCAGATCCACTTCGGCTTTGGCGCGCGCGCCAGTGACGGCCGGTTCATCGAAGAGATCTCCGGCCTTACGTTCGATCCCCTGCACCGGACCGACTACCTGCTTTCCGGATTCCTGCAAGATGACATCACGATCGTGGACCGCAAGCTGATGCTGACTGTCGGCAGCAAGATCCTGCGCACCGATTTTGAGCCCATCGGCGCCGAACCCAGCGTGCGGCTGCTGTGGACGCCGACGGACAAGCAAACCGTCTGGGCGTCCTTTACCCATGCACTGCGCACTCCCTCGCGCGTCGAAGAGGACTTTTATCTCTCCAGTTTTCTCGGTTACGCGCCCAACGGAACCGAACTGTTCGCCCGGTTCAACCCGAACCCGGATTTCGCGCCCGAGCAGCTCAACGGCTGGGAACTGGGTTATCGGACCCTGATCGGGAAAAACATTTACCTCGACCTGGCGGCGTTTCATAATCATTACCACGACCTCTTCAGCCAGGACCTGACCTCGCCTCTTTCGATCGAAACGACGCTGCCCTTCCCGGAACCGGTCGAGCCCCCCACCCACGCCATCATTCAAGCCCAGTTCCAGAACGATCTGCTCGGCTTCACCACCGGCGGCGAAATCGCGCCGGAATGGCGGCCCACCGGGTTCTGGCGTCTCCGTGGATCCTACTCTTTCCTGAATATGAACCTGTCGAAGGCTGCGGGAACTGCGCTTGGTGGCACGCCGGCCAGCGTCGTGGGCGCCAGCCCGCGCCACGAAGCCGTGATCGATTCGTCGTTCGACCTCACCAGGAAACTTCAGCTTGATTTGATGTATCGCTACGTCAGCGCGCTACCCGCCGTCAGCGCTCCCGCTTACTCGACCGGCGACGTGCGCTTCGCCTGGCGCCTGAACCCGAATTTCGAATTCTCCGTCAACGGCCGCAACCTGTTTCAACCGTTTCACATCGAATACGGCGCCGATCCCGGAGGACCGGTCGCCATCGTGCGCAACGTCTACGCCAGCCTGGCCTGGACGATGAAATAAACCATGGGCGCTCCGGCCAATCGAGTGCGGTGTGGCAGCCTCGCTTGGCGCATCCCGCTCGCTGTCTGCCTGCTCGTTCCCCAAAGCGCCTTCGGCCAAAGCGCATCCGAATATGAAATCAAAGCGGCATTTCTACTGAACTTCACCAAGTTCGTCGAATGGCCCTCCACCGCCTTCGCCGCGGCCGAATCTTCCCTGGCCATCTGCATCCTGGCCAAGGATCCTTTCGGGCGGACGCTCGACGACCTCGTGCAAGGAGAGGCTGTCAACGGCAGGAAGATCGAAGTGCGGCGGCTCAGCGATCTTCCTCAACCGCGCGCGTGCCAGGTTGTCTTCGTTGGTCTGCCGGAAAAAGATCTGTCCAAGACCCTTAGCAGCCTCGGACCCGGTGTTCTCTCAGTGGGCGAAGGCGAGAGTTTCATCCGCAACGGAGGCATTATCGGGTTCGTGATTGAAAAGCGCCGTGTCCGCTTTGATATCAACCAGGCCGCGGCCGAACGCGCCGGCCTCAAACTGAGTTCCCGATTGCTGGGCGTCGCGCGATCGGTGGAAGGAGCGCGTCCCTGACGCCGGGCTAGCCATGCACACGCTGCGCCAAATCCCAATCAAGCAGAAGCTGGTGATCATCATCATGGTCACCACGGCGGCGGCCCTCATCACGGCCGGTTTGGGCATCGTCATCGCGGACTCGCTCCTGTTTCGTGGATACCTGCGGCGCGATCTGTCCGCGACGGCCCGGATGATCGCCGACAACAGCACCGGCGCGCTCGCCTTCAATGATCCCGCTGCCGCAGCTCAAACCCTGGTCGCGCTCCGCGAACTGCCGCATGTCATCGGCGCATGCATCTACCAGCCTGACACCAGGGTCTTCGCGACATACTCCCGGGAGGGCCGGGTCGATTGTCCGCCCGCCCAACGAGGCGACGGTGTCCGGTTCGTGGGCGATCGCCTTACCGTGTCGCAGACCATTCTTTTGGATAATCGTCCGCTTGGCACTTTGATTCTGTCCTACGATCTCACCGAGATTGGCGAGCGAATCCGCCTCTACGGCGGCACCGTGCTTAGCGTTCTCCTCTTCGCCAGCCTGCTGGCACTCCTGCTCTCGGCTCGTTTGCGAACCATTATCGCCACACCGATTTCCCACCTGGTGAGCGCCGCCACGGCTGTCTCCCAGACCGGAGACTACAGCATCCGCGCTCAAAAGCTCTCCGAGGACGAGCTTGGGGCTCTGGTGGACCGCTTCAATGAGATGCTCGCCGGCATTCAGTCGCGGGACAATGACCTGAAAAACGCGCTCCACAAAGTTGACCAGGAACGCGAGCGCTTCCACTTCCTGGCCGAATCCATGCCGCAAAAGATTTTCACCGCCACCCCTACCGGCGAGAACGATTATTTGAACCGCCAATGGATGGAGTTCACCGGATTGTCCTTTGCACAGATGCAGGGCTGGGGATGGACCCAATTCATTCATCCCGACGATCTGGAAGCCAACCTGAGGCTTTGGCGGCAATCCATCGCGACCGGCGAGCCGTTCCGCCTCGAACACCGCTTCCGCCGCGCCGACGGGAAGTACCGCTGGCATCTCACCCGCGCGCATGCCATGCGCGATGAGAGCGGCAATATCACCATGTGGATCGGCTCCAATACCGATATTCACGAGCAAAAGGAGAAGGAAGAGGAGTTACGCCGCGCCAATGACGACCTCCGCCAGTTCGCGTACTCCGCCAGCCACGATCTTCAGGAGCCGATCCGTAACGTCGCGGTCTACAGTGAACTTATCGGGAGGCGCTACGCCGAAGTGCTCGATGAAGACGGCCAGCAGTTCCTCGGATTCCTCAGGGAGAGCGGCCGCCGGCTGGCCACCCTCGTCAGCGACCTGCTCGCGTACACCGTCGCGAGCATGGCGGAACTCTGCGAAACAGCCGTGAATTCATCCGCAATTCTCGAGAATGCTCGGGAAACCCTGGCGGGAGCCATTCGCGAAAATCAGGCAATCGTGACCCACGGCGAACTCCCCGAAGTCCACATGGGCGCGGCGCATCTTCACCAGGTTTTCCAGAATCTGATTGGGAATGCACTGAAGTACCGGAGCCACGCGCCACCGCATATTCATGTCTCCGCCGTTCAGCGCGGTGGCATGTGGTGTTTCTCCGTCCGGGATAACGGAATCGGCATCGATCCGCAGTATAACGATAAAATCTTCGGTTTGTTCAAGAGGCTGCATCATGACAGAACACTCAGCGGTACCGGCATCGGGCTGGCCATTTGCCAGCGTGTGGTCGAACGCTATGGCGGAAGAATCTGGGTCGAGTCCGAGCCGGGCAAAGGAGCGACCTTCTTCTTCACCGTCCCGGCAAATCAACCCCTCTCTTTCGCCACGGGTCAATCTTCTGCTGGCTGAAGACAACTACCCCGACGCCTTGATGGTGCGGGAGGCCATCCGGATGGAAAACCTTCCGGTGGATCTCCACATCGTGCCGGATGGCCAACTGGCTATCGAATTCATCACGCGCGCGGAGACCGATCCGGATGCGCCCTGTCCAGATCTGCTCCTGCTCGATTTGAATCTTCCAAAGAGGGATGGGTTCGAAGTGCTGCAAAGGCTTCGGAGAAGCGAGCGCTGCCGGGCGATTCCGGTGCTCGTAATGACGTCCTCGAGTTCTCCGAAGGATCTGAGCCGGGCGGCCGAGTTGGACGCCTCCTATTTCCGGAAGCCGCCCAGCTATGACGAATTCCTGAAACTCGGGGTCGTGCTGCGCCAGTTGCTGAAGGACAACCGCTTGATCGAGCCGGAGTAGGGGCTTCAGCCGCGCGGCGACTGGCGCGTCACTTCCACCGTTCCCTGGATGAACGCCCCATTCTCGATCGCAACGCGCGGGCTTCGGAGTTCCCCGATCATGCGGCAGCGGTTGCGGAGTTCCACCCGCTCGGTCGCCTCGATCTTGCCCTCCACACTTCCCGCAATGACCACGTTGTGGGCCCGGATGTCGGCTTTCACTCGGCCGGAAGGCCCAATCGTCAGCTTGTGTTTGGGAACGAACATCGTCCCGGTCACCTCGCCGTCGATGAACAAGTCCTGATTGCAATGAATATCGCCGTTGATGGTGACGGCGCTGCCCACCATGGAAGTCGCAGCTTCCACCGCACGCGGCGAATGAGTAATTCCATTCGATGCGACGGGATCGGTTTCCTTCAGTAGAGTTGTGCTCATAGCATGAACCCCTCGATCATATCGGCGGGTTCACGGAAAAACATCTCATCTTTAGTTATGGCGCACAGCAACACTTAGATCTTCGCCGGGATAGACTGATCCTCATGGTGTTCACAAAGCGTCTTCGCGACGGCGTGCGCCGCGGCGAAATCACCTGCAGCGTGCGGATCTGGACGCGCCCGCACGTGAAAGTCGGTCACCGCTATCGCATGGAGGAAGGCGAGATCGAGATCGACTCGATCGATCCGATCGGATTTCCAGACATCACGCCCGCGTTGGCGCGCGAATCGGGATTTCTCGGCGTCATCGATCTGCTCAAAGTGGCCAAGCACGGGCGCGGAGACCGGATTTACCTGATCCGCTTCCACTACATCGCGCCGCGCAAGCGGCGCATCAGCGGCAAGTGAAGTTCGCGGCGTCGTCGGTGCTGCCCGTGCCTTTGTAATGAGCCGATTGGGGATACGCGCACAACGGCCGCGTGCGGTCGGGCACGCCGTTGCGCATCCGCGATGCCGGGATCTGCGCCGGCGTTTGGCCTTGCGTCACCCAGCGGTCGAGCGCGCCGACGGCATCAAATGAGTCCGTGCCATCCCCGCCGCGGCAGTGGCCCATGCCCGGCACCATGAACAGGCGAATCGAATCAACAGCCTGGGTCTTCTCGACCACGCTGTTGTAGTAGTTGACACTGCTGCGCGGGGGAATCCCCGGATCCGCCCACCCGTGATACATCAGCAGCTTTCCGCCATGCGTGAAGAACGGCTTCAGGTTAGGATCGATCGAATCCCAGGTTTTGCCGATCGCCTTCTCCGCCCGCGGTACGTCTTTGGCCGGATCGAACGTTTTATAATCCCAGTGCAGAAACTGGAACACGAGATCCTGATAGACCTCGATCGCGTACGACATCGGCTGCGGACCGGCCAGCATTTCCCAGCCGGTTTCGCTTCCCGGCTCGAGGCCCGGGAAGAATCCCGGGCCGGCATATAATTTGCGGGCGAGGCCGACTTGCGGCGGCGTGAGGCAGTCGGGTCCGTCGCCTTGTGTGCAGGCGAGCACCTGGGGATCGAAACGGCATTCGCGCGGGTCTTCGATCACGCCATCGGTGACACCGTCGCGCGCGTCGCAGGCCGCGAGCGCGGCGCGATGCAAGACCGCGAGTTTGGCCCGCGGGATCCTGCTGGCATCGCTCGCGTGCGCCTGCTGCGCGGCCCACACCTGCATACCTTGCAGGTGCGTCACATAATTTGCGGCCGCGCCGGCGATGATGCCGTCGTAATCGTTCGGGTATCGCTGCGCTTCGACCAAGGCCTGGCGTCCGCCGGTGGAACATCCGTTCCAGTACGACTGCTGGGGCGCCGTCGAATAATATGCGGCCACCAGGGCTTTCGCCGCGACGGTCATCTCATGCACGGCGCGGTATTGGAAGTCGGTTACTTTTTCCGGATGGTCGGCGATGAAGTCGTGGTTGCTGCCGGTGTGGCCGGTGTCGGTGCTGGCGGTCGCATATCCCTCGCCGAGCGCGGTGGCCATCGCCGGATAGCTGATCGAGCCGGCCCAGGCGCCGTTGCCGACCGATTGCAATTTGCCGTTCCAGTTCGCGACCGGCATCCAGACTTCGATCCGGATTTGCGAATCGGCGGTCGGCTGCAAGGTAGCCTGAACGCGGCAGAAGGCGGGCAGATTCTGGAATCCGCCGGCAGGACCGCGGCCTTGCGGCGTGAACCCGCCCGCCGCGACCTCATTGGCCGCCGTGATGGCCGCTCCGGGTAAGGCAAAGTTCGCGCAGGTGGCGGCAAACGCCGGCGCCGCTCCGAGTGCGCAGAAAAGAACGGCGGCTTGTCTCATCGCGTTACGATTTGATGACGCGGCCGTCGGCGAGTTTCACGATCGAGCTGAGCATCGCGGGCAATCCGCTCTTGGCCTGGCCGCCCGTGCAGCTGATCAGATCGCCCGGCATGATCGTGTTGCGCGACCAGCCGTAGGATTTCAGGTGGTTGAGGCTCATCATCTCGATATCCCACTCGACCTTCTTGCCCGACTCGTCCGTCACTTCGAGGAAGATGTGGGCATGCGGGTTGGTCCATTCAAACCGCTTCACCACGCCTGTGACCGTGACCGGATTCTGCATGTTGTACATGGCGGTGGAGTGGTGCGCCAGCACAGGGGAAGCCGTGATCAATAAGGCCAGAGTCAGGACAGGGAGAAGGAGCCGCCAACGCATGCGGCTACTATATCAAAAAGTTCCGCTACCGTTTTGGAGTTGCCCGCCGATTTGAGAAACGTCAGATACTCCTGCGGGTTGGTGGTACGTCCGGGGAACGTGGCGATCACCTTTTCGTCGGGTGCGACGATCGCATAGTACGGGCTGGCGATGGTGTTGAACTTGGCCAACTCGATCTTCTGGTTTTCTTCGGCGGCCTTGTCGTCGGTGTCGGTGAACAGTTCCACCAGCACGAAGTTCTTCAGCTCCGCGGCGATTTCGGGCCGCGTAAACATGTTGGATTCCATCCAGTGGCAGTTGGCGCAGGCGATGCCGGTGAAGTTGACGAACACCAACTTGCCGTCGCGCCGCGCCTCGTCGAGCGCCTCGCGGTATTGATTCTTCTTCCAGGTGAGAGTGGTCGCCGCGCCCCCGCGTCCGGCCAGCGCGCCGCCTTGCGCCGCGGGCACATAGGAGTCCAGATAGCCGAGGCTGCCGCCGAACATCCCCGGCACCAGGCTGAGCGCAAACACCAGAAACGCCATGCCGGTCAGCAGCCGGCCGAGCCCCATGGCTTCGTCCGGCTTGACGCCTTCCAAGCGCAGAAATCCGAGCAGGTAGAGGCCGGCCATGGCCGCGAGCACAATCCACGTAGATAAGAAGAGTTCGCGCGTCAACACATTCCAGCCGAGCACCTGGTCGACGCTGCTCAGATATTTCAGGCTGGCGGCGAGGATCACAAAGCCCATCACGACCTTGATGCGGGCCAGCCAGCCGCCGCTTTTCGGCATGCGCTTCAGATACGAAGGAAACAGCGCGAGCAGGAAGAACGGCAGGGCCAGCCCGGCGGCGAACGTCACCATGCCCGCGACCGGCCGCGCCATGCTGCCGCCCACCGAGGCGGCGAGCAGAGTTCCGACGAATGGCCCGACGCAGGCGAACGAAGCCAGCGAGAACGTCAGCCCCATGAGGAGCGTGCCGGCGAAACCACCTTTGCCGGAGGTCTGGTTCAGCCGCGTTAACACGGCCGACGGAATCGTGATCTCGAACGCGCCCAGCAGGCTGAAGCCGAACGCGATAAATAACGCCGCGATGAATCCATTGACCCACGGATTGGCGCCCAGTTGCACGATTCCGAACGGCCCGACGATGGCGGTGAGCAGCAGCCCGAGACCGGAAAACAGCACGATGATGCCGAGGCAGAAGACGATCGCCTGCACCACCGAATCGCGCCGCGAGCCCGATTGCTGATTGAGAAAATACGACATCGTGATCGGGATCATCGGAAACACGCAGGGCGTGAAGATTGTGGCGAGCCCAAACCCGAACGCGACCAGCAGGAACGCCCACCAGCCTTGATCCGGGGAAGCGCTGGTCGTTTCGGTAATGGCGTTCGGAGCACCGCCCGGGCGGCCTTCGGCATAATTGGCCGGGATCGCCAGAGACACGGCCGGCAGCGACGGATCGACCGTCAACATGGCCGTGGCGGTGCGCCGCACGGGCGGAATGCAGACCTTGTCGTTGCACGTCTGATAGCGGGCCGTAACCGAAAGTTCCGATGCTCCGGCAGGAGCATCTTTCTTCACCTGCAGTTCAATTAAGAAGCTGACCTGGTTTTCGAACGTTTCGGTGTCGGTCTGGAAGTTCGGATCGAATTTTCGATGCGGCGGTGGCTGCAGGACGCGGAGTTTTTCAACCGCCGGGCTGTCGCCCACCGTGATGGTGGTCGGGATGGCCCCTGGAGTCGAGAGGGAATACAGATGCCAACCGGGGTCGATGGTGCCGGTCATGTGGGCCAGCACCTTGCCGCTCGGAGGCGCCGAGCCAGGCTCGACCGTCAGGCTCCACTTCACCTGATTGGAACCGATGCCCTGCGCGAAGGCGCAGCACGAGAGAAGCAGCAGAAGGCCGGACCTCCGCGCCCAAGCCGCTCTCATCGTGGTTCCCTCTGCCTCCTCTGCGCCCTTCTTGCTTTTGACGTTTGAAGTTCTCTGCGTCTCCGCGTCTCCGCGGTGAATCTTTCAGTTCGCCGGTATCACTATTTTATCGCCCGCCGACAGCCGCAGCTCTTCTTCGATCCGCTGGTTGATGCGAAAGCGCAGCACGAGACAAGCAGCAGAAGGCGCCGGACCTCCGCGCCCA
>Ga0335078_10015571_pt1 | contig 11289 bp, 1 predicted proteins | sample Lox_Sample_32_FD_206711 | JGI IMG/M metagenome (GOLD analysis project Ga0335078, IMG submission 206711) | Soil microbial communities from Loxahatchee National Wildlife Refuge, Florida, United States - Lox_Sample_3.2 | ecosystem: Environmental > Terrestrial > Soil > Wetlands | place: USA: Florida...
CGCCTGCCTGGGGCCCCCCGGCGCCCCGCGAGGCAACGATCCGAATTTTCTCTCCAACCCGGCTATCGACCGCGCGCGTTTGGCCAAACTGCAGGAGCCAAGCCTCGACGGCGAGCTCAGTTGGCGTGGCGGCGAAGTATTCACCCCGGAAACCCGCAAGCTCGCGAAGCGACTCGGTTACCACTAAAAGACGGCTGACGGTCGCGCGACTTCAGCCTTCTGCCTGAGCCTTATCTGCGTAGGCCACCGCCAGCACGGATTGCTCGTCAACAGCCAGCGAAATGCTGAGCGCGATGTCGCCCGGAACGATAACCTGCGACCAGCCTTGTTGATCGTCGAGCGCGCTCACGACGAATGAGCGGGGTTCACCGTTGAGGCCGCTGCCGACGCATTTGGCTGCGGCTTCCTTGGCGCACCACGCCAGCAGCACGCGCAGCGGCGCCGCGGTTTCTGAGTCCATCAGGATCGCCTGCTCGGCGGCGGAAAAGCCGGCGGCGAGCAGATCGGCCGTCGCAGTCCGCCCGGCCGTATCCATATCGATTCCAACCGGCGCTCCGGGCGGTGCCGCAATGGCAACGGCTTCACCGGCGACGTGCGCCATCGAGACTTCCGGCATTTCGCCGATCGTTTCCAGCCCTTCGCCCGAGACATAGGGCTTGCCGCCTTCGGCGACCTTCACCACGATATCGGCCGGCATCAGCCGCACGCCGTACATGGCCTCGATCCAGGTCCGCGCCGCCTCCTTGATGGCGATGCGGCCGATCAGCCATTCGTCGCGGCGCGGCTGCGGCTGGCTCAACGCCTTCCAATCCAGCCGCTCCTCCGCGGACAGCACGGTGTTGCTCAGCACGCGTCGCCAAATTCCGCCGGCGTCGTCGAGAAAGCCGCGCGCGTAAGCCGGCACCCGCCACACCAGCGCATTGTCCGGAAGGTTGGCGAAAAGTCCGCTGACGTCGTCGCCGTAAAATCCGTCGCGCGGTTGGAAGCGCGCGAAAAAGAAACGAGGCGGCACTTCGAAGAACCGGTCACGCCAGCCGGTGGCGCGGAACAGCGGTACGCCGTCTGGACCAAAGCAGGCGAACTCGCCATAGAGATACGAGGGCTCGGCGCTCGATTGTTCTGCGCCAAGACGGCGGGCAATGAAACCGCCCCGGGTATCCTCGCGGCCGGCGTCGTAAAGGTCGATCGCCGCGATGCTGGAAGGAAAACAACTGAAATTGGTCCCGAGATATTGGCCGACCCAGAACGCGGTGACGTGGCCGACCGCGTCGAGCAGAACCGGGTTGAGCAGGAAGTTTGGCCGCTCACCGGGCTGAAAGAAGCCGTCGAGCGGGGTGTCCGCCAACCACGCATCCATTCCGCTTGCGTCCCAAGCCGCCACACCGGCGACGCTCTGAAACAGCGGCCCGTGGAACATGCCGGTCAGATAAAGGTCTTCGTCACGGCCGATCGAAGGCTGCGGATCGCTCAAGGGCGCGGGTGCCAGATCGGCGGAAACCGGTGCCTGGGGTGCCGCGGCCAGCACTACGACGGCCTCGACCAGCGGCATGCCGGCATCATCGCGGATCCGGGCGGAGACGCGTGCGTGCCCGTCCGTATCGGATAGCGGAGCGGCTTCCAGTCTGATGGTCCGCGGTCCGTCGTCCAGTGCGATCCAATTGTAGGCGCGCAGCTGCTCCAACCGAATTGGAACAAGACCGCCGGCCGATGCGACGGCCACTTCGGCCAGCATTTCCAGGCTGACGGCGAGAGGCACCACCTGCAGGCCGGTCAAATCAGGATCGAGATCTGAAACCGTGCTCGCGTACAGACAATGCTGCCGCAGGAATGCGTGGCGGCGAACATCGAGGTCGCACTCGGCCGCCATTCCGTCGGCGTCGTGCGAGATGATGCGATCGAGGAACGGATAGGTGGACGCCGGAGAAGTTTCGGGCAATGCGGCCGCCTTTCCGGGGGCGCTCGGCTGCGGCGACAGCGCAGCGCGCAGCTCTGCCCCCGTCTCGGCCGAAATCTCCACGAACGGCAGCGTATTGGCGAACACCCGGGCGCGCCGGCGCTTGGGCTTGTCCTCGGCAAGAGCCGAGGGGACCACGGGCCGGCCCTCATAAAGCTTGCGAATGTCGACGCCGATCCCCGCCGACCACAAGTGGCCTACCGAATGCAGGAGCTGGACGAGACTTGAGCGGCGATGGCTGTTGAGCGCGACGTTGAGCGCGTCTTTGCCGTGCAGGATGTTGTCGATGAAACCGGTGAGCTTGGCGGACGCGCCGACCTCGACGAAGGTGCGAACGCCGTCGGCGTACATCCGCTCGACGGTTTCGCTGAAGCGCACCCGGCTTCGCCACTGCCCGACGACGAGCTTGCGAATCTCATCCGGCGCGGACGGCATCGGCGCTGCGGTCGCGCAGGAGTAGAGCGGTGTCGTCGGGCTCTGGAAATCGAGGTTCTGATAAACCGCGTCGAGATCGGCATTCGGCGAAAACAGCGGCGTGTGATACGGGCGGCTGAACGGCAGAAAGGCACACAGGCCGCCCTCGCGTCCGAGCTGCGCGGCGACCGGCTCAAGCTGCGAGCGCTGTCCGTAAAGCACCATTTGCTGCTGGCAATTGTCGAGCGCGATGTGGATTTGAGCTTGCTCGGCCAACGCCATGACCCGCTCGCGCGGCGCGGCGCCGACGGTCAATAACGCGCCACCGGGGACCTCGGCCGATTCCTCCATGGCGTAATAGAGCCGCTTGATACCGTGAAGACGGACTTCGAGATCATCCCAGTCCTTCCAGCGCAGCGCGCCCGCGGCAAACAGCGCCGCGTGTTCGCCGCTGCTATGACCGACCATGACGTCGGCGCGCAGCCCCAGTCGCCGCGTGACCGCGAGCAACGCCTGGCACGCCACCAGCGCCGATTCCGAGCCCATCTCCAATCCGAAGAGCTTCTTTTCCAGGCGCTCTTTGGTTGCAGCGCTAAGACCCTTGGGCGCCGGAAAAACGCATTCGCTCGGCCGGTCGCCATCCGTGTCACGGTAGAGTCCATCCCAGAAGTCGAACCATTGCCGGGCCTCCGGAAAAGCCTCCAGCAGGTCGCCAAGCATGCCTTCGTATTGGGCGCCTTCACCCGGAAAGACGAAGGCAACTTTGCCGCTGCGGATTTGATCGGAGCAATAGATGCCCGAACGCACGTGGAATCGCGCGCTTCCGGCCGCGATGCGTTCGCGCGCCTTGCCCAATTTGTCAGCGAGATCGGCGAGGTTTTCGGCGACAATCGCCAAGCGCACCGGCCCGGCAATGTCTTTTGCCGCCAATGCCGCGGCAACGGCTGCCAGCGGCTCTTGCGCCAGATGGCCGGCGAGGCTATCTCGCAGCTCATCGATTGCCACGATCAACTGGTGCGCATCCGCTGCCGACAGCACCACGAGTTCCGCGGCGAGATAAGCCGGGCGCACGCCTTCGTCAGGCTCGGGAGCCTCCTCCAGAACCGCGTGCGAGTTGATGCCGCCGAAGCCGAAGGCGTTGACGGCTGCGCGCCGCAGCGATTTACGCGATTCGATCCACGGCCGGGTTTCGCTGTTGATATAAAATTTGGTCTGGTCGATGCCGATCGCCTCGCTGACGTCGCCGCAGATGGTCGGCGGCAGCACCCGATGGTGCAGCGCCAGCGCCGTCTTGATCAATCCGGCAACGCCGGCCGCCGGAATGCAATGGCCGATCATCGATTTGATCGAGCCAAGTGCAATGCGCGGCATGTCGCCTTCGCGTTCGCCGAAAACTTCGCCCAGCGCGCCGATTTCGGTGCGGTCGCCGAGCGGAATGCCGGTGCCATGCGCCTCGACCAGTCCGAGGCCGCCCGGCTCGACGCCGGCATCTTCGTAGGCGCGGCGGATCGCCAAGACCTCGCCTTCGAGCCGAGGCGCGAGCAAGCCTGCGCCTTTACCGTCGCTCGATTGGCCGATGCCCTTGATCACCGCGTAAATGCGGTCGCCGGCGGCGCGGGAGTCTTCGAGCCGCTTCAGCACGACGATACCCAGCCCTTCGCCCAGGAGGGTGCCGTCGGCCGCGGCGTCAAACGGCCGGACCGCCGCCTGTTGCGACAGCGCGCCGAGATGGGTGAAGACCATGGTGGCGACTGCGGGAAGCGAGGCGTTGACGCCGCCGGCAAGCATCAGGTCGCTGCGTCCGCTTCTGAGCTCCTCCATCGCGGCCTTCACCGCCAGCAGCGACGAAGCGCAGGCGGCGTCGATCAGATAATTCGGCCCGCGCAGATCAAAGCGGTTGGCGATGCGTCCGGTCATCACGTTAGGCACGAGCGCCGGCGCAATATCGGCGTTGAACGGGGGCAGCTGTGCCGCCAGCGCCGCGCGCAGTTTGTCGAGCGCTGTCGGCGGAGCGTCCGGGAAGAGCTGTTGAACGAGCTCCACCGTCTGATCGACCACTACCCCGTGCTGCACCGAGTTGGCGCTGCCGCGGTGCAGGTATGTGCTGTGGCCGAGGATAATGCCAGTGCTGGTGTGATCGCAGCCGTTCAAGCAGCCGGCGTCGGCCAGCGCGTCGCGGGCGACCCGCAAAGCCAGAAACTGGTCAGGCTCGCCGCCGTCGATCGAACTCGGCATGACGCCCAATTCGGCAGGATCGAAGCGGTAGAGTTCGCCCAGATAGCCGCCCGCCGCCGAGGCGACGTGGCTTGAGCCGGTGGCATGAAGATAGTGCTCGGCGCGCCATGCGGGCTGCGGCTCGCCGATCTGCACCTGCTTGCCGCGAATATTGCGCCAGAACTGGTCCGGTCCGTCTGCCCCGGGGAAGATGCAGGCCATTCCGATCACAGCGATGTCGCCGCTGCGATCACTGTGCTTCGGATTGGCCATTACAAACCTCGATTGATGCGACCCAAGGCGATCATCCGCTTTAGACGCGGATCTCGCCGCTGTAGCCGCGCAGCCGGTTCAGGGCCGGACTTGCCGTGCTCTCCAGCTCGTCGATAGCAAATACGAGCCGGCCCGCCGCGTCCAGAACCAGGACTTCGGCGCGCACCTGCGGCGTTGGCCGCGAATCGGGCTCGATGCGCAGGACGAGCTTGGCCGCCGGCCCGGCGCCCGCGAAGCGGCGTACCGGACCCAGCCGATTGGGCAAGGCCACGGCGTCCGAATGCACGCTCGACCATACCCAGGCCAACTGTGCCGCCGCGTCGACCAGAGCGGGGTCGAACAGCCAGCGGTCCTGCAGGCCTGCGTCGCGGATCATCGTGTAAGGCGCGCTGCCAGTGACTTCGGCCACGATCCCGGTCGTGTCCAAGCCGACCAGGCGATGAACAGCCTGAAAGCACGGTCCATGAAACAACAGATCGCGATAGGCTTCCCGCGCCGTGAGTGCCGACGCCCCCGGCGTGATCAATAGGCCGGGCGCCTCGCTCTCGGGCAGCGAATCGGTCAGCCGCAGCGACGCCCGATAATGCGGTTGGCCTTTTTCACCCGCAGAGCGGATCTCGACCGAGGCACTAAAACCGCTGGCGTCGCCATGTTCGCTGCCGAGCACATTGATTTCGAGCGTGCGCGGCTTGTCGCCTTCCAGAAGCACACCCTTCAGAAGCCGCAATTCGGTGACTTCACTGACGCACCATTGCGGCCAGACCGCTGCCGCTGCTTCGGCCGCGAGTTCGAGCGCGATCGCAGCGGGCAAGACCGGAACACCGTCGATGCGATGCTGATCCAGATAGAGGTCCTGTTCGACCGACAAGGTACGAACGATGCTGCGCCCGCCGCGCGGCCCCGGGAGCACGGCGGCGCCGGCGAGCAACGGTAACGAGGCACCCGCCGCCGGTTTTGCAGCCTGCGCGCCGTCAAGGTCCCATGTCGGGGCGGCGCTCTGGTCGGTCTCGTGCTTCTCCCACGGTCCTCCACCGATGACGATTTCGACACTGTCGATCGGCCCATGTAGAATCTCATCGCGACACGCAATCGCTCCGCCAGCAGGCTCGACGAGCGCAACGCCTTTAGCCTCGAATTTGCGCCTGGTCTCATCGGACACCATGCCGGAGCCGTGCCGGGTGCCGAGCCACGGCCCCCAATTCAGCACCGCGACCTTGACGGTTTCCGGCCACTGCGCGCGAAGCTGCCAGGCGAGGCGGTTGAGGAGCTCGTTGGCGACCGCGTAGTCCGCCTGGCCGGAATTGCCGTATCGGCCGGCGACCGAGCCGAACAGGATGAAAAACCGTAACCCTTCCGGCTTCACGGCGCGGGCGATCGTGAACGCGCTGAAGGCCTTGGTCTCGACGACACGCAGCCAGCTGTCGGCGTCCTTGTCGACAATCATCTTGTCTTCGATCAAACCGGCGCCATGAATGATGCCGTCGAGCCGGCCGTAACGCGCATAGATTTCGGCAACCAACGCATTAGCCTCTTCGGCTTTCCGCACGTCCGCGATCCGATAGACGACGTCGGCGCCGGTAGCGCGAAGCTCGGCAATGTTGGCGGCGATCTCGCGATTGCGCAGGATCGCTTGTACTTGTTGCTCGATGTCGCGCGGCCGCGGCGCTTGGCCGGCGGCGCGCGCTTGCGCAATCAGATGAGCGCGCAATGCCGTTTCAGTCTTTAATCCGGCCAGCGCCGGCTCTTCCGGCGAAGGCAACGGCGATCGCCCGGCCAACACCAGCGTGACACCCAGCCGCGCCAGTGGATGCAGCACTTCAGCGGTGATGCCGCGCGCTCCACCGGTCGCCAGGACCACGGCGCCGTTCGGCAGCGCATCGCGGGGCGCGGCTTTCAGATCGATTTCAGCGGCCTCGGTGCGGAAAATGGTCCGCTGCGCATTCGGATATCCGGCCTCGATGCGGCCGCCGACGAATGCAAGTTCAGCGAAGATGAGACCGGCCAGCTCGCGAACGGCGCGATCGCGCGGCAGATCGATGGCCTTGGCTATCACCTCGGGCCATTCCTCGCGCAGCGTTTTCGCCAGCGCAGGACCGCCGCCGGCGACAAACACTTCCCCAGCCGCCGAAGCGCCTCGACCGAACGCGCCGCCCAGACCCGAAACCAGCAGAACGCGGCCCTTGGCCTGCAGGCTTAAGACGCGGCGCACGAATTGATGCGGGAGCAATTCATTGGCTTCGACGGCGGCGCGCCAGGCCGATCCATCGCTGTCAGGGGCGATCGGCTCTGCGCCGAATGGTGCCAAATGGACAAAGCCGACAACCCTGTCGTCGCCCGACGGTTGAGCATCGGCGAACTCATGGGCAGCATCGAGGGTGCCGGGAATGATTTTCGTCCGACCGCCGGCGGCCTTGACCAGTTCGGCCAAGGCGAAAGCCAATCCGGCGCCGTCGTCGGTGATCACATAGGTACCGGCCGGCAATGCGGTCGGCGCCGGCTGCGGCAAATCTTCGGCATGCGCCACGAGGAGATACCGGGGCGGACGGGCACATGCCCTGGCCGCGGGCGCGTCGGCCCCGGTACGGTCAAAAGGGCGGGTGGGCGCTCCCGCTTCGGTTCCAATCTTCGACCACAACAGATCGAGAATGCCGTTAAGCGTTTTCTGCCCGTTGAGCGCATCGCCGAGATCGGCTGTCTTCGCCTGCGCTTCGGCGGGCAGCCACTTCAGTAGCGCGCCCAGGATCTCCACCCGCTTGATCGAATCGATCCCGAGATCGGCTTCCAGGTTCTGGTCCATGCCGAGCATGTCGCGCGGATAACCGGTCCGGTCTTCAACCAGGCTGATGAGCTGGTCGGAGATCGCCGCGCGGCCAAACGCCGCCGCGCCATTGATCGCCGAACCGTTCATTGCCGCCGCGTTCGGAGCTGCATGGCCGTTGACCGTCGCGCCGCCATTCGCCTGCCGCGCCGCCGAACCGTTCTGTGCGGGGGCGTGCGGCCGTGCTTGGACGGCAGGTGCTGCGGCCGCGACCGGCGCCTTTGCTGCGGCGGCGAGCCGCGCAATCGCCGCACTGGCGGCGCCGCCGGTGCCGTTGGTGATCGGGCGGTCGGCTTGCGCGGGCGAGCCTGGCAGCGGCCGCGGTGCGATGGGGGCGCCCGCCGCCGGCCTTGTCGGTTGCAACACCGGCCGGGTGCTCCGCGCGGCTGGCTGGCCGCCATTCAGATAAGCGAGCATGATGTTTTCTTGGGCTTCCAGAAACCGCTGCATGGTTGTCTGGAATTCGACCAGTGCGGCCTCGCGGTCGCCGGTCGGATCGTCGCCTGTCATACTTTTTTTCTCCTCTTTCACGGACCGGGATCCGCTCGCCGGTGCGCTGCGTGGGCCGATGCGCCGATTAATCAGGTGCGGCGCGTTTGATTCAATTCGTGAAAGTTCGGATGCAGCCGGTGGCGCGGCGGCGGCGCCTGCCACCGGTTGCAAGACCTGCTCTGTCGGGGCCGCCGCGCTCAGCCGCAGCTGCGCCGCATCCTCAAGTGTGAGGACCGGCGCCGGCGGTGCGCCGTATGGCCGGGCGCCGCTGCCGTTGAGGAGCCACATATGTGCGGCCGGCTTTTCGCCGCGAGGCGAAGCGGCGAGCGAGTCGTCAAGCAGGCGGCAATCGCGTCCGCGCCAAAGCCGCGCGAGTTCGAGTTCCGCGCCTTCCGTCAGCAACGCCCCGATGCTTTGTAATAGTCCGTTGAGTCCACCGGTTCCGTCATCGCAAACCACCGTGCGGTGCGCCCTGTCGCCGAGGATATTGCGAATCATGCTGGCCTGGGAGCCTCGCGGTCCGACCGACAAGAAGACGCGAGCGCCGTCGGCATGCATCGCCTCGATCTCGGCCACGAATTGCACCGGGCTGATGAGATGTTCGGCAAGTACTGCCCGCAGGCTCGCGATGTCGCTTGGGTAGGCCTTGGCTGTCCGGTTCGAATAGACCGCGATGTTCGGGGCCTGCAGCGGCAGCGACTGGATCAGAGCTGCGAGCGGCTCAGCGGCCGGTGCCACAATCGGCGAATGGAACGCCGCCCCGACCTCGATCGGCTGGATCGACAGACCGGCGCGCTCAAGCAAAGCGCCGGCGGCCGCGACGCCGGCTTTGGTGCCTGAAAGCACCGTCTGCGTCGGCATGTTATGGTTTGCCACCCAGACCTCAGCCATGCCGGCGATGGCGCTTTCGACGGTCGGGCGCTCCGCACGCACCGCCGCCATTGTGCCGAGATCGCGACCGGCGGCGGCGTCGATCATGAAGCGCCCGCGCGCCTCGGAAACGAGCAGCAGTTCGTCCAGACTCATCGCGCCGGCGGCATAGAGCGCGACAAACTCGCCGTAGCTGTGGCCGGCCGCCATATCGGCGCGCAATCCGAACCGGCGCAGGACTTCGAGCAGCCCCGCTTCGATCGCACCGAGTGCTGGCTGGGCCACATCGGTCCTCGTCAGGCGCTCCGCCACGGCCGCGCGTGCGGCATCGTCGTACACCGCGCGAGCGAAAATGGCGCGGCTGAGTTCGCCGTTCGGCAGGCCTTTCTCCGACATTCGCGCGGCAAGGGTCGCATCGGCCTTTTCGACGACGTCACGCATCTCGGGAAATAGCACTGCGAGCTCGCGCAGCATGCCGACATATTGCGATCCCTGGCCGGGGAAGATGAGCGCGAGCTTGCCGCCGTCGGCAAGCAGCGGTGTTTCGTTGAAGAAGCCGCCCGGCGGCAACGGCGCCTCCGGCCGCTCAAGATGCGCGGCCAATGCCACAACGCGTTCCGCCAGGTTCTCATTCGTGCCGGCGACCAAAGCGGCAGTCAGGCCCGATTTCGGCGCCTTTTGCGCCAGGGTGTAGGCGAGGTCGCGCAGTAACGGCTGGGCGCCTTGCGCAAGCCGGTTCGCGGTCTGACGAACGGCTGAGGCAAGACTCGCACGGTCCGCTCCGCGCCAGATCAGAAGCTCGCGCGGCCAGCGTTGGCGCGCGGCCGCGTTCCAGCCTGCATCCAGTCCGGGGTCGTGTTCTTCGAGCGTGACGTGGAAATTGGTGCCGCCAAAGCCGAACGCACTGACGGCCGCGCGCCGCGGCGTGCTGCCGTGCGCAAACCACGGCTGCGCCTCGTTGACGAGATAAAGCGGCGAATTGCTCTCGGCGAGCTTCTTGTTCGGCGCCGCGACATCGGCATGCGGCGGCAACACTTTGTGGTGGCAAGCCAGCGCCGCCTTGATCAGGCCGGCAACGCCGGCCGTTGCCTTGGTGTGACCGATGAACGATTTGATCGACCCGATAGCGTGGTCGTGCGCGGCGGCGTCGAATTTTCCCAGCAGCCGGGTGACGGTTTCCAGCTCGGCGGTATCGCCCGCCACGGTGCCGGTACCGTGGGCCTCGAAAAGTCCGACCGTGGACGGCGCGTAGCCGGCCATCTCGTAGGCGCGCGACAGCGCGCGGATCTGACCGTCCGGATGCGGCGCCGTCATCGACTTGGCGCGGCCATCGCTCGAACCGCCGACGCCCTTGATCACCGCGTAGATGCGATCGCCGTCGCGCTCGGCGTCGGCGAGCCGCTTGAGCGCCACCACGGCGATCCCTTCCGAGATCACAATGCCGTCCGCGGTCGCATCGAAGGCGCGACAGCGGCCGCGGGGCGAAAGCGCCTGGGTCTTGCTGAAGCACAGGTAGCCGAACGGCCCTTGCACGGTGTCGATGCCGCCGGTCACCACGACGTCGCTGCGGCCGGTTTCAAGTTCAAGGACGCCCTGATAGACCGCGGCCAGCGAGGAGGCGCAAGCCGCGTCGGTCGTGTAGTTCACGCCGCCGAAATCGAAGCGGTTGGCGCTGCGTCCGGCCGCGACATTGAGCAGAATTCCGGCAAAGCTGTCCTCGGTCCATTGCGGCAGCCGCTCGGCTGCCGCCGGTGCGAGTGCGCCGAGAAAGCGCGGCATCTCCGCGCGTACGGCGTACTGCGCGCCGACATCGCCGGCGCCGCCGCTTGCGCCCAGGATGACCGAGGTGCGCTCGTGGACGTCCGTTGCGTTTTCGATGCCGGCATCCGCCAAGCATCGCCGTACGACGTCGAGCGTCATCAGCTGCAGCGGATCGATGGATTTGAGCGCGCGCGGCGGAATCCCGTAGCGCATCGGGTCGAACAGAAGATCGTCCAGGAAGCCGCCCCAGCGCGAGTAGATGTGGTCGGGGGAGGCCCGATCCTCATCGAAATAGAGCCGCCAATCCCAGCGCTCCCGCGGGATTTCGACAATGCCATCGACCTTGTCGAGGACGTTGTCCCACAACTCGTCGACGCTTTCGGCCTTCGGGAAGATGCCGGCAACGCCGATGATCGCGATGTCGGCCGGGCGCGGTCCGCGGCCCGGGATTTCGAGACGCGGCGCGGTGTCAGCGAGCTCAGTCGCCAGCAGC
>Ga0335078_10015572_pt1 | contig 11288 bp, 8 predicted proteins | sample Lox_Sample_32_FD_206711 | JGI IMG/M metagenome (GOLD analysis project Ga0335078, IMG submission 206711) | Soil microbial communities from Loxahatchee National Wildlife Refuge, Florida, United States - Lox_Sample_3.2 | ecosystem: Environmental > Terrestrial > Soil > Wetlands | place: USA: Florida...
GCCGGAGACGGTGCAGGGCTTGTGGCAAAGCGTGCCGCGGGGACGGGCTCCGACAAGGCGCCATTGCGTTCCGCCCTGCTGTTTTTCGAGGCGGAGGCGAAATCCATTTGGGAGGAAATAGAGTTCCCGGGCGCGGAGGGGGATAGTGACGGCGCGGTTTTCGCGGCACCACGTGATGGTGCCCTGGAGGACGTGGAACTGGGCATCTTCGGGGAGGTAATGGATCTCGGGAAAGCGGCGGTCGACGGCGTAGCCTTCGGGGCGCTGGTCGACCATGCCATCGAGGAGTTTCATGGCACTGGCATAGGGGACCATGCGGAGACTGATGGTGTGGCCCGCGTGGAATTCCTGTCCGATGACGTAGGTGGCGAAGGCGAGAGCTCCGCCGGCGTGCTCCTCCTCGCAAAGGCCAAATAAGTTGGCGGCAAAGCTGATCTGGGTCTTGACTTCTTTCTTACAATAGCCGTAATAGTTATCGGCAATGATGGTTACCATGACGCCCCGGCTGTCCCGGCAAGTCACTTTGAAGGGAAGACAGTTATTGTAAGGCTCGTTCTCGGACGACCAGCACATGCCGTCGCGCTTCTGGCGTTCCGTGGCCTCGGACACGTGCGGAAGGCCCAACTGCGATTTATGCATGCCGACTAAATGGGGGGCGAGGACAACGAAGCCGGTATGCCCGGTCCAGTGGAGGACGTCGAGGGCGGCGTCGTTTTCGGGGAGGGACGGGTCGCCGGCGTTGCCGAATATGGATTCGACGAAATCGAGATTGCTGACGAGGGAGGCGGGCGCGAGGAAGCGGACTTCCATGGTCTTTTCGGGATCGCGGCCGGTGGCGGGGCAGACAAGCGGACGGAGGAGGAGGGAGACGAAGCAGGCGGCGCGATCGGGCTGATCGGCGGTATAGGGGAGGGTCAGGAGATCGGCGGGGGGCTTCAGGGCGGCGGCCCAGAGAGCGGCGAAGGCGCGCTTGGGGACGGCGGCCTTGTCGGCGGGAACGGGGAATCCGCCCTCGGCGATGTGGAACAGGCCGTGGGTGACGCGGCGATCGGCGACGGGATTGTGGAGCACGCCCTGGGGCACGCGGTAGGACTGAAGGTAGGGCGAGGAGAAGTGGTCGCTGGCCGCTGGAAGAGAGACGGCGCGGCCCATCCCGGGGCGATCGAGGTTGAAAGTGATGGCCGGGATGCGGGCGGCGCCGTCGGCGGAGACGTCGGCGAGGTAAGAATCGAGGAAGGCCTGCGCGCGGGCGTCGACGGGGCACAGGCGCGTGCCCAGGAGTTGCTCCTTCTGGTGCAGGCGGCGGAGAAGCGGGCCGGCGGTCTGGAAGAATTCGAGATCGGCGGTGTGGTGGCAGAGGGGTTGGCCGAGCGCGGCTAGTTTGAGGTTGATATAGCGGGCAAGTTCCTCTTGTGGGGCCATCGAATTCAGGGTAGCAAGGCTTGGAAAACCATTTTCACGCAGAGGCGCAGAGAACGCCGGGTTGGGCGATTGGCGATTATATACCTTGACAAGCATATGCTCCGTGGAGTATACCAGGAGGGTGGAGTCGGGATTCGAAATCATGGCGGCGCCGGGCGTATCCAAAAACCGGCGCGTGCGGCGCGGCCGGAACCATTTCAGGCGCCTGGCCGGCGCGCGCGGATGACTTCGTATGCCGCCCCGGCCGCATGGATCGGTCCAGGGGAACGAAAAACAAACCAGGAGAGGACAACGCGCATCGAGCCGCGAGCGCGACAGAGGAGAAACGAAATGAAAATCAAAGTGACCAGCGTTTACGTGGATGACCAGGAGAAAGCCCTGAGCTTTTATACCGGGGTGCTGGGCTTTACCAAGAAGAGCGATTTCAGCCAGGGTCCATACCGCTGGCTGACCGTGGCGCCGTCCGACGACCCGAACGGCACGGAGCTTCAGTTGGCGCTCAACGACAGTCCCGCGGCCAAAGCGTATCAGGAGGCGATCTTTCAACAGGGCCAGCCCGCGATCATGTTCTTCACCGACGACGTGAAAAGCGATTACGAGCGGATCAAGGCCCGCGGCGCCGAGTTCACGATGCCGCCCACCGACGTGACCGGCTCGACGATTACGATGTTGAAAGACACATGTGGCAACCTGCTTCAGATTACGCAACTGGCTCGCTATTAAGGGCCGGCGTGGCGGACTAAAGAGGCAGTAAAGCGCCGCTCCGGCGCGGCCGCGGCTCCGTAGCGGCCGTTGTTTCAGCAAGTCGCATGGGCCGGGAGTGGAAGGCCCCCGGCGAGCAGGCGGTATGCCTCGGTTTTGCGGCTGCCTCCGGGTCCGCCCCACACTGGAGACCAGTGCGGTGCGAAAATTCGCGCAGGATTGTTGCCAGTAGCATACTACATAGGTATACTGGGAGCATCGTGGCAGCGAAATGGAAGACGGCGGCGCTGGCCGTTGTGATTGCCGGCGCGGGAATCATCGCCCTCGCCCTGGTCTCGGGGCTACTGTACGAGCAGACGCAGCGGGCGCGCGACCGCTCGCGCTATCCCCAGGTCGGGCGCTCGGTCGATATCGGCGGCCGCACGCTCAATATCGATTGCGCGGGCGCCGGCGGACCGGCGGTGATCCTGGCCAGCGGCGCCAACTGGTCGCTGAATCGGGGGGTCTACGATCCCAAGACGATACTCTCCAATGGCGGGCCACGTCCGGGCTACAGTTGGGTGGCGATCCAGCGCGCCCTGGCGGGTGTCACCACGGTGTGCTGGTACGACCGCGCCGGCTCCGGGTGGAGCGAGCCCGGTCCGTATCCGCGCGACAGCGCGTCGCAGGCCCGCGATCTGCATGCGCTGCTGCACGCCGCGCGCATCGCGCCGCCCTATGTGCTGGTGGGTGAATCGTCGGCCGCGCTGGATGTGCGCGTTTATGCGGGGCTCTATCCCGCGGAGGCCGCCGGCCTGGTCCTGGTCAACTGGGCAGATCCCGCGCTTTACCTCGACCCGGGAACCAACAACGGGAAACGGGCCGCGCGGATGCCCGAGTTGGCCTATCACGGGCAAGACGCCATGGCGCAGTTGTTCAACCTGGTCGGGCTTTACCGTTTGCGCCGCATCCCGCCCGCGCCCGCCCCGCCGAAGGCATTCACGGCCGCGGAGTGGGACACCATCTGGTTCCTGACGCACTGCTCGAGGGCGATCGCCGCGCTGATGCAGGATATCGCCGCCTGGCGGCCAAGCTCGGCCGAGGCGCGGGCCGCCGGGAGTCTCGGCGGACGCCCGCTCATCGTTCTCGGCGCCGGCGATATCGGCGAGCCGCCCGAATTCCGCGAGATGTGGGCGAATGCGCAAAGCGAACTTGCCCGGCTGTCCACACGCGGAAAGCAGATCACCGCCGGCAACGGTGCGAGCGACCTCCTCTACGAGGCGCCGGATGCCATCGCCGATGCCGTGCGCCAGGTGGTGGCGCAAGTGCGAACGAATTAGCGGAACGCTAAAATCGTGAGTGTCGCCATTCACGCTGCCCACGATGACCATGAAGCCCCGGCGCGGGCCGGCGCTCTGGCTGGAGCCCGGAGTAATCGTGCGGGATACGATGCATGGCCGCGAGTATCGCATCGAACGCTTCCTCGGCCAGGGCGGGTTTGGCGCGGCGTATCACGCCATCGGGACCTCGCCGCGCCGGAGGTGCGTTCTCAAGGTGACCACGGACGGGGCGGCCTGGCACCGCGAAGCTTACTTCGGCGATTTGCTGCGGCACGTGCCGGCGTTGGTCGAGATATACGATTCCTTCGCCTGGTTGCCTGACGGAGGCCGATCGCCGCTTTATTGCCTGGTTTCCGAGTTCGTGGAAGGCGGCGACCTGCGCGGCTACCTGGAGCGCAATCCGGCGCCCTGGACCGAGACTCGCGCCCGCCGCGAGATCGTCCGTCTGCTGCGGGCGATCACCATGATTCACCAGAGCGGAGCGGTCCATCGCGACATTACACCGGCGAATGTTTTTGTATCGTCCGATGGACATCTCAAGCTGGGAGATTTCGGGATTGCGCTGCACCGCGTCGGGCGCAGGGAGGTGGCGGCAAACGCATTTGCTCCGCGCTTCGCGCCGCGGGCCATCCAGACAGGCGCGAAACAATGGCGGCAGGCCGACGATGTGCACCAGATCGGTCAATTGCATGCCGCCTTGCTCTGCGGGATCTGTTCACGCAAGATCACGGCGAAAGAGGTGCAACACTTCCCGTGTTCGGCGCATACGAAATCGGTTCTCCAGCGCTCGATCGGCCAGCGCCGGAAGTGTTTCGCCGACGCGGCGGCGATGCTGGCGGCGTTCCAGGCGCCGGCTCCGCGCGGCGCGGCGCGGGCGCGCGTCGCCTCCCTGCGCGGCAAGCGCCTGGTCTTCACGGGCGGGCTTTCCATCCCGCGCGCGGATGCCAAAAAACTCGCCCGGAAAGCGGGGGCTCTTGTGCAGGCGAGCGTGGGCCATGAGACCGACCTGGTGGTGGTAGGCGATCAATCGCCGCACTGGAAGGCGGGAGAAAAGGGGCAGAAGCTCCTCGATGTCGATCACGAAGCGGAACGGGGCCACCAGATCGCGATCATCCGGGAGTTCCGTTTTCTGGCGCTGGTGCGGGCGGGCTGAAGTGGCTCTAACGTCTGCCCGAGAGCAACTGCAATTCGGCCGCCACGCGCTCCATCACCTCGCTCCAGTCGCCCGGATGCTTCTGGCGGAAGAGGCGCATGGTGGGATACCACGGGGTGTCCTCGCGATCCAGCAGCCAGCGCCAGTCGGAGGCATACGTGAGTAAGGTCCAGACAGGCTTGCCTAACGATCCGGCTAAGTGGGCGACGGCAGTATCGACGCTGATCACTAAGTCCAGCCCGCTGATTACGGCCGCGGTCTCGGCGAAATCGACCAGTTCATCCGCGAGATTTACCAGGCCGGGCGGAGTTTCGGCGGCCGCGGGCCCGACCTGTAAGCCCCAGCAGCGGATTCCGGGCATGCGCGTCAGCGGAGCGAACAGCGCGGCGGGAATGGAGCGCGCGGCATTATTCGCATAAGCCGGATTGGCGGCCCAAACCAGACCCACGGACATTCCAGGGCCGCAAAGACGCGCGGACCACTTGGCCGGCGAATCCCCCGGTAATGAAAAACGCGCCGGATGAGGGATGGAATCGAGTTCCGTACCGAATCGCTCCGGCATGCTCATCAGGGGGCAGTGGACATCGAAGGCAACGCCCGTGGAGAGCGCGTTCACCGCCATGTAGCCGCCATCCATCCAGGAGATCAGCCGTTCCAGGTGAGGAAGAACTTCGAGAATCGGTTCGCCGCCGGAATCGCGCACCAGGGGCGCGTAACGGGCGAACTGGATGCCATCGCCCGCGCCCTGTTCGCTCCAGATCAGAATGCGGCGGCCGGCGAGCGGCTCGCCGCGCCATAAGGGCTGCCGGAATTGGCGCTTCTGCGGGGCGAATTGCGGCACCTGCCAGCGCCATTCATATTCGGAAAAGCCCTGGCGCAGTTTGCCGGCGCGCAGGAGGGTCACGGCAAGGTTGAAATGGGCGGCGGGGTCGGTGGGCCGGACTGCGCAAACGCGGCGAAAGTACTGCTCGGCACGAACCAGATCGCCGCTATCGCGGTAAACCACCCCCAAATTCGACAGCAGGCGCGGATCGTCTTTGAAAATGGGCTCGAGGGCATGGAGGCAGGCGAGCGCCTGGCTGTATTGGCCTTCGCTATAAAGCGCGATTCCACGGTCCCATAAGGCTTTTTGTCTTGACATGAGCGCGGAGTTGAGGATATTATCCCGCTAACCGGCATTGCATGCTGTCTTGGGGGGCCCGGTTGGCATTCCCTCCGGTTTGGCGGCGCCAGTTTCCGCCGCCCGCTCGCAACTTCAAATATGTCCGTCCAGGGATAACTTACCAGGAGATATCGACCGATGGCACTTACTTCCAAACTTACCGCGTCGCTCGCGGAACGAGGCTTTTCCCGCCGGCAGATCGCCCGCATCTCGATGGGCGCGGCTGCCGCCATTCCGTTTTTCAACGAATTCGCCCTGGCGCAGCAGGCGGAGCAGCAGCGCGCCGCCGCGGCCGACGGCAACGGACGCCGCGGAGGCGGCATGGGCGGCGGCATGCGAGCCTTCGATCCCGACGTGGTGCGAATCACGTCGAACGAGAATCCCATGGGTCCGTGCAAGGAGGGGCTGGAAGCGCTGGTGAAGGTGGCGCCGATGGGGTGGCGTTATTCGCCGCAGGGCGAGAACATGGGGTTCAATTCGCTGTTAGCCACCACCGAGAACGTGCCGCAGGACCATGTCGTGGCTTTTCCCGGATCGAGCATTCCGCTGGCGAACAGCGCGGCTGCGTTCACCTCGCCGGCGCGAAGCTGGGTGATGGCCGGACCGGGCTACGGCAGCGGCGCGGGGCGCTGGATCGGCGCCAAGACCATCAAGGTCCCGCTGCGGCCCGACCATTCGCACGATGTGGAGGCGATGATCAAGGCCGATCCGAACGCCGGCGCGTTCTACGTCTGCAATCCCAACAATCCCACCGGCACGCTCACGCCACGCAAAGATCTGGATTACATTCTGGCGAATAAGCCGAAAGACGCGGTGCTCGTCATCGACGAAGCATACGTTCATTTTTCAGGCATGGAAAACTCGTCCATGGACCTGGTGCGGGACGGCAAGGACGTGGTGATCCTGCGGACTTTCTCGAAGATTTACGGCATGGCCGGACTGCGCGCCGGCGCGGCGTACGGCCGTCCGGACCTGGTGGCGAAGGTGCGGGAATACGGCGGGTCGGGCTTCATGCCGGTGACGGCGACGGCATGCGCGGCGGCGAGCCTCAAACTGGGCGCGCCGCTCATCCGCGAGCGGCAGGGGATCAACAGGAAGAATCGCGATCTGGCGTTCGAGCACCTGGAAAAAGCGGGCGTCAAGTATGTTCCGTCGCTGACCAACTTCTTCATGATGCAGGTGAAGGGTATGACGGGGCAGCAGGTGGGAATGGCGATGGCGCAGCACAAGGTGCAGATCGGGCGCGTGTGGCAGGAATGGCCGGACTGGGTGCGGGTTACGGTGGGGACTTACGAGGAGATGGGGAAATTCAACGCCGCGCTCGATAAGGTGATCGAGGAAGGGCCGGCGAAGTCGAACGGGTAGGGAAGCTACCGCCCGGCCTGCGCTACTTAATAATGTCCGGTGGGAAGACCCACTTGGAGCCGCGAATCGGCACCTGGACGGGTAGCCCGCTGGGACGCACGTTGCCGCTCAGCGTCGCGTCACCGATTTTCAGAAACATGGAAAGCCCGTCGCCCCGCAGTTGGACCTTGGGCAGTTCCGGGTCCATGGGCAGAAGCACGATGTTGCCGGATGCCTGGAGCACGCCGCTTTTGACCGTCACGCGGTCGGCCGCGAGCCCGATCGGCTGATCGGTGAGCAATACGCCGGAGCCATAGCGGACCACGGTGTGGTCTTCGCGCGCGGGCAGAATCACGTGGACGTGGCCGCGCATGACGAGTTCGCCGGTGTCAGGGTTTACCTTCGCTTCCTCCGCGTGCAGGATGAGGCCAAAGACGCGGGCCTCGGCGTGGCCGGGTCTATCCGACACCAGGTCTACGCGATCGGTCTGCGCAATCGCCGGAGCGAGAAGCACCGCCAGCAGGAAAACCGGCCAGGCAGGTTTCACGCGCGTCTCCTCCTGGGACGATTATACGACTCGATTACTCGCTGCGCATGGCGGTACTGGGATCGACGCGGGCGGCTCGCCAGGCGGGCAGGAGGCAACCCAGGAGCGTCATCAACAGGCAGAGTCCCGTGGCGGCGAGAAACGTGGCGGCATCGTAGGGTTTGATGCCGGCGAGCAAGGCTTCCATGGTTCGTCCGGCCAACCACGCGAGCGCCACGCCGGGGATGGCGCCGGCGGCGGCCAGGAGCGCGCCGCGGAGCAATACCAGGCCGACGATGTTGCCGCGGCGCGCGCCGAGGGCCATGCGCACGCCGATTTCGCGGGTCCGGCTGGATACCACGAACGCCAGCACGCCGTGAATGCCGACGGCGGCGAGAAGGAATGCGACGGCGGCAAACGCCGCCAGCACGCGCACCTCGATGGCGCGCGAGGCCGTGCTCGATTCCACGATGTCGGCGAGGGTGCGGACGCCGGAAACAGGCTGTTCGGAATCGGCGGCGCGGATGATGCGGTAGATCTGCGGCAGCAGGCCGGCGGAATTGCCGGCGGCGCGCACGACGAGGTCTTTCGGCTGGTAGAACTGGAAGGAGGAGTCCTCCACCTGGCGGTAAGGGAGATAGACCTGTGGTTCGCTGCCTCTTTCCATTCCCCGCACGCGAATATCGCCCACCACGCCCACCACGGTGCGGTCCTGGAACGCCATTTTGAAGTGGCGGCCAAGCGGGTCCTGGCGCGGCCAGTATCGGTCCACGAACGATTGGCTGACCACGGCGACATACTGGCGGCCGAGGGTGTCGCTCTCCGCAACATCGCGCCCGGCTTTGACGGGGATGCGCAGGGCGGCGAAGAATCCGGGGGTGACGAAGCGCATGCTGACGGTATGGGCCGCGCTGCGTTCCACTACGTGTTCGCCCACTTCGACGGGCCAGATGCCACCGCCCATCGCCATGGGAAGGAAGCTGATGTAGGCGGCATCGGTGACGCCGGGGAGTTGGCGGACCTCGCCCAGCACGCGGTCATAGAAGGCCGTGCGCGCCGCCGTTGCATCGTACTTCGGAGAGGGCAGGGCCGTCCGCAGAGTGAGGACGCCTGCGGTGCGGAAGCCGGGATCGTTCCCTTGTAGCTTCCAGAGCGCGCGCAGGAGCAGGCCGGTGGAGACGAGCAGAACGATGGACGCGGCCACCTCGGCGACGACCAGCGCGGAGCGGAGGAGTTCCTTTTTGCCGCCCCCGGCGCGGGCGCCTTCGCGAAGCGCGGTCAAATCGGCCTTGTGACAAATGCGCCATGCGGGGGCGACGCCGAAACCGATACCAGTGAGCGCGGTGAGCGCCGCGGCAAAGAGCAGGACGCGCCAATCGAGGGCGGAAGCCTGCCCCACCGGCAGCGAGTTGGGCACCAGGCGCGCCAGCAGGGGGACGGTAACGCCGGCCACCAAGACCCCCAACCCGCCGCCGAAGAGAGCCAGCACGAGGCTTTCGGTAGTCAACTGGCGCACCAGGCGCTCGTGGCCGGCGCCGATGGCGGTGCGGACCGCCATTTCTTTTTCCCGTACCAGGGCGCGCGCCAGAAGCAGGTTGGCGAGATTGGTGCAAGCGATGAGGAGCACGCACGCCGCGGCGGCGACCAGGGCATACAACAACAGGCGCGATTGCGACGATACGTCGTCGCGCACCAGCACCAGCCGGGCGCCGATCTTCTGGTTCTCCTGGGGATATTGGCGCTCGAGCTGCGTCGAAATGACAGCCATTTCGGAAGATGCCTTGGCGAGCGTTACTCCCGGGCGGAGGCGGGCAATGGGATAGATCCAATTGTCGTTGCGATCGGCGTACGCGTCGGCTTTGAGGCGGAGGGCGGTCCATAGCTGGACATCGCGGGTGGGGAAATAAAAGCCGCGCGGCATGACGCCGATCACCGTATAGCGCTCGTCGTTCAAAAGAAGCTGGCGGCCCAGAATGCCGCGGTCGCCGCCGAACCGGCGCTGCCAAAGGCCGTAGCTCAGCAGCACGGCGCCGGGCGCGCCGTCGCGATCGTCGGCGGCGGAGAAGGTCCGGCCGAAGAGCGGCTGCGCGCCGAGAGTGGGCAGCAGGTCCTTGTCGAACATGGCTGTCTCGACGCGTTCGGGCTCGCCTTCGCCGACCAGATTCAGGGCGGAGTTGGTGTAGCATCCCACGGCCGAGAACGAATGGCTCATGGTTTTCCAATCGCGATAATTGGCGGGGGATGGCTCCAGTTCCATGCGCTGGTCGCCGGAGACGGTCTCCCAGATTCTCGCCAGGCGGCCGGGATCGGGAAACGGCAGCGGACGCAGCAATGCCTGATCGGCCAACGAGAACGCCGCGGTATTGGCGCCGATTCCGAGAGCGACCACGAGCACGGCGGTGACGGCAAATCCCGGAGTGCGCGCGAGAGCGCGCGTGCTGTAGCGCAAGTCCTGGCCGAGAATATCGGCATGGACGGCGAGGGCGTTGAACAGAACTTCGAACAGGACACCGATCCAAAGCGCCGGGAGCGCGATGGCGGACGTGTCGCGCCGGCGGCGCGCGAAGACACCGCACATTTCGTCCCCATACTCGTTGCGGAACGACGCGGGATAGCAATGGAGAAGCAGGCGATAGAGGCGCATTATGCTTTCTCCGGGGCGAATCCGCTGGCGCGCGCCATGCGGACGAGATCGTTGAGGCGGCGGGCTTCGGCGCGCGCCGCCGCGGTGCCGAAGGGGGTGATGCGGTAATAGCGGCGGCGCTCATCGTCGAGCTCGGGCGCGGGGCGGTCGGTGGTCTCGACCAGGAGGCCCTGCTCGAGCATGCGCTGGATAGAGCGGTAGAGCGTCCCGGCGCTCAGGCGGAGCGCGCCATTCGTGCGCTGTTCGATGTCCTGGATGATGGCGTAGCCGTGGCGGTCTTCGGCCGCGAGGGCCATCAGAATATAAAAGGTCGCTGTGGGAAGCGGAAGCAGGGATGCCCGCTGCGGGTCCATACTCCCATTATATCCATACTGGCTATATTCGCAATGGCTATATTCAGCTTCGCCGTTCGAACGCCAGTGCCACGCCGCATCCGACGAGGACGGCGCCCGTTCCGCGATCGAGCGCGCGGACCACTGCCGGACGCGACAGCCATGAGCGGAGCGGGCGCACGGCGGTGGTCAGGATGGTAAGCCAGACAATGCCTTCGACGACGTGGATGGAAGTGTACAGCAAGCTATAGAAGATTACGCTGCCGCCCCGAGGAATGAATTGCGGCAGGAGGGTGACATAGAACACGCCGACCTTGGGGTTGAGGAGGTTGGTGAGCAGGCCGCGCCAGAACCAGCGATGCGAGCCGGCGCCGCCATCTGACGGGCTGGCGACGGAAACGTCGAACTTGTGTTCGCGCCTCCACATCTGGATTCCCAGGTACACCAGATAAATGGCTCCGGCAGCGCGCAGGATGTTGTAAGCCACGGCTGATACGGCGATCAGGGCGGTCAGCCCGAGGGACGTCGCGCTGCCCCAAACGGACAGCCCGGTGCAGATGCCGGCGAGGGCGAAGCGGGCGTGCGCCGCGCCTTCGACGGCCGCGGTCCTGAGGACGAGCGCGGTGTCGAGGCCGGGTGTGAGGGTGAGCAGGGCAGCCGCGATGGAGTAGGCCGCGACGGCTC
>Ga0335078_10015574_pt1 | contig 11288 bp, 10 predicted proteins | sample Lox_Sample_32_FD_206711 | JGI IMG/M metagenome (GOLD analysis project Ga0335078, IMG submission 206711) | Soil microbial communities from Loxahatchee National Wildlife Refuge, Florida, United States - Lox_Sample_3.2 | ecosystem: Environmental > Terrestrial > Soil > Wetlands | place: USA...
CGGTCTGTCTTCCCAAGTTCCCGCCACAACAGGGCAGGTGGGCTAAACCGTATCTGGCTCCTGGTTCCGGTGCTACGGGGACTAGTCGCGAATTGACCCCGTTGCACGTGTAGCAAGCCGCTCCCGCGGTGGCAAAGACCCGGAAGACCTAAGCCGCGGCCATCGTCCCCCGCGTTGCCGGCGCCGCGGGGAGAGTTTGCCTAGATCGTGTGGCCGGAGGGTCGCTTTCGCACAGATGGCAGGGGTCGGCCACTTGGAGACGTTCGAGCCGCGGGTCCAAGTTTCTCCGGACCGGACATTCGGCTCACCGATCTCGTTTGGCTCCAGGTCTACCGAAAAGCTACCGAGGCCGTGATGCATCGTTCGTGGCTCGCCGTTTCGGCACCGCTTCGCGCTTTCCCTGCGGACTTTCTCGAATAATATCGGGTGAAGAGTTCCAATAACGTTTGCCGTTCTGACCAGAGCGTTCAATCCAATAAGAGCCTGGGTGCTTAGGACAGCGCGGAACGGCTCAAAGTACGAGACGTACGCCTCCAAACACCATAAACGGTGCCGCAGGACTCTGGAACCGATTGTCGACGCCGGGGCCGTTCGTGACGCCGTTCGGCGGAACCCCGGGTGCCCCGACGCCGGTGGGATCGCTCAGGATTCCGTAGGTTGCGTACTTGCGGTTGAGCATATTGTTGATCGAAGCGAACAACTCAAGGTGCGGAGTCGGGCTGTAGGTGGAGCGCAGGTTCACTACCGTGTAACCCGGTAGTTGCTCGAACTGATTCGACTGGTCACCAACGTAGTAGGAGCTGCCGGTGATATTCACCGTCGCGCCGACCGTCCATGCTTGAATGATCTTGAAGTCCGCGCCGAGCTTCACGCGGTTCTCCGGGATCAAGGGGAACCTGTCGCCAGATGTCACCTGGATATTCCCATTGGCGTCCTGGAACGGATTCGAAGGTGATGGCGTGAGAAATGTGGATTCGAAGGTTGCTTGTACGAGGCTGTAATTGGCATACGCCGAGAACCGCGGGGTCCGGTAGGCCAAACCCGCCTCAATCCCCTGTCGACGCGTGTCGCCTATATTCTGAAAGAATCCTGAGGCGACTGAGGTCGAGATGCCATAGATGTCATCGTGCAAGACGGTTCGAAACACACTCAGGTTCCAGCTCACCTCCCCGTTGCTGCTACCCTTGGCGAATTTGCCGCGCAAGCCCAGCTCGGATGTATGGGAGATAACCTGTTTCAAAGTCGGCGGATCTCCCGCGAGATTCGTGGGCAGCAGGCACGGCGTGGACGGATCGGAGCACTCGATCTCGCTGGCGGTCGGTGCCCTGTTGTTCACGGACCAGCCGCCGTAGAGTGTCATGCTCGGCAGCAGCTTGTAGGTCGCACCGATTGCGGGATTGAAGTGAACAAATCGGTTGCTGCCGGTGAGGCTGGTTCCGAGCTGATCCACAAGATCTACATTTGTAATGTTGTATCGACCGCTGGCCGAAACCGCGAGATCCGGAGTGAAATTCAAGGTATCTGTCAGGAAGCCACTGAGGTTCTTATTCAGGGAATCGACACTGACCGGGGTCGGGTCACCGTTCGCGATTGCACCCGGCGAGTTTTCCGGGGTAAATACAATCAGGTCGGACGGCTCAACCAGCAGTTGAGAGTTGATCACTCCGATCTGGGCACCGTTATAGAAGTTTGTCGAGGCGTAGTCGATCGTGGCTCCCATGCTGAACTGATTCTCGAGGCCAAAAACACGATCGCTGTTGGTAGTCTGGAGCGCGGCCCCACGCCCCCACGTGTTAATCAATTCAAAGTCATTCTCCCCGATGACGGTCGTGCCACCGTTTGAGATGTCCGGCAGCGTCTGACCGGCCGCGTTCATTAGCGGCGTGACCCCGTCGGGCTGGCACAAAATTCCAGGGATCGTGGTACACGCGATGTAATTGGTCGTATTGCCGTTGGATACGCTCTGTGAGTAGACACGGTAGTAGGCCAGGCCCTGAAGCGACCACGAGTTCGTCAGTCGAAAGGTACCGTTAAGCGTGAAGAAATCGAGATCGTTGATGTTGGCCTGAGGGCCTGTGAAGACGAGCGATCGACTGACGGCAAGAGTTTGCACGGGGGCAGACCCCTGGCCGGCCATTGAGTTTTGCGCGAACGAGTAGCTGAGATCGATTACGACGCGGTCTGTGTGATAGCTGAGCGCGGCGTACAGCGTCCGAATGCGGTCGTTCGAGAACGCCCGCCAGCCGTCCCAGTCGAGCGCCTGACCCGCGACGTAAAGTCCGAAGGACCCCGAGTTCATTCCGAATTGCCCCACGGCTGAGCGCTCGCGGTAGGATCCGCCAGACAGTTCCAACTCACCTCCGTTGTAGGTGAACCCATTCTTCATGCTCACCGAGACCGCGCCACCGAGCGCATTGAGACCGTAAAGCGGACTTGAGCTGAGAAGCTCGACCTGGTTGATCGCAACGTTAGGAAAGAGATCCCAATTGACCGTATCGCCAAAGGCCTCGTTGATCCTTACACCGTTTTGATAGACAGCCAGACCCTGGGGTGTGCCGAGCACCGGAGATGCCTCGAAGCCCCGATACAGAATATCGGGTTGGAACGGATCATCGAGGTTGTCGTTGAGATTGATGCTACTGAGATTGGAGTCTAACGCGCGCGTCAGACTCGGGGACCCATCACGCCAGAGGTCCTCCGCGGAGAGCGTCTGAACATTCCCAGGAATCTTGTCCATGTCGATCGTCGCTCCGGGGATCGGAGTGCTTCCGAACACCACGACTTCCTGGAGGGGTTGAGAAGAGCCCTGTTGATCAGACGCGCCTTCTGCGGCGTACCCGGTCGTTGCGCGCATGCTCACCCAAACGGCGAGCGCGAATTGCAGAGCTACTCGTCGTGGCACCAACCGGTTGTGTGCAACAATCACCTCCTGCTCCATCCTCACTCCCCTGAAGCCGAGTATTCGTGGTGCCGCACCAAGTCCGGCATCCATTCTTGGCGGGAAAGGTAAATGGACTACGCGCCGGAAGTCTCGGGAAAAACTCCCGAAATCATCCTGTCGCCATCGTCGCTTCCGCGCTTGTGGTACAACAACGAACATGTCTGTGTCACCGGCGGCACACATGACCATCTCCGAGCGCAGCAGATCGGAATCGACTACCGACGTCCTAAGGGACCTTGGCCTGATCGCCGTGGTCACCTTGATCTGCTGGCGGCTCGCCACTCACTTCGAGTGGACTGAGAGGATCTTTGCCTGGACACGCCGCTCAGAATCCTTCCAGCTCGATGAACTCGCTTTCGTGCTGCTATCTCTTGCCATCGGTCTGGCCTGGTTCGCTGCCCGACGTTGGCGCGCGACTCAACGCGAACTCCAGGCCCGGCTTGCGCTGCAGGCGAAGCTCGAACAAACGCTCGATGAGCAGCGACGCCTGGCGCGGCAATTCGTCGATCAGCAGGAGCGCGAGCGCAAGCGGCTTTCTCAGGAGCTGCACGACGAGCTGGGGCAGTTCGTGAATGCGATTAAGATCGATGCCGTGTCGATCCGCACCGCGCTGGCAAACGTCGCATTGGTCGGCGACAAGGCCGTCCTCGAACGCGCGCGAGCGATAGTCGCAAACGCCGATCTTGTTCATCAAAGCGTGGCCCGACTTCTCCGTGAGCTGCGTCCGGTCGGACTCGATGAATTGGGGCTCACGGCAGCGATCGAGCACTGTGCCAACCTCTGGCGTGCTCGTCTTGAGCCGACACAGCTATCGCTGACTATCGACGAACACATTGATAGCCTCGACGAAGCACGCACCTTGGCGCTATATCGCACCGTGCAGGAGGCGCTGACCAACTGTGCGCGTCATGCCCGAGCCACCCAGATCGACGTTCGCGTCGAGTGGCACGAAGGCGATGGGGCGGACGTGCGTGGAGCGGTGGTACGCATTCAGGACGATGGGGTCGGGGCAGACTTGAACGCGGCGCCCAGGGGGCTCGGATTGATCGGGATGCGAGAGCGCGTTACCGCGCTCGGCGGGTCACTTTCCGTAGAGAGCGCACCGCAATCCGGCTTTTGCCTCGTCGCGCGCCTGCCTGCGATCGTCTCCGGAGGAGCTATCGCATGAAGGACCCCATTAGGGTGCTGTTGGTCGATGACCACCCGGTCGTTCGAACTGGATACCGGCACCTGTTGCAGTCTGCCGCAGGTCTGGTGGTGGTTGCCGAAGCGGATGATTCAGCCTCCGCCTACGAAACGTTCAAAGCGATCAACCCGGATGTAGTCGTTATGGATATCTCGCTACCGGGGGTGAGTGGAATCGAGGTGACGAAGCGCATGCTCGCGCATCGGCCGCAGTCGCGCGTTCTCATCTTCAGTATGCACGACGAGGCGATCTTCGTGTCCCGCGCGGTGCATTCGGGTGCGGCGGGATTCCTAAGCAAACGAAGCGCCCCGGAGAAGCTCATCGAGGCGGTGCGGACAGTCGCGCGCGGTGAGGTCTATATGAGCGCAGACGCTCCGCCGAGCGGGATTGCCAGTGTGGCTCGCCACACGCCCACGGCGCGGTTGAGTGATCTTTCTCAGCGTGAAGCAGAGGTATTTCGGCTCTGGGCGCAGGGGTTGAGCCCCGATGAGATAGGCGCACGGCTCGGAGTGAGCGAAAAGACCGTTGCCAACTATCAGTCACTCGTGCGTCAGAAGTTGGGTGTGCAGAACGACGTGCAGTTGATGCGCGTGGCCGCGGAGGTCTGGTCAGGCCGCGAGTAACGAGAGTCATGACGCTTGCGCTAAGCAGCTTAGGGACAGTTCGTGGTCTCTGGCGCAGGGTCCGTTCTGGGAATCGATTGTCTGAGGCCACGGCTTAGGGCGTGATGCCTGCAAATTGGTAGATGACAAGAGCGGAAGGACCTAGAGTTCGTCTGCTAGTCCTCCGATGACCTCCGGAATTCGGCTCGATCCAGATGTCAAGCCGGCTGGCGTCTGAGCCAACCCTTCATTCGGAGACCATCTCGCATGTTGAGACCGAGAAGGGTGATGTTTGCAGCGCCCGCCGCCAGCTCCAGGGCCTGAACGCCATAGAAGACACTGTCGAACTCGGCTGCTCGCGCTTTCGACGCAAGAAAGAGTGCGGATGGAATCAGTAGCAGAAGTCCATTCGCGGCTATCAGCGGCATGCGCCTCAGCTTTGTGGCAATGAGCCCGACCCGCCGCCCCTTCGACAACGCAAATCCGGAGGCTCCTACCGCGACCAGTGCCGGAATCAGCAACAGGAATCCCCACGGAATTGCCGTCTTGACGACCGTGACGACCTCCCTCGACCCCGAATAACTCCGTCAGAACTGTCGAGAACCAGAACGTCGCGATCGTCAGAATGGCGATCGTGCCTGCGACCGGGTGAATGATCCTTTTCATGCAACGCAGATGCCGCTGACGGCAACCTTCTCAAATAAGTGCGGTGAGGCGATGGTCGAACTCGGATAGGCAGCAAGGCTGGCCCGGAACTGTGGGTGGGAGAATGCGGTCCGGAAGGCGGCGGTCGATTCCCATATTGCATAGTTCAGGTAGGTAGGGCTTTCCCCCGTAGCGCGATGCAGCTGAGTTGAGATGAATCCCGGCTGCTGCTTCATGAACGCTGCATCGGCTTGCCACGCCTTTAGCAGGGCGGGCTCGTCGGACTTGTCCAGGGTAAAGAGGTTCACGAGCACCACAGGACCGGTGTCCAGGCCGATCTGACGCTCAATCGGAAAAGAGGGATCGAGTGCGCGAAGCGAAAGCAGAGACGGCTTGCCGGCGGGTCGACCGGCGCCGGTAGGGAAACAGTAAACGACGGGACGCGCGACCTGGGGGTTATCGACCTACATGGAAAAGCGCAGGTCACTCCATTAAGCTGGCGACGTGAAAAACCGCACGGCACTCAGGTTAGCCCAGAATCCAGCGCTGGTGGGGTTGCTGCTGGTGGGGTTCTTATCCCGTGCCTTGATTCCGGTTGGATTTATGCCAGGGCCGGGCGGCTTGGTGGTCTGTGATGGCTTCATCCATGCATCCGGAGCCAAAGCTACCCCCACAATGGAACACGACATGTCCGCCATGGGGATGGACATGTCCGGCATGGACATGGCGCACCGCGCCGGCCACTCTTCAAAGGGTGGCGGTTCACCCGAGCACGAGCACTCAGGCATCTGTCCCTTCGCGGCCGCGGCGACCACTATGGCGAGCAGTCACGCTGCCGTCTCTATTGCCGTCGTTCCCGCCGTTGCTCGGCAAATCGATCTCCCATCCCTGCCTTTCGTCCCTCGCGACACGATCGTGCCCACTCGGCTCCCTCGCGGGCCACCCTCCCTCGCCTGACGACGCAACTGGTTGACCTAACCACTAGTTGAGCGGCGCACAGAAGGTGCGCCCAGTGATTTTGCCGTCGCGGTTCCACGGTTCCTCAATACCGTGGCCACAAAGCACGTGCGTTGTTCGTGTGGCCGTGATGGGCGCTGCCGTCGCTCAAGGCCAGCGAGCTGGGAGGACCGCTTCATGATTCCTGGGATTCAATTCAAGCGGAACGGACGGATGATCGGCCGTTTCTCGGCCATCGCTCTCGTGTTTCTGGGGCTCGCGGCGACGCTGCTACCGGTGCTCGGAGCAGCCCAGGCGATTACGCAAGTGCCGATCCAGGTTTCAGGCGCATGGGCTCGTGCCACACCGCCTGGCATTTCTGTCGGTGCGGCCTACCTCCTGATCCGAAACTCCGGGCCCGCCGACACTCTCGTCCGCATCGACTGCCCGGTCGCGGAGAGCGTCGAGATGCACTCAAGCACGCTCGAGGGCGGCGTGATGCATATGAGACCGGTTGCGGAGCTTGCGCTGCCGGCGCATGGCGAGATCCGGTTCGCACCCGAATCGCTGCATGTGATGCTTCTTGGCCTCAAGAGTCCGCTGGTTGCGGGCCAGCATCTGCGTCTCGGGCTGACGTTCAAGTCAGGCGCGCGTGTCTCAGCGGACGTGGTGGTCCGGGGTCTCAGTGATGACGGCGCGAGTGGGTGACAGATCCAAGGACGCCTGAAGGTGCCTCGTCAGCCATTGCGGGAAGGGTTCTGGCGGCCCCCCAGCCGCAATTCAGTCCAATGGGTAAACGTGAGGTATGCCTTTGTTTTCACCATAGTCGTGCTGCTTCATCTGCTCGCGCTGGCGGCGGTCTGGTTTGAGCGCGTAAAGCTCCCGCGCCAGGAGGAATCGGCGCTGACGGTCGCGCTGCTAATGGAACCCACGCCCCTGCGCGAGGAGAAGCCACCGGAACCAATGCCCGTGCGTCTCGTCGCGCCCATGCCCGCCGTTCTTGTAGACGTTCCTACCATCGAGATTCCTCTCGAAAACGAGATTCCAGCACCGAGTGCGCCCAATCATCCCGCGATGCCAGTGCCGGTCCAAGCGACCACTGAAAGCGTTAGCACAGAACTGGTAGTGCAGTGTCCTGAACGCACTCCGCCCCGCTACCCGCCACTGGCAAAACGCCAGCGCGAGCAGGGAGAGGTTCGGCTTCGTGTCGAGCTCGACGAGAACGGACGGATCGATCACGTCACGATCGTCAGCAGCAGTGGCTCCCCTCGCCTCGATGAGGCGGCGCGCACGGCGATCGAGTCGTGGCGCTGCCGACCCGCGCGGCACGATGGCAAGCCCGTTCGCGCTGTGGCTATGCAGAGTCTCGACTTCGTGCTGCAGCCTCACTGAGACAACGCCGAACGAAACTCACAACTATTTGGGAGAGCCCGATCGTGAACGCTTTTCGGTACTGCGCCTCGCTCGCGGTGTTTTGCTGCGGCGTGACGCCCCTCGTCGCAAATGCGGACGAGCCACAATCGACGACCGAACTCCCTAAATTGACCGTTCGCGAGACGGTTGAGGGTGACTACACAGTCCCCAACGCGAGTACTGGGACGAAGACCGATACCCCAATCCTCGAGACGCCGCTGAACATCCAAGTAGTGACGCAGCAGGTGTTAGTCGATCAGCAGGTCACGCGCATTGACCAGGCACTTCGTAACGTGAGCGGTGTCGCCTTCACCAGTGGTGGCGACACGAGCTTCGGCAATGCCTTTGACGCCGTGGTGCTCCGGGGTTTCGCGACGGATTCCCACCTGCGAAATGGCGTGCGGATCGACAGCGTCGGTGGCGATACCGAGTTCTACACACAGCAAATGGCGAACGTAGAAAGTGTCGAGGTGCTGAAGGGACCCGCGGCCATCCTCTATGGTGCCGTCGAGCCCGGTGGAGTCGTGAACATCGTCACAAAGCAGCCGCAGGCGACGCCGTCGTACTCGATCGGACAGCAGTTCGGCTCCTATGAGCTATACCGAGCGGTGGTTGATGCGACGGGCCCGCTCAACTCGGCGAGCACGCTGCTGTACCGGATCGATGGTTCGTACGACACCGGCAACTCGATCGTAGATCTCGGCTTCCACCGCGACTTGTTCATCGCGCCGACGCTCAAGCTGCTGATCGGCGATGCGGCCCAGGTCACCCTCGAGTACGAGCACAAGGATTCGAATTTTAACGGCAACTACGCGATCTTTCCCCTCATTCAAGCCCCAAGTGGACAGTTCGTACCGCTCTTCAACGATCCGAGCCAGAACTTCGGCGAGCGCTCAACGATGAGCGAACAGACGGATCTCGGCGGGCTGAACTGGTCATACCAGTTCAGCCCCGGTTGGACGATCAAGCAGCAATTTCTCGCAAATCTGGTCCACTCAAGCGGGCCACAGGTGACGACCTTTGATGGGATAGGGCCCGGCGACCCCAGTAATCCTGCGAGTGCCCCCGCGGTGTACCGCGTCGAGGTACCGTTCAATACACACGACGATACTTACGCGACTTACTTCGATCTGACCGGACACTTCTCGACGGGTCCTGTGGCACATACGCTCCTCTTCGGAGGCGACTGGTATCGCTTCAATTCGAGATACGTGCTAACCACGTCCAATCCGAGCTTTGTCTTGGATCCGACGGTTGACTCGTTAATCAGTCTCTTCGACCCGGTTCACCCTGCCACGCCTTTCGGGGCACCGCAACCGCTCGCTGCCGGAACCGGTCCGACGGTCAGCTGGGGTGCCTACCTGCAGGATCAGGTAGCCCTGCCGGACGACTGGTTTCTCCTCGCTGGCGTTCGCTACCAGCACGTCTATGCGTCCAACTACTCGGGCCAGACGCTGGACTCGCTCACTTCGACACCAATCAGCGGCGACAAAGTGACGCCTCGCGTCGGGCTTCTCTGGCGCCCGTTGAACTGGGTCAGCGTCTACGCCAACTACGCTGAGAACTGGGGACCCAGCAACGGCTACCCGATCACTGGCGGCGGTCTCGCCCCGCCAACGGGCGCCACGCAGTACGAGCTGGGCGTCAAGTTCGCGAGTGCCGACGAGCGGATCTCCTCGACCATCGCAGTCTACGATCTTACCAAGACCAACATCCCGACGCCGGACCCGAACAATCCCGGGTTCTTCCTCGTGACGGGCAAAGTCCGAAGCAAGGGGGTCGAGTTCGACCTGCAGGGCGAGCTCGCCCGTGGCTGGAACGTGGTTGTCAACTTCTCTGACATCGATGCCCGGATTCTCGAAAGCAACGATCCCGGGAACCCCCCGGGCACGCAGTGGCAGGAGACACCGCGGCTGATCGGTAACCTGTGGACTACCTACGATACCGCGCCTACGGCCGACGGAGGCTTCCGGTTCGGCGTCGGCGCCAATGCCCAGGGGCCAACACCAGCTCTCAATTACACGGGAGTGCTGGCCCCGCAGACGAGCGACTACACACAGCTCCCGGGGTTCGTGACGCTGAATGCCATGGCGGCATATCGGTTCACAACAGAGCGAATCCAGTGGATGCTGCAGCTCAACGCCGCGAATTTACTGGACCGCCGCTACTTTAGTTACATATCTCTTAACAACCCACAGCCAGGCGCGACATATGCCTACGCTGGCAACGTTTACGGCTACGACCGCCGTCTATACGGAGATCCGCGAACCTTGCTGGCCCAGATCAGCGCACAATTCTAGGTGTGCCAATGGCACGTGCGCAATTCGTGTGGCTACACCGGTGGGTTGGTCTTCTGATGGCCGGCTTTCTGCTGTTGGAGGGAATTACCGGGAGCTTGCTCGCGTATCGGCGTTCACTAGAAGAACTGGTTGCGCCGCAGCTATTTATTGCGCATCGCCCGGACTCTCCGCCCCTCCCGCTGGCGACGCTTGCTGAGCGCGCCGAGGTTCTGGCGCCCGAGGCGCGCGTAGGGTACTTCTGGGTGGACGATCGCCAAGCCGTGATGAGGATGCTGCCACGGATCAAGCCAAGCGTGGCCGGCTCGGCGCCCCTCGCGTACGACCATCTCTTTCTGGACCCGTGGACGGGCCGGGAACTGGGACGTCGGCGCGACGGAGATTTGTCACAGGGGCGCCTCAATCTCGTGCCGTTTATTTATCAGCTCCATATGAATCTTGCACTGGGCGAGGCAGGGACATTGGTGCTCGGGATCGTCGCGCTTGCCTGGACGCTCGACTGTTTCACGGGTTTCTACTTGACCTTGCCCCTCACGGTTAGCGGTTTCCTTCGCCGCTGGAAGCCTGCATGGTCAGTGAAGTATCCGGCGAGCGCAATTCGGGTGAATTACGACATCCACCGCGCCAGTGGTCTTTGGCTCTGGCCTTTGTTGTTCGTCTTGGGTTGGTCGAGCGTGATGTTTAATCTCCCAGCCGTGTACGAACCGGTGACCGGTAAGCTGTTTGACTACCGATCGGACTTCGAATTGCTGAAGGGGTTGCCGCTGCATCCAAATCCGGTACCACGTCTCACGTGGCAGGATGCTGAACGGCGTGGCGCGAAGTTGATGGAGCGCGTTGCTGCGCACGACAGATTTAAGGTCCTTCGGCCGTATGGCATGGCATACATCGCGGAATTTGGTGTCTACACCTACGCCGTCGCCAGCGATGCCAACATCGAGGCCAACGGGTGGGCGACTTCGCTTTGGCTCGACGGTGACACCGGCGAGCTCGTAAGCGTCGATACCCCTCGCCAGCAACCCAGCGGCAATCTTGTGGGCCTCTGGCTCCGGGCGCTACATTTTGCCGATATTCGTGATTCGCTGTTCTACCGGCTGTTGGTCTGCGTTTTGGGGTTAGTAGTAGCGGCGCTGTCCATCACGGGAGTTTACATTTGGCTTCGCAAACGGTCGGCCAAAGCCTTCGTTCACGGGCGCGACGAGCGAGCAGTGACACTCTGAGCTGGAACGCGCCAGCGTTGCCATTCTTGAACCGTTGAGCGGACAGCC
>Ga0335078_10015575_pt1 | contig 11288 bp, 10 predicted proteins | sample Lox_Sample_32_FD_206711 | JGI IMG/M metagenome (GOLD analysis project Ga0335078, IMG submission 206711) | Soil microbial communities from Loxahatchee National Wildlife Refuge, Florida, United States - Lox_Sample_3.2 | ecosystem: Environmental > Terrestrial > Soil > Wetlands | place: USA...
CGACATCGGCTTCATCGGCGTGGTCTACGAAAACGGCGTAGGCGCGATTTTGATCGTGCGGCTGAAGGTGAAGGATGAACAGATCACCGAGGCGGAACAGTTCGTGGCGCACGATCCGCACGGCGCTGCGCTCTACGAAAAGATGGGGGCGCCCGAGCCGCTGTGGCTCCAGCCGGTTCCGGCGGATCAGCGGGAGACGCGGGCGGCGCTCGATCAGGCGGCCTGGATGTACTACGAAGGCTTGCAGCTGAACGACGGCAAGGGCGTTTACGCGTTCACGGGGGATTGCCGCCGCACCGAAGACGCGGTGCCCACGACGAATCAGCCGGCGCCGACGAACTACGGGCATGCCGATAACGACGTGGGCGACTTCACCACGATGAATTGCACGGACCAATACAAGCTGGGCTTTCTGGGCTTTACGACGGGCTGCCGACACCGGCGATTTCTGGTGACGGACGTGGAGCGGGGCGCGGTTCTCGCCAATGCCTACCTCGACTTTGATGGCACGGTCACCGAAGTCAAGCTCACGGACGGGCGCCTGTGGAAAGTGCCGCCGTATTTCATGACGCCGCGGACGAACCAATCGAACGAGGCGTATCGAATCGAAAAAGGAAGCATCCGGCTCATTGAAATGACGATGTACGAGATTCCCTTCAACATGGAGCCGGCGTTCTAGTGTTAGCGGCGCCGAAGATGGATTTTTCGACTGCGTCGCGCGTCCGCCGCTGCGCAGCGGAAAAAGCGAACGCGCGCGACTCCGGTCAGAATGACGAGCGCGCTGGCTTAGCCAAAAGGGGAACAATGACTCTGCGAATCTGGATCGTTGTGCTTGTCCTGGCGGCAGCCTCGACAATGGCATCGCCCAAGGCAAGCGCGGCGGACGAGGGGAAAAATCTAACGCACGCGCCCTATCCGCTCGCGCCGGCAATTCGGGGCGACTGCAACCGCGAATGCCTCTATCAATTCGTCGACAAATATTTCGAGGCGATGCTTTCGCGCTGCTGGTGCAACCTGGCCGTTGCGCCGGAGATAAAGTACACCGAGAACGAACTGGCCGTGAAGCTCGGCGAGGGGATGTGGAAGACGTTTTCGGGACGCGGCACGTATCGCGTCTATCTGGCCGATCCAGCGAACGGCGAAGCCGGATACTACGGCGACATCACGGAAGACAACGGCGTGCTGATGGGCATGATCGCGCTGCGGATGAAGATCAAGGATCACCGCATCACCGAGCTCGAAACGATTACGGTCCGCGAACAGAAACGGCCCAAGGGCGGGCTGGGAATGAACACGGCGGGCGTGATGACGCCGCGCATGATGGACGAAGTCGAACCTGCGGGCTTCGTTTCGCCGGATGCGGCCCTGCTTGCGCCGCCTGCGGCAGAAAAGCGCGATGAGCTCGTGAATGCAACGAAGGCGTATTTCGAGGCATACGCGCAGGGCAAGAGTTCCGTCGCGCCCTTCGATGAAAAGTGCGCGCGCCGCGAAAATGGCTACGCCGCCACAAATAATCCGAATGGACCTGTGCCGGATCAGGCGCAGGCGTCGTTTCATTTGTTCAGCGAAAGCTGCGCGGGGGAAATCGACCGGGGCTATTTCAGCGGGACAGCGAAAGTGCGCGACGCGCGGGCCCTGGTGGTAGATGAAAAGCAAGGATTGGTATTGAATCTCGCGTTCTACGATAACGAAGGCAGCGTAAAGTCCGTGGCAATCGCGGGAGTTGGGAATGTGGCCGTGCCAGCGGCGTATCTGCGGCCGATGACGTTTCTCGAGCCGCAACTCTTCAAAATCGAGAACGGCAAAATCCGCGAGATCGAAGGGTTGTCATGGGCCGTGCCGTTTGGGATGGGCCCGGCAGCGTGGTGAAAATCGGCTGAATCAAGCGTCCCTCCGGGACTTTTGATTTTTGGCCGGCCGTTTCCCGGCACTGACGTGCCGGGCTAATTACAGTCGCGCCTCCGGCGCTTTCAGAACTGCGGACATGCGGAACCGGCGTTGCCTTCTGAGCCTGCCCGCGCTTGCCGCGCGCCGGGCTATTGACCTTCGGCGCCAGCTGGCCGGATCGTCACAATCGCAGCTCTGCGGCTAAGGATCGGCGAAATCGATATCGTTCGCGGTGCACAAATCTGTGATTTTGTTATGCGTAATGGGCCAATTTCGCTATACTCGGTAGGTTGCTTGCGGTGTGCTGGCCCCACCTGAGCGGGTCTATCACCCCAGCAGTGAAAACCGGCCTGCCGGGGACCCCGGGCCGCCTGGACAAAGACTATGAAACCGATCATCGCAAAGGTGCAGGAGTCACAACTGCGCAAAGGCATTCCCGATTTTCGCCCTGGCGACACGGTGCGCGTCCACGTGCGCTTGAGGGAAGGCGAAGGCGAAAAAGAGAAAGAGCGCATTCAGCCGTTCGAAGGGGTGGTAATGGGACGCCGTGGCGAGCTACTGGGCGAGAGTTTTACGGTGCGCCGCGTGAGTTTTGGGATCGGCGTCGAGAGAATTTTCCCCGTGCATTCGCCGATGATCAGCTCGATTGAAATTGTGCGGCAGGGCCGCGTGCGCCGCGCCAAACTGAATTATCTGCGCTCGCGCAAGGGCAAGGCAGCTCGCATCAAGCGCGCGGAAGCTCCCGAAATGGCGGCTGCTGCGGCAGGCGCCGCAAAAGAATAGTCAGCACGTTTCGATTTTGGCCCGCTCCGGTTTTCCGGTGCGGGCTTTTTTGTTTGAGTCTGTGGAATTTCGAGTGCGGCTCATGTGCTAATATTTCGCGGCGATGGGCCGGCTCGACTCCGCTCACCAGAAGCAATTGAGCTCCGCTGAACGCGAGCCCGTCGCGATCTCTCAGCGGCGGCGCCTCTGCTCCGCACGGTTCGAGCGTCAAGCGCGCCAGCGAGGCTGGCTGCGCATTGCGGGACTTGACGAAGCGGGCCGCGGCGCGCTTTTCGGCCCGGTGGTTGCCGGCGCTGTCGTGCTCAATCCGCGCCGCCGAATCGTTGGCCTCGACGATTCAAAAAAGCTGACCGCCGACCGCCGCAGCGAGCTTGCCGAACGCATTCGCCAGCATGCGCTCGCCTGGGCCGTCGCGGAAATCGACGCGAGCCGCATCGACGCCTGGAACATTTACCAGGCCAGCCGGCAGGCGATGGTTGCCGCGCTCTCGCAGATTCAGCCTCTTCCTGATTTTCTGCTGCTCGATGCGGTCGAGCTCGATCTGCCGATCGAGCAGAAGGCCCTCATTCATGGAGACGCGCGCTCGGTGTCAATTGCGGCGGCCTCGATTCTCGCGAAAGTCGAACGCGACCGGCGCATGGAAGAATACGACGAGCTGTATCCGCAATACGGCTTCGCGCGGCACAAAGGGTACAGCACGCCGGACCATCTCGAGGCGCTGAAGCGATTCGGCCCCACTCCGCTGCACCGCTATTCCTATGCTCCTGTGCGCGAGTCGCGCTGCTGGGCCGTGGGCGCGGAGCAAACGCCGCTGCCGCTGGAACCGTTGGCTGTCAGACCCTCGTAATTCCTATCTGCTGGTAACCCATCGAAACTGCTAGTCGGCGTGGGCTCGGGCGGGAGCTGAGACGGCGGCGCCGGGAGATACGCGGGTGGACAGGCGCTCGGCCGTGGTTTCTTCCCAGAGAGAACGGTCGGCGAGAAGGCGATTGACGAGCTGCGTGTGAAGCGCGTGGCCTGCTTTGTGGGCAACGATGCGCGCCAGAAGCGGCCGGCCTACCAAGGCGAGATCCCCAATCAAATCGAGCGCCTTATGGCGGCCGAACTCGTCGGCGAAGCGCAGGGGACCGTTCAGGATGGCGTGATCGTCCATCACGATGGCGTTCGCGAGCGAGCCGCCGCGAATCAGGCCCATTTTCTGCAGCGCGAGAAGTTCTTTAACGAAGGTGAAGGTGCGCGCCGGAGCAAGTTCGCGCGTGAAGGATTCGCGGTCGACAGTCATCGAGACCTTCTGCGGGCCAGCGGCCGGATGGCCGTAATCGACGAAGCAGTGGACACTGAATTCATCGGCCGGATAGATGCCGATGCGGCGGTCGCCGTCGGCGAATTCGAGCGGCTTGAGAACGCGAATGTAACGCCGCTTGCGGCGCAGGCGGCGCGTGCCGGCACGGGCGAGCAGATCGGTGAAAGGCTTGGCAGAGCCGTCCAGAATGGGGAGTTCGAGCGCGTCCAGTTCGACGTAGACGTTGTCGATCCCCGCGCAATAGAGCGCGGCGAGCAGGTGCTCGGTGGTCGAGATCAGCACGCTCTGCCGCATCAGGCTTGTGGCGTAGCTGACTTTCGCGACGTTATTCGCGTGCGCGGCGACTTCGAAGCCATCGAGATCGGTGCGGCGAAAAACAATTCCGGTGTCGGCCGGCGCGGGTACAAGGCGAACATGCGAATGCACAGCGGTGTGAAGGCCAATGCCTTCGATCTCAACCGGTCGAAGAATCGTAAGCTGATATGCCATGCGGCAGGGTCGCCAGATTATTCGGCAGTATAGCTATCGGATGCAAGCTATTTATCTAGTCTAGCATCATAACGTTACATACGTTACGGCCATTTGGGTGTTGTAACCATACAACAAAACCGATCCTTCGCGTGTGTTTCAAGGCGAAGCATCGCGCACCCGGGGCGCGCACCCGGGGCGCGCGCACGGAAGAGTCAAACACGCCGAATCTGGGTAAGTCGCGGGGGGGCTAGCTTGTCCGCGCCAAGCGGTGCGCGTAAGATGAATTTCAATGGCAAGCCCGTTCAACATTTTGCCGGAAAATCCTGCGCCGCCGGTGGCGTCGCACTCACGGCCGCCGTGGCTGAAAGTGCGTTTTCGCGGCGGGCAAAATTTCCGCGAGCTCGACGGGATCATGCGGACGCTCGGCCTGCACACGGTCTGCGAAAGCGCGCGCTGCCCGAATATGGGCGAGTGCTGGGAGCATCGGACGGCGACGTTCATGATTTTGGGCAACATCTGTACGCGGGCGTGTGGCTTCTGTTCGGTACCGAGCGGGAAACCGCTGGGCCCGCCGGAAGAAGACGAGCCAGAGCGCGTCGCGGAAGCGGTCGAGCGAATGGGGCTGCGCTATGCGGTAGTCACCTCCGTCAACCGGGATGACCAGCCCGACGGCGGCGCCGGCATTTTCGCGCGAACGATCGAATCGATTCGCCAGCGCGTGCCGGGCTGCAAGGTGGAGGTGCTGATCCCCGATTTTCGCGGAAATTGGGATGCGCTCGGCCTGGTGATGGCCGCGCGGCCGGACGTGCTCAACCACAATATGGAGACCGTTCCGAGGCTTTACCGGCGCGTCCGAAAAGGAGCGGTGTACGAGCGCTCGCTCGAATTGCTGCGGCGGGCGGGGGAAATTTCGCCCGAGACGCCGACCAAGACCGGGATGATGCTGGGACTGGGCGAAACGCGCGATGAGGTTCTGCAAGCGATGGAAGAGATCGCCGCGCAGGGCACGCACATTTTAACGCTTGGTCAATACATGCAGCCCACGCCCGAGCATCTGCCGATCGAGCGCTACGTTCACCCGGACGAATTCGCGGAGTTCAAGCGGCTGGGCGAGCAGATGGGATTCAAGCACGTCGAATCCGGGCCGCTGGTTCGATCCTCGTATCACGCCTTCGAGCAGGAAGAAGCCGCGCGCTCGTAAGCGGCTCCCCATTTTGCTGCTTCTCGAGTAGAAAACAGAAAAGCGGCCATTCTTGCGAGCGGGCGCCGTAAAAAGCAGGAAACATATCAAGCGTCGGAAGCGCTTGAAGTGCCGACGCGAAGCAGCATGCCCGCACCGGAGCGAATGTTCACCTGGCCGCGATTCGATTCCAGCGTAATTTCGCCGGCCGGATTCGTGCGTCCGTAATGACGGATATTCACGTGAGGCAGGCCGTAGGCGCCACAGGCGTTGGAAGAAAAGACCCAGAAGGCTTGCCAATTGTTGTTGGAAGCAATGGCGCCGCGGCACCCGCCGTCTGGATTTGCGTTGATCGTGGCGAGAATGCCGTTGTACACGGGCTCACCAACTCTTCCTTCCCTTCCCATTACGTGGCCGCCGCCACGATAGACGGCTTCGCCGCCGATCTGCGTGGTGGTCCAGGCATCAGGAGGAGTACCGCGGTCCGCGCCGGTAATCGGAATCTGCGCCTCGTCGACGGCCATAAACGAGGCGACCGCCCGCAGGTTTGTCGCGATCGGAATTTTAGTTCCGTGTGTTTCCACAGAATCAAAGCGAATTGTGATGCTCGATGAAGAACTATTCGCTGCGGGCGTGACGCTTACGATCCGGCCCAAAACTTTGGACCCGGCCGGAATCTTCCGTCCCGCTAGCGGAACGTCCTGCATGACCCGAGCGGTGATGATTTGTCCAGGCTTGCATTTTGCCGATGAGATCGTGGAGTTCAAGCGGACCGGAAGAATGGTCCCTTCGGGGATCGAATTCGCCGCGTAAACTCCGGTTGCGAGTAAGAGTAAAAGGGCTGGGAGAAAAGGGGAACGTCGCAGAAAACCTTTCATGTGGTTTACCTCTGTCAAGAACGCCGCAGGGCGGGGCTGCGCTTACTTGGTTGGATGCGCTGCAAGGGAAATGGGTAGCAAAGGGGATTCCAGTAGTTGCGCGGCTCTAGTGCGTAACCGTAGTGAAACGGCCGTTGACGACGGGATCGCGCTCGTTTTCTTCGCAATCGGCTTCTTCGATCATGCGATCGAAGTCGGTGACGCGCACGTAGGTCAACACCGTATGAATTGGCTTGGTGAGCGCGACGGGATCTTCGACGGTGTAATCAATCTGCATCTCGTCGTGATTGACCATGCGAATGCGTTCGGTGAAGTGCAGCTGATCGCTCATAGGCATATAGAAACCGGTCAGCTCGCCCAGGTAGATGCGGCGCTTGGTCGCGATGGTATCGACGACCAGCGTTTGGCCCTCCCAATGGCCGATCGAATCGCCCATTAGGGTTGGCCATAGCAGGTCCTTGGGAGGATGCGCCCGGCCGTCGGTGTAGATATGGCGCACCGCGCCCACGGTGCTGATGAAAGTAGTCTCCTCCGGCGTTACGCGCCACTCGAACATTCCCGGAGTAAACGTTGCGGGAAAGGGCGGCGAACCGCAAAGCGGCTGATGCGTGGCAGGCGGATGCAAGGGATCGGCGGCAATGGCGGCTTGGATCGATTTCTTGAGCGCGTCGTATTTCGCCTGATACTCGGGCGTAAACGAAGGGCGCATCGCTTCCGCACGCGCCTTCATTTTGCGCTGCGCTTCCTCGCTGAATTGCTGCCCGTCCGATTGCCCGACAAAAATATCCGGCTCCCACATGCCGGACCAATCCGGTAATTTGGCGAAGGCCTGGACGCGCGCTTTCGAATTCAAGTTTTGCGCCGCCGCAAATGACGCCCAGCCGAATGAAACAACAAGCGCGACCAGGGCCGCTCCGATTTTCACGGCACCCTGCTCCCCGGCGTGGCCGGGTGGCCGATGATTTTGCCGTCCGGTCCGGTGACCGACACCACCAGCCCGCCAGTTTGCCCGTCGCGCAGCGGATTGATCACGATTGTGACCTTGTCGCCGGGATTCAGGCTCGCTGGCTTCCATCCCTTGCGCATCAGTTCGACAGGCGCGCCCATCTCGACGCCCCATTCCACAGGCGCACCCTGCGCGTTATTGGGATCAGGCACGAGAACCTGAATCCAGCAGTGCGGGTTCGTCCACTGGAAGTCCTTCACCGTGCCGACCAGCGTGATCTGCTTTGTCTGGTCGAACATCGCGCGAGAGTGATGCGCGAAGGCAGGGCTGGGAACAAGCACGGCCATAATGACGATCAGGGCAAGAAAAGCTCTTTCGATGCGCACCCTCACCTCAATGTCATTGGATTGCTGAGCCCCCGCCCGGCCAGGTGCGGAAAGCCTATTCCGGCGGGCGCGTAGTGTCAACCTAGTGGAGCGGCGCGAGAAAAGAATCGGCGAGGTCGTGCGAGCGCGTGGCGCAGGCCGTATCCGGAACCGTCGAGAACGATGACAGGACAGCCCGGAAATATTCGCCCGCTTTTTGATGGTGGCCTGCCTGCACATTCAAGTTTCCAAGGAACAAGAGAAACACTGGATTCTTGGGATAGGTGGCGGCGAGAGGCTCCGCCACTTGAATCGCCTCGTCGTACCGCTGATCGTACGTTCGCAGATTCTTGGCGAGATAAAAGCGGGTGTCCACGGCGAGGAATGAGGCATGCTCCATCGCGGATCGCATTTGGCGAATCCCTTCGTCTTTATCGCCGCCGGGAATGCCCATAAAAAAGCGCAGGACTTTAGCGATCGAAGAAAGCGTGTCGACGTAATAGTTGTAGAGGCCAAGAATTGCGGTCGCGTCTGCGATTCCCGGATCGAGTTGCAGGGCGCGGAGACATTCGGCGCGCGAGGCCACGCCCGCATGCGCGATGGCCCGTTTTTCATCACGCAGGCTGAACAGGCGCGCTTTCAGCGCGTAGCCGATAGCGACATAGACATGCGGCTCGGCCGTATCGGACTTGGCAATTTGCGCGCGCGCCAGTTCGATGGCTTTATCCGCGAGCGCGAAATAGGCTTCGTCATCGGGCATCTTCGGGCGTTTCCAGGCGTCATACATTCCCCATTTGCTTTCGCACGCAGCGCAATACGTTTTCCACCAGCGGGCTTCGGCTTCGAGCAAATAACCGACGGGGCTATCCGGCTGCGAATGCTCGATACTTTGGGCCGTGGCGATCGCGGCATCGGGATTGCCGCTATAGGTTTGATCGAGTGAACGCGCCGCTTCGGGAGAGAGCGTCAGATTGCTGGCGCGAGCGTGGCCATATGGAAGCACGGCCAGGAAAACACAGCCGATTTTCAAAAAGGCGCGCTCCATTGCGCTTCAGAAAATCTCACAATCTGCCGAAAAGCTAAAGCACCATATCCTCCACAGTTCCGATACGAGCCGTGAGGCACGCCGCGTCGTTTGCTATTTCACCCGCTTGAGCCAGCCCAGAAGCCACGCCGTGGTGACATACATCGTGAAGCACTCGGGGGCGAAGGGCAAAAAACCCAGATAACCCGGCGCGGGCATTTCGAAGATTTTCAGGTCTTGAAACATCGGGAATGTGTAGTGCCACTTCGCCGCAGCCCAATTGTTCCAAAATTCCCAGAGCCATCCGCAAATCCAGCCCGAACAAAGAAAACTGTAGAAGCGGCGCGCGAATCCTTCGGAAAGATCTCCGAGGAATGACGGAAGCGAAAGCCTGCGATTGATCGGATCGAGGAGCAGCAGAAATCCCAGCCATACGAGAATGAAAAGGCGCGAGGCGGTCTCCTGTGGGAGCACCAGCGGCAGGATGAGGGATACCGCGCCGCAAACGATCAAGGCGATGTCCGCGAACGCCGGAATTTTCCAGGGTTGAATCGGCACCGGCGGCAGAAGCGCTTGCACGAGATCAGAAGTCTCGAAAATCGCCGGCGTGATCGTGGCGAACGACCACCCGTAACCGGTCACCGCGAAATACCACTCCTGCGGCACGCCTACGTAAGTCCAGTTGTGAAGCCGCAGGTTGTACGCTTCGAAAATCAGCCAGAGTGGAATTGAGAGGATCGCCATCCGCGCGAGAACGATGGGCGCATCCCGCAAACGCGAGCGGCCCGTGGTTGCAAAGACGGCTGCGTCGGCGATCAGGATGTAGGCGCTCCAGGCAATGGGAGTGAAGTAGGTAGGCGCCGGCGCGACGCGCAGGAAGAGCATGCATTCAGCGCCCGCGAGCGCCAAAATTCCAAGCCATCCATAGGCCGGAAACGGCTGGCGCCGGCGTGCCCGAGAAAATCCGATGAGGAGAACTGCGACCGTTGCGGCAGTGATCGCGACGCCGATGGCAGGACCGTGCGAGAGCATGTGCGTCGCGAGCAAGCGACCTCAGGGCGTATCGTAGCGCAGTTGACCCAGTTTTCGGGTGAGCGCTCGCCGATTCTTGCTATGCTCTTCGCGCCCAAAACGCTGAGAAAACTGTGACGAGCGAACCCGCAAAACTCGAGCGCGACCTCGGGCTGGTCGAAGCCACGTCGCTCAATATGACGTTCATGGTGGGGATTGGCCCGTTCGTCGTGATTCCGCTCGTGGTGCAGGCAATGGGCGGAGTGGGGAGTCTGGTGGCCTGGGCGGCGGGCGGGCTTTTGGCGCTCTTAGACGGATGCATCTGGGCGGAGCTGGGCGCGGCCATGCCGCGAGCGGGCGGCAGTTATGTTTATTTGCGCGAGGCGTACGGCGCGGAACGCTGGGGCCGGCTTCTCTCCTTCCTTTATATCTGGCAGACGCTTTTTCAGGGGCCGCTGAGCGTGGCCTCCGGCGCGCTCGGCTTCGCGGATTATTCGACGTACCTGACCGGGAGATCGCAACGCGTTGCGGGACTTGTGGGCACGTTCGGGTCGCACGGCAAGAATGCGATCGCGGCGGCGATCGTCGCTCTTGTCGTGGTGCTGCTCTACAGGCGCATTGGCGCGATCGGCCGGATCTCGGTGGTATTCAGTGCGATCGTGATCGGCACGATTCTTTGGATTATCTGGGGAGGCGCGGCGCATTTCGACGCGCACCGAGTGTTCGCGTCTTCCGGCGAGAACTGGAACTTTTCGTGGCTGCTCTTCCTGGCGCTGGGCCATGCCACGGTCCAGACGGCATACAGCTATCTTGGCTACTACAACGTGTGCAATCTCGGCGGCGAAATGAAAAATCCGGAGAAAAACATTCCGCGCGCCATCTTCATTTCGATCATCGGCATCATGCTTCTGTATCTCCTGATGCAGACGAGCATCCTTAGTGTGATTCCGTCTCGCGAAATTGCGCGCTCAAGTTACGTCGCGAGCACCTTCATCGAGCGGCTGCACGGACCGCATTGGGCGGCGTTTGCCACCGCGCTCATATTGATCACGGCGCTGGGATCCGTGTTTTCGGCCATGCTTGGATACTCGCGCATCCCGTATGCGGCGGCCGCGGACGGAAATTTCCTCCGCGTCTTCGCGCGCGTGCATCCGACCAAGCATTTTCCGCACGTCTCGCTGCTGGCGCTGGGAGCCGCGGCGCTGTTCTTTTGCCTCGCCTTGAAGCTGGCGCAGACGATTCGCGCCATCCTGGCCATGCGGTGCATCATCCAATTCATCGCCCAGGGCGTCGGCTTGATTTTGTTGCGGCGGCGATGGGGCAGCGAGCCCGGCAAGCTGCCATTTCGGATGAGGCTGTACCCGGCGCCTGTGCTCATCGCGATTGCCGGATGGGCCGGGATTTTTCTTTCAACCGGGACAAAGCCGATGCTCGCTTCTC
>Ga0335078_10015576_pt1 | contig 11288 bp, 9 predicted proteins | sample Lox_Sample_32_FD_206711 | JGI IMG/M metagenome (GOLD analysis project Ga0335078, IMG submission 206711) | Soil microbial communities from Loxahatchee National Wildlife Refuge, Florida, United States - Lox_Sample_3.2 | ecosystem: Environmental > Terrestrial > Soil > Wetlands | place: USA: Florida...
GAACGGCGGCATCGCGGACAGGGCCAAGATCGCGGCCAGGAACAGCGGCCCGCTCCACGGCAGCAGATCCAGCCCGCCGGTCACCGATGAGATCCGCTTGACACCGAACTTGCGCAGCAGCACGCCCTCGCCCATGAACGCGTTGCCCTTGGCGGCGGCGTGCGCCAGCACGTGCAGCAGCACGCCGGCCAGCGCGACCGGCGCGCCGAAGCTGACCCCGATCGCGAGGATGCCCATGTGCTCCACGCTGGAGTAGGCCAGCAGCCGCTTGTAGTCCCGCTGGTCGAGCAGGTACAAGGCGGCCAGCAGCAGCGAGGCCACCCCGAATACGAGCAGCACGTCACGGGGGAAGCGCGGGCCCAGCGCCGCCTGCGTGACCTGGTAGAAGCGCAAGATCGCGTAGAAGCCGACCGCGAGCAGCGAGCCGGACAGCAGCGCCGACACCGGGGTCGGCGCCTCGGAATGCGCGTCCGGCAGCCAGGTGTGCACCGGGAACAGGCCCACCTTGGTGCCGAAGCCCAGTACGCCCAGGACGAACGCCAGCCGGACCGCGGTGTGCGGCAGCCGCCCGGACACGCCGAGCAGCGGGCCGAACGCCAGGTTGTAGGAGGGCCCGAGCACCCGCGAGCCCGCGTAGTACAGGAAGATCGTGCCCAGCAGCGCGATGGCCAGGCCGGCCGAGGCGAGCAGCACGTATTTCCAGGCCGCCTCGGCCGCGGCCTCCGTGCCTTCTAGCGCCACCAGCAGCGCCGAGATGATCGTGGTTACCTCGATGGCGACCCACAGCAGCGCCAGGTTGCCCATGACCGGGGCGGCCAGCATCGACCACGCGAACAGGTTCAGCCCGGCCCAGAACCGGCGGGCGTACCGCTGGTCCCCTGCGCCACCCGGCCCGGAGGTCTGCAGGTAGCCGACCGAGTACACCGCCACGCACGCGTACACGAACGCGGTGGCCAGGAGGAACACCACACTGAGCGCGTCGATGCGGAGAAAGGAGAGCCAGCGGAGATCCCGCTGCGCGGCCGCCGGAACCAGGGTCAGCACCAGCGCCAGGCTGGCGATCCCCGACGCGGCGGTGACCAGCCCGGCCACCCGGCCCGGCAGCCACAGCGAGGCGATCGCGGCGCCCACCGGAACGGTGAGCAGCAGGATGATGACGACGGTCATGGTTCAGCCCCGCAGACTGGTCAGCTCGGTGGTGGACAGCGACTCGGCCCGCCCGCGGTGGATCCGGATCAGCAGCCCGAACACGATCACCGCTACCAGCAGGTCGAACAGCAGCGCGACCTCCAGGATCAGCGGCAGGCTGGCCGCCACCACCAGGGCAGCCAGCGAGATCCCGTTCTCCAGCGAGAACAGCCCGATGGCCTGGGAGATCACGTCACGGCGGTGGATCATCAGCACGAACGCCACGCCCGCGACCGACACGGACACCGACAGGGCGGTCGCGGGCGCGCCGCCGCCGGCCACCGGCAGCCGGCCCGCGGCAAAGAAGCCGAACGCGGCCACGGCGATGGCGACGAGCACGGTCGTGGCCAGGCCCAGCCCGCCGCTGCCCGCGATGTCGCCCGGATCAGCGCCGCGCTCCCCGGGGTGGCTGCCGCGCAGCAGGCGGCGCAGCACCAGCGGGATCACCACCACCTTCAGCGCCGCGGACAGCGCGGCCAGTAGGTACAGCTCGGGCAGGTCCCGCACCGCGCCCACGATCACGGCGAGCACCGAGATCAGCCCGGACTGGACGGCGTACAGCCGGACCTGATCCCGGATGAGGGCCTGGCGCAGCATGCCGAACTCAGCCAGCAGGATGAGCACCGCGATGACGTTGGCGCCGCCGGTGTAGACGCTGGGCGCCTCGACGGGGTTCACCAGCACGGGGCTCACCAGCACGGGGCTCACCAGCACGGGGTTCACCAGCACGGGGCTCATCAGCCGCCTCCCAGGTAGAGCGTGAACACGCCGAGCACCGCCAGCAGGAACGCGGCGGACGCGTACTCTGTGATCTTGAAGAGGCGCAGCTTGGCGAACGAGTTGTCGATGACCGCGATGATCAGGCCAAGCGCCGCGGCCTTGCCGACCAGCGCCACGATGGCCAGCAGTACCGCCCCCACCTGCTGGCTGGCCGCCAGGCCCCACGGCGCGGCGAACACGTTGACGAAGATCGTGTACAGGATCAGCTGCTTGGCCGCTGACCCCCACTTCAGCAGCGCGTAGTACGGGCCGGAGTGCTCGAACGGCCGCGCCTCTTCGATCATCCCGAACTCGTTCGTGCCGGTGTGCGTCTCGACTGGGATCCGGGCCGTCTCGGACAGGATGACCATCAGCAGCGCGGCCGCGGCCAGCAGATGCGCGGGCCGGATGATCTGGGCCGCCGAGGACCGGACGGTCGCGGCCAGCGCGTACGGCAGGTCGGTCCCGGTCAGCAGGGCCACGGTGAACACGACGAACAGCACGACCGGCTCGGTGATCGCCCCGAATGTCTTGGCCCGGCTCGCCCCCAGCTGCGCATACGGGCTGCCGGTTTCCGCCGCCGCGGTGGCCACCAGGAAGCTGGCCAGCGCGAGGATGAACCCGCCGCCCAGGATGTCGCCCATGTAGCCCAGCGGCAGCGGGTAGCTGGTCAGCACCGGGATCAGCAGCGGCACGGTCAGGTAGCAGGCGAACGCGGCCAGCGGCGCGGCCAGGAAGACCCAGCTCGCGCCCTCCGGCGCCAGCGATTCCTTGCGCAGCAGCTTGGCCAGGTCGTAATACGGCTGCAGGACGCGCGGGCCCCTGCGCCCCTGCAGCCGGGCTTCCACCTTCGCGATCACGCCAGACACGCCCGGCGCCGCGCCCGCGACGGTGATGACCTGCAGCGCCTGGATGACGGGGATGGGCAGGGACAAGCTCACGCCCACGCTGATGGTCCTCCCAGCCAGTACACGGAGTCAGAAGCCATCAGCGGGGGAGTCCCGCGGTTCGGGCGAGCTTCATCGCCAGCCATCATTGTGGCGGATGCCGCGCGCGGACCGCAATTTGGGTCCGGCTGGGTAGGCTGGCAGGCACGGCGGAGGAGCCCGCCGTGAACCGCGGCCTGCCGCCAATGGCTCCTACCTGACCAGGTAGGAGGACCCGTGCACGAACCCGGTGGCAGCGAGCCGCTGCTGGCCGCGCTGGATGAGCTGGCTGCCCTGGGCACCCCGGAAGACCAGGCCGCGCTGGGCGAGCTGCGCGCCCGGCTGGGCGAACACCGGTTGCGCGTGCTGGTCGCGGGCGAGGCCAAGCGCGGCAAGAGCACGCTGATCAACGCGCTGCTCGGGCGGGCCGTGCTGCCGGCCGGGGTGACCCCGCTGACCGCGCTGGCCACCACGGTGCGGTACGGCACCCAGCCAGCAGTCCGCGCCGTTTTCGCTGACGGCCGCGCGGAGCACTGCCCGCTGTCCGCGCTCGAGGATCTCGTCACCGAACGAAACAACCCGGGTAACCGGCGCCACGTCGGGTCGGTCACCGTCCTGGTGGATGCGCCCGTGCTGGCCCACGGGGTCGAGCTGGTGGACACCCCGGGGACCGGCTCGGTCTATGCGCACAACACCGCCGCCGCGGAGGCGGCCCTGGACACCATGGACGCGGCGATCTTCGTGCTGACCGCGGACCCGCCCGCCTCAGCTAGCGAGCGGGAACTGATGCGCCGGGTCGCGGACCTGTCGGTGGCCATGTTCGTCGTGCTGAACAAGGCGGACTACCTGACCGGGACCGACCTGCCCGAGGAGGCCGTGAAGTTCACCGCGGGCGTGGCGGCCGACGCGGCCAGGCACCCGGTACGGGTCTACCCGCTGTCCGCGCGCCGCGGGCTCAGCGACCGCGCGGACCCGGGCTTCGCCAGCTTCCTGGCCGACTTCATCGCCTACCTTCAGCGGGGGCGAGCGGCCGGCCTGCAGCGTTCCGCGGCCCGGCATGGCCGCCGCCTGGCGGCATCCCTGCGGGATGAGACCAACCTGGCCCGCCGGGCCATCGAGGTGCGCGGCGGGGACGCGGCCGGCCAGGTCGCCGCCTTCGGCGAGCGGCTGGCCGCGGTGACCAGCCGCCGCCAGGAAGCAGCCGACCTGATCCAGGCCGAATCAGCCCGGATGCTGACCAGACTGAACGAGGCGGCCGGGCAGGCGGTACGCGACCGGACGAGCGTGGTCGCCGCCGAGATTGACGCGCTGCTCAGCGGGCCGCTCCGGTCAGCCGGGGCCGCCGAGATCGAGCGTGCCGGGCGGGCCCGGCTGGCGGAACTCGCGGTAGCCGCGGCCCAGTCGTGGCGCCAGCAGCAGGCCGCGCTGCTGGAGGACGGCCTGACACGGATGGACCAGCGGGCCCGGGATGATCTGCGCGCTGAGCTGGCAGTGGTGCGTGCGGCCGCCTCGGATCTGCTCGGCCTGGCCCTGGCCATGCCCGAGAATGCCGAGCACCTGGCCCAGGATCTGCGCTTCTTCTATCAGGCGGCGGATCAGGCCGGACAGACTGAGCTGCTGGCCGGGGCCATCCGCCGCCACCTGCCTGGTGCGGCGGCCCGCAACCGGGCCCGGGCCTACCTGCGCAGGGAGACCGCGGCGCAGGTCCCGCGGCAGATCGGCCGAGCCCGCGCCGACCTGCAGTACCGGCTGGCCGAGGCCACCCGCCGGCTGGTGGCGGCCACGGCGGCGCGGTACACCGAAGGCACTGGCCGGCTGGAGCGGGCGCTGCGCAGCGCCACCGCCACGTGGGAAGCCACCGCCAGCGAAGCCGCCCGGCACGACCGGGAGCTGGCCGGCCGCGAGCAGGCCCTCGACCACGTGCTCACCCTGCTGGACAGAGCCGGGGCCACCGACGACAGTGGCCATGACCTACTGGCGCCCGGCCGTCCCGCTCGAGGTGCCGGGTAGGGGCCGGTCAGCGTCCGCCGAGCCTGGTGCTCCCATCGAGCAGTTCGCGTGCGATCTCCAGGTGGCCGGAGTGCGCGGCGGTCTCCTCGATCACGTGAAGCACGATCCAGCGGACGTTGGTGATCTGCCTGGTGTACTCCGGGTCATGGTGAAAATCGAGCCCGCGAGGGGCCGCGGACAGCGGGGTGACGGCGAGAACCTCGTCGGATCGCCTGCACTCAGCGCGGTAGTTGGCGATGAGGTCGGTGCTGGGCCAGTCGCAGGTGAAGGCGGCCTCCGGATCGTATCCGCCGCCTTCCTCACCCCCCATTTCCTCCTCGGGCGGCGGTTCGTCCATGACGCCCGTGGTCACGTGCTGGAGCCAGTGGTGCTCGACGCCGCCGAGGTGCCAGAGCATCCCGGCCACGGTCCAGCCGGACGGCACGACCGGCGTCTGCCAGGCATCTTCGGGCAGTCCCTCGACGATCTTCAGCACCGAGTCGCGCTGGTAGTGCAGGAAACCCAGGAGCATGCGCGACCCATCGTCGGTGTCCGCATCACCCGCCGCTGGTGGCATCGTCAGTGCAGTGGTCTCAGAATCGGCCATTGTGCCCGTCCTTCGTGGTGGTCTGTTGCACATAGGACGGCTGAGGCACCCGAAGCTCATCGGGGAACGGGACTGGGCGGGACGCGAGACTCGCGCTTGCGCGGCCATGTGGCGCGCATCACAATTCGGTGCGGGAGGATGAGAGGAGGGCGGCGATGAACCCTGCCCCGGACGGCGGCGGTCCCCACGGGCCCGGCGCGGCGGCCGGGCCGTTCCGCCGGGTCCTGGTTGGCTGGGACGGCTCGCCCGACTCCGAGGCCGCGCTGCGCATGGCGGCGGCCATCATCGGCGACGGGCCCGGGCACGTGGTGGCGTTCGCGGTCCTGCCCAGCCCACCGCATCTGGAGGCCTGGCAGGAACAGGCGGGTGCGGAGTCGGCGGGAGAGCACGGGGTGAAGGAAGGGTTCGCCCGCGTCAAGGCGTCCATCGAGGCGACCGCGCGGACCCGGATTGACCTGGCCACCGTGCAGGGCACCAAGGCCGCCCAGTCGGTGTGCGCGTACGCCATCGAGAACGCCTTCGATCTGCTGGTGCTCGGCCGCCACGGCGGCGGCGGCCTGCTGCACCCCAAACTCGGTCAGGTGGCCAAGGCAGCCGCGATGACCAGCCAGATCCCGGTGCTCCTGGTCAGCGCGCACTAGGGGTGTCCCCGGGGTCACTCAGCCAGCCGCCGATGCGGTGGTAAATGTCCGCCCCGTAGCTGGTCGGGAGGGGCCCGGCGACGGTGAGCTTGAACGTCCGCTGGCCGCCGGGCTGCCGGGGGGCCCGGAGGAACAGGGCCGCATCGGGGCGCTCGCGATGGAAGCCGTCGGCGAAGTCGAACAGGTGGGTGACGAAGAAGACCCTGATGCCGGCGTCGAGCAGGGCCCGCACGACCTGCCGGCCGATCTCCGATCCCTCCCGCTCGTTGGTGGCCGCGAACGACTCGTTGCACAGCATCAGGCAGCACGGGCCGATCTGGTCGGCGATGTCGCTCATCCGGGTCAGCTCCTCATCCAGCCGCCCGCTGGCCATGGACGGGTCTTCTTCCCGGATGAAGTGGGTGAAGACGTGCTGGCAGACGCTGGCCCGCAGCGACCCGGCGGTCACGAACATGCCGCACTGCATCATCAGCTGGGCCAGGCCGACGCTGCGCAGGAACGTTGACTTCCCACCGGAATTGGCGCCGGTGATGATCACGAGTGACTTGCCGTCGGCGTCGACGTCGTTGCCGACGACGTGGCCGGCCTGGAGAGCCAGGCTGGCGTCGCGCAGGTCGGTGCAGCGGAACTGCGGCGGGCTCCCCGCCGACGGGACGGGGAACGTCACCAGCTGATCCCGGGCAGTGAGCTGGTCGCGCAGGTTGAGGCAGCTGACGTAGAACCCGAGCTCAGCCCGGAGCATGGTGAAATAGCTCGATACGTGGTCGGCTGACTGGGCGGCCGCGTTGGCGACGGCGTTGAGCCCGCGGTTGGCCATGTCCTGCAGCGCCTGGGTGCCGGCTTCGTCGCGCGGCGGCAGGGCGAAGGAGTACGTGGAGCGCGGCTCGATCCCGACTCGCTCCTTCCAGCTGCGCCGGGTATTGCCGGAGCGGAGCACGTAGTCAACCCCGCTGTTGTCCCGGCCGAGACTCGCGCTCATCAGCTCGCCGCTGCGGAACCGCAGCTGCCGCAGATGGTGGCTGAGGGTCTCGAAGTAGCCGTCGTCCAGCTCGCGCTGCAGCGTGCGCAGCAGCGTGGTCAGCCCGGCAGAGGAGAACTTGCCGGCGTGCTCGTCGGCGATCTGGCGCAGTTCCCGCAGCCGGGCGATCAGGACGTCGAGCTGGCCGACCGCCCCTGACAGGATGGCGGTGGGGGATTGCGCGGACCGCAGCCCCCACACGCCGCGCCGGTCCTGCAGCGCGGCTACGGCGATGCGGTACATCTCGCGGATGATCTCAGGCTCGGCGAGGCAGTCGGCGAGGACGCGCTGGCGGTAGCGGACAGCATCTGGATCAGTGCGGCCGGTGAGCATCACCCGGGCCGAGATGTCGAAGAGGAACCGGTCCCCGGCGGCCATCGCGCCCAGGATCGTGTTCAGCTCGAGATCCTGGATCAAGTCCGCGCTGTTAGGCGGGAACTCGGCGGAGAAATCGAAGTCCCGGTCGTTGTGCAGCAGGTGGGCTTTCACGGCGTAAGCCGCTTCCTCAGCTTGTCGTAGGTGACGCGGTGCTTGTCCGCGATGGCCAGCGCGTAGGCGAGGCCGTCGGCTGGCTTGCGCACCACCTGGTAGGTGCGCCCGGCCGGGTCGCCCGGGGCGATCGTGCTGGCCATGCTGACCACGGTGGGGCCGAGCGAGGCCAGCTCGTCGATGAAGGTGACATAGACGCACAGCAGGTCGAGCTCGATGACCTTCGCCATCACCTTCTCGCCCAGGAACCGGGCGTCGCTCACCGTGGTGGAGGTGAAGATCTCGTTCATGATGACGATGCTGCGGGGGGTGGCCGCCCGCAGCACCCGCTGGATCCGGAGCAGGTCGTCTTCCAGCTTGCCGGCCAGGTTGGCGAGGTCTTCTTCCCGCTCGAAGTGGGTGAAGATCTGGTCGCAGGCGAAGAGGCGGGCGGCGCTGCCGGGAACCGGGCATCCGGTGCCCGCCAGGTGGTGCAGCTGACCAAAGGTCCGGGCAAACGTCGTCTTGCCGCCCTGGTTCGGTCCGGAGACGACGATGATCCGCTCCGGTCCGCTGAGCTCGAACTCGTTGGTGACCAGCGCCTTGCCCACCGGGGCCAGCCTGGCCGCCAGGGCCAGGTCGAAGGTGTCCCGGGCGAAGATCTCCTTAGAGCCGACGCTGAGGTCCGGGTAGCAGAAGCTGAGCCCAGCCGAGCGCAGCGGGCTGATGTAGCCGAGATACGCCAGGTAGAACTGGAGCTCGCGGTGGAATTGGCGGATCACCGGGTCCGCGAACCCGGCGTGCTCGCGGCAGTAGTCGGCCAGCGCCGTGAACTCCTCGCGGTGCAAGCGGGCGACCAGGTCGAGAATTTGCGCGCCAACATGGTTCATGCCCGGCCAGCTCCGGTACTGGACGCGGTAATCCTTCACCGCACCCTGCTGGAACCGCTGGAACGTCTTCTCGATCTCCGCGCTGTAATCGGGCTCGCCGTCGTACCGGCTTACCTCCACCCGCGACCCCTTGATCCGGACCTCATACATCACCCGGGCCAGGTCATCCTTGCGGTCCGCGGTGTCGGAGGCGAGCCGGGCGAACCCGGCCGAGTCCACGTAGGCGGCCAGGTAGTCACGGAAGGCGAGCAGGCCCCGCGAGGTGATCGGCCTCGCGGCCAGCTCGGCGGCCAGCACGCGCACCGCATCGCAGTAGATCGCCGCCGCGTCCAGGAACCAGCCCGCCCGCTGGTGACCCGAGCGCATGCTGGACAGCTGCCCGAGGTGCGTGTGTACCTCGTGCATCTGCTGGGCAGACCGCTCGGCCACGCGAAACAGAGCGGGATCTTCCAGGTCCCGGAAGACCTCCTGCCGGTAGGCCACCGTGCTGGCATCCCCGGCACCGCGGTAGAGCAGCTGGCTGATCAGCTCGCGCTCTTCCCGGTCGCCGGCGACCGCCGCCACGATCTGGTCGAGATTGATGTCGGACACCAGGGCCGGGTCTGGCCGGTCCCCGGCGGCGGGGAGGCCGGTCGCCTCCTCGGCCAGCAGGCTGGTGAACGCCCGGGGCCGGTCTGCCGGCGTGCCCACCTCAGGGGGGCGGACGGAGGACATGGCGTGCTCCAGTTCTCGCCGTACGGCGCTCAACAGGAGCCATCAGCCATCGAGGGCGCTTTCGTGGCGAGCCCCATCGCCACCAGGATTCTACGGGAGACCGGTCAGCGTGGCGCGGCGGCCCGGCCCCGGCACGGTGCGGTCCGGTGGGAACGCGGTGCGCCACAGGGCGCTTTTCGCCAGCGGCCCATCGCCACCGAGGGGCTATGGAGCGCTGGCTGGGCCGTGATCAGCGAGCCGGCCGGGGTCAGCGCGGCCCCCACGCCAGAGCGCCCCGCGGTCTGCCGGCGCAGCGCGGTCGGCTGTCCCGGCATTTGCCGGCCCGGCCTGAGTGCTCCCGGGCCGGAAGCCGCTGGGCGCCCCGGTGCCCACCGGGCGCCCGTTTTCGGGCCGGCTGCGGTCTGAGCATTGTGTCGGGCCGCCCCGGCTGCGCTCTACCCGCCTGCGCTCCGCCCGCCTGCGTCTGGTCTGGGCCCGCCGGAACTGCGCCAGGGTATGCACGCCATCGGCCGTCAGCCGCTCCAGCAAGCCACTCAGCACCCCGGCCGTCGCCTGGGCGTCGGCGAGGGCGCGATGCCGGGGCAGGACCGGGGTGCCGAAGAAGTCCGACAGCGTGCCCAGCTTGCAGTTGGGCACCTCGCCGTTCGCCAGCACGTGCCGGGCCACCGCCACCGTGTCCAGCACCGGCCCAGTCGGCCTGGGCAGCCCGCAGCCAGCGCACGCGGCAGCCAGGAATGCCACGTCGAACGGGGCGTTGTGCGCAGTGAGAACGGCGCCGCGGGCGAACTCAAGGAAGCCGGGCAGCACCGTGCACAGGGCGGGGGCAGCCACCGCCATCTCGTCGCTGATGCCGGTCAGCGCCGCGATGTCGTCCGGGATGGGCTGGCCCGGGTTGACCAGCGCCGTGAACTGGCCCTGGACTCGCCCGCCGCGCATCCGGACGGCGCCGATCTCAGTGATCCGGTGCTCACGCGGCGACCAGCCGGTGGTCTCCAGATCGACGATGACAAACTCGACCGCGTCAAAGGGCAGCCGCTTGATTGCTGGCCGGCGCGGCTGGCGCAGGCGCGCCCAGGCCGCGGCAACCCAGTCCCGGATGATCACATTCTCACGGTAGGCCCGGGTACCGACACTCTGCGCCACGGCGCGCCGGCCCGCCAGCCAGCTCAGCCCGGTCTGGCCCGGCTGGCCTCGTCAGCAGAGTGCGGCGCGGAAGCACTCGGTTAGGTAAGGCAGCAGGAACTCCTCGCGCCCGGCCAGCGCTGGGTGGGCGTCCATCAGCTGCTCCACCTCGGCCAGAACCAGGGCGCGATCGGCTTGGGGCATGGTGGCGACGTAGCTGCGCGAGCTGACCAGGTCCAGCAGGGCAGCCCGGCTGATCTGGTGCGTCCATCGCACGGAATGCCGCTGGACCGGCTCAAACGGCGGGCCGGTGATCCCGGGGGTGCGGTCCTCGTCGCGCTCACCCGGGTCGTGCAGAATCCGGCCGAGCGCCGCCACCCAGTCCTCCTGCTCATCCCGCAGATTCCATACCAGGCCGAGCTGGCCCCTGGGCGCCAGCACCCGGGCCACCTCGGGCACCGCCCGGTCCGGATCGACCCAGTGCCATGCCTGGGCGACGAGCACGGCATCCACACTGTCGTCGGCCAGCGGGATCTGCTCGGCCGAGCCGGCCTGCACCGGCACCCCCGGGACGGCGCTGGCCAGCTGCTCCCGCATGGCGGCGAGTGGCTCGACCGCGACCACGTCCAGGCCGCGGGCGACCAGCTGGCGGGTCAGCTTCCCGGTTCCCGCGCCCAGGTCCAGCACCCGGGTCGCGCCCGCGGGCAGCAGCCAGTCGATGGCCTCGGCCGGGTAGGGCGGGCGGCCGCGCTCGTACGCGTCCGCGACCGCCCCGAACGACCTGGCCTGCTGCTTGCGCCACTGAGCGCGCTGATCCTCGTCGGGCATGCCGGAATCATCCCAGGGCCGGCTGGACGGCCTGCGCGCTGGGGTTGCGGCCGCCGGGACGGCCTGCGCTGGGTTTGCGGCCGCCCGGACCGCGCCCGCCGGGGTTGCGGCAGCCCCGGACCGCGCCCGCCGGGGTTG
>Ga0335078_10015577_pt1 | contig 11288 bp, 10 predicted proteins | sample Lox_Sample_32_FD_206711 | JGI IMG/M metagenome (GOLD analysis project Ga0335078, IMG submission 206711) | Soil microbial communities from Loxahatchee National Wildlife Refuge, Florida, United States - Lox_Sample_3.2 | ecosystem: Environmental > Terrestrial > Soil > Wetlands | place: USA...
GGCCAGACCGTGGTCCTCGCCAAGGGCGGCGACGGCGGCTTCGGCAACACGCACTACAAATCCTCGACCAACCAGGCGCCGCGCCGCGCCGATCCCGGCTGGCCGGGCGAGGAGCGCTGGCTGTGGCTGCGCCTGAAGCTGATCGCCGACGTGGGCCTCGTCGGCCTGCCGAATGCCGGCAAGTCGACGTTCCTCGCCGCGACCTCGAAGGCGCGGCCCAAGATCGCCGACTATCCGTTCACCACGCTCAAGCCGCAGCTCGGCGTGGTGCGCAGCGACGAGTCCGAGTTCGTGATCGCCGACCTGCCCGGGCTGATCGAGGGCGCCTCCGAAGGCCGCGGCCTCGGGCACCGCTTCCTCGGCCATGTCGAGCGCTGCGGCGCCATCCTGCATCTCGTCGACGGCACGGAGGACGACGTGGTCGCGGCCTATCGCGCCATCCGCGGCGAGCTCGAGGCGTACGGCCATGGGCTCGACGAAAAGCCCGAGATCATCGGCCTCAACAAGATCGACGCGCTCGATGGGCCGGCGGTCAAGAAGAAGAGTGCCGCACTGGCGCGCGCCGCCAAGAAGCTGTCGCCCGGCGCCCAGGTCCTGCCGCTGTCGGGCGTCGCCGGCACCGGCGTGCCCGAGGTGCTGCGCGCGCTGTACAAGTTCGTGAAGAAGCGCCGCGCCGCCGACGCGAAGGCGGCCAAAGAAGCCGACACCGAGGCGGTGTCGTGAGCGCCGGCAAGAATTCCCCCTCTCCCCTCCGCGGAGAGGACCGGGGTAAGGGGGTTCCCGCGGCGCGCCTGTCGGTCGACCCTCACCCTCCCGCGCCTGACGGCGCGGGCCCCTCCCTCTCCCGCTCCGCGGGCGAGGGGCCCAAGCGCAAACCCGCCGCCCCGGCGCTGGAGTCCGCGCGCCGCATGGTCGTGAAGGTCGGCTCGGCGCTCCTGGTCGACGAGGACAACGGAGACATCCGGCGCGCCTGGCTCGATGCGCTGGCCGACGACATCGCGCGGCTGAAGAAGCGCGGCTGCGAGATGCTGATGGTGTCCTCGGGCGCCATCGCCTGCGGCCGCCGCCATCTCGGCCTCACCGCCAGGGCGCTCAAGCTCGAGGAGAAGCAGGCGGCGGCGGCCACCGGGCAGATCCGCCTCGCGCATGCCTGGCAGGCGGCGCTGGCCCGCCACGACATCACGGTGGCCCAGATCCTGCTCACCCCCGACGACACCGAGCAGCGCCGCCGGCACCTCAACGCGCGCTCGACCATCCAGCAGCTCCTGAAGCTGGGGGCGGTGCCGGTGATCAACGAGAACGACACCGTGGCCACGGACGAGATCCGCTTCGGCGACAACGACCGGCTCGCCGCCAGAGTGGCGCAGATGGTGAGCGCCGACACGCTCGTGCTGCTCTCCGACATCGACGGGCTCTACACCGCCGATCCGCGCCTCGACAAGAAGGCGGCGCATATCGACACGGTGAGCGAGGTGACTCCCGAGATCGAGGCGATGGCAGGGGCAGCACCCGACGGCTACAGCTCGGGCGGCATGGTCACCAAGATCACCGCGGCCAAGATCGCGCTCGCCGGCGGCTGCCGCATGGCGATTGCGTTCGGCAAGTGCTCCCACCCGCTGGCCGCCCTCGAGGACGGCGCGGCCTGCACGTGGTTCGTGCCGCAGGCCAGCCCGCGCACCGCGCGCAAGCGCTGGATCGCCGGCGCCCTGCAGCCGGTCGGCAGCCTGCGCGTCGACGCCGGTGCCGTCACGGCGCTGGCAGCGGGCAAGAGCCTGCTGCCCGCGGGCGTGCTCGCGGTCGAGGGCGAGTTCGAGCGCGGCGATCCCGTGGTCGTGCGCGGCCCCTCGGGCGAGGAGATCGCGCGCGGGCTCATCGCCTATTCGTCGGCCGACGCGGCGCGCATCAAGGGGCACAAAAGCCGTGAAATCGAGGCGCTCCTCGGCTACCGTGGCCGCGACGAGATGATCCACCGCGACGACCTCGTGACCCAGTCCTGACCCCCCGCGTCTCATGAACGCGCCCGCCCCCGATACCGATCTGGCCGCCACGATGCAGGCGATGGGCAAGGCCGCGCGCGCGGCCGCCCGTGCGCTCGCCATCGCCGGCGCCGAGACCAAGACCCGGGCGCTCACGGCCGGCGCCGCCGAGATCCGCCGCCGCACCTCCCGGATCCTCGAGGCGAATGCGGAAGACGTTGCGCGTGCGCGCGAAGGTGGCGCCACCTCGGCTTTCATCGACCGCGTGACGCTCGATGAGACGCGCATCGACGGCATCGCGCGCGGCCTCGACGAGGTCGCCGGGCTGCCCGATCCGGTGGGGGCCGTGATGCAGGAATGGACGCGGCCCAACGGCCTCGCCATCCAGCGCGTGCGGGTGCCGCTCGGCGTGATCGGCATCATCTACGAGGCGCGGCCCAACGTCACCGCCGATGCCGGGGGCCTGGCGCTCAAATCCGGCAACGCGGCCATCCTGCGCGCGGGCTCCGAGAGCCTGCAATCGTCGCTGGCGCTCGTCGATGCGCTGCGCACGGGATTGCGCCAGGCGAACCTGCCCGAGGCGGCGATCCAGATCGTGCCGGTGCGCGACCGTGCCGCGGTCGGCCACATGCTCGCCATGCACGAGTACATCGACATCATCGTGCCGCGCGGCGGCAAGTCGCTGATCGAGCGCGTGATGAAGGAATCGCGCATGCCGGTGATCGCGCACCTCGAAGGCCTGTGCGCGACCTACGTGCACGCCGCGGCGGACGTGAACATGGCGCGCCGGGTGGTGCTGAACGCCAAGATGCGCCGGCCGGGCGTGTGCGGGGCGACCGAGACCCTGCTCGTCGACCGGACGGCCGCGGTCACGCACCTGCCGGCGATCCTGCACGACCTGCTGAAGGCCGGCTGCGAGATCCGCGGCGACGCCGCGGTGCAGAAGATGGACCCGCGCGTCAAGGCGGCGACCGAGGCCGACTGGTCAACCGAATATCTCGACGCCATCCTGGCGGTGAGGACCGTCGACGGGCTCGACCAGGCGATCGCCCACATCAACCACTACGGCTCGCACCACACCGATGCGATCGTCACCGCTGACAAAGGCGCCGCGGAAGCCTTCCTCGCGCGCGTCGACAGCGCCATCGTGCTGCACAATGCGTCGACCCAGTTCGCCGACGGCGGCGAGTTCGGCTTCGGTGCGGAGATCGGCATCTCGACCGGCCGGCTGCCGCCGCGCGGCCCGGTCGGCGCCGAGCAGCTCACCAGCTATAATTACCGGATCCGGGGAACCGGCCAGGTCCGGCCTTAAAAAGAACGCCTTTCCGACGGGGAAAGGAATCGGTGAGGGGGCGCCAAAGCACTTGATGAACACGTACGGTTTGGCTTGCGGTGAAGCTAGGGCCGCTCCACCGAACCGTCATGCCCGGCCTTGTGCCGGGCATCCACGTCGTGCCACAGGAACAAAAGTCTGTACCTCGCACGCCGACGTGGATCGCCGGAACAAGTCCGGCGATGACGATTGCACATCATGAAAATCCGCCGGGTCGGCCATCACCCGCCGCCGGCGCGCGCCTTTGGTCGCGCGCCCAAGCGCCACGTCGGCCTTTTGGGCGGCTCGTTCAACCCCGCCCATGCCGGGCACCGCCACATCTCCGAGATGGCGCTCAAGTATCTCGGTCTGGACGAAGTCTGGTGGCTGGTGTCGCCGCAGAATCCGCTCAAGCCCGCGGCCGACATGGCGCCGCTGCGCTCGCGCCTGGCCAGCGCCTCCCGCCACAGCCATCACCCGCGCATGCGCGCGACCGCGGTCGAGGACGAGTTGGGGACCCGCTACACCGCCGACACCTTGCGCGCCTTGCGGCGGCGGTTTCCCCGCACCAAATTCGTATGGTTGATGGGCGCCGATAATCTTCGCCAGATACCGCGCTGGGAAGCCTGGTCATCGATATTTCATCTGATGCCCATTGCCGTCTTCGCGCGTCCTGCCTATGATTTGAAGGCCTTAGCCGGCAAAGCGGCGATTCGGTTTAAGAAGTCCCGCCGACACCTGCAGCATGCAGGACGGCTGGCCTCTCAAACCCCGCCCGTGTGGGTGTTCTTTCACTCCCGGCTGCACCCCGCCTCGGGGACTTCGATCCGCCGGGGCGATGGGCACTCGGCGTGGATGATCCCCGGCTCGCCCGGCTATCGCGCGCGGCAGAAGCCGCGGAGATGAGCAGTTGAGCGTTTTTGCGGGAACTCGAACCCCCACTTCTCTCAAACCCAGGGAGCGACAGATACCCAAGTCCAAAGTGCCGACGTTCACCGCCCTTGCGGGCAGCGGGCCGAAGCGGCCCACCCAGCGCAGGGCATCCCGGAAATCCGCCGCCCCGGCCGCTAAAAGCCCGGAGCCCCGGCTTCCGAACCCGGTCCTAAGGCTCATCGAGACCTCGCTCGATGCCGACAAGGCCGAAGAGATCGTGACCATCGATCTCACCAACAAGACCACAATCGCCGACTACATGGTGATCGCCACCGGGCGCTCGCAGCGTCAGCTCGCCGCGATGGCCGATCATCTCGTCGTCAAGCTCAAGTCGCAGGCCGGTCCGATCCCGGTCGAGGGCAAGGACGCCGGCGACTGGGTGCTGATCGACGCGGGCGATGTGATCGTCCACCTGTTCCGGCCCGAAGCCCGCACCCATTACAATCTCGAGAAGATGTGGGCGATGGAGATGCCGGAACCGGAGCGCGCCGCCGCCGGCGCCTGAGCGCTCCCGCGAAGGAGCGCTTGAGCCAGCGGAGGCCGTCTCGGCCATGCGCATCGTCGTGGCCGCGATCGGCAGGGCGCGCGGAGCGCCCGAACAGGCGCTGTTCGACGCCTATGCGCGCCGGCTCGTCAGGAACGGGCCCGCCGGGCTCACGCTCGAGCTCATCGAGGCCGATGAGCGGCGCAAGCTCACGGGCGAGGCGCTGCGCAAGGCCGAGGCCGAGCTTCTCCTTGCGCGCATTCCCAAGGACGCCGCCCTCGTGGCGCTCGACGGGCGCGGTAAGCCGCTCGGCAGCGAAGCCTTCGCCGATCAGCTCGCGCGCTGGCGCGACGACGGGATCGGCGATCTCGCCTTCGTCATCGGCGGCGCCGGCGGGCTCGACCCGGCACTCCTCGAGCGCGCCCGGTTCGTTCTCTCGCTCGGCGCCATGACTTGGCCGCACCTCCTGGTGCGCGCGATGCTCGCCGAGCAGATCTACCGCGCGCAGTCGATCCTGCTCGGCCACCCCTACCACCGCGGTTGAACGAGCCGTTCGGGAGGTGGCGCATCCCGGGCTCGCGCCTCAATCGCGATCGCGCCCGAAATCGAAGGTGACCAGGGTTTCATACGGGCCCGTCGCCCGTTCGAAAATCTCGGGATGCCGGAGCGCGCGCACGGCGTCGTAGTATCCGGCCCGCCAGTGCTCCTCCATCGAGCGGCGGGAGAACTCGTAGTCCTTGGAATCGCCCTCGTAGTCCTTCGGCCGATAGATCAGCTGCACGATGTTGGCGGCATGCCGCTCCACGTTCGACCTCAAGAATTTCACCTTTTCGCTCTGCAGCATGTCCTCAGGCAGCTCATCGAGGAGCTCGGCCACGATGTTGCGCAGCCTGTTGACATTCTTGAAGTAGTCGGTAAAGGCGCGGGTTCGGCTCGAATATTGGATCTCCTTCTGCCGCGTCGCCACCTCCGCGAGGTTGCGCGGAAACTCGCCCCTCGCGCTCCACAGGTCGACCTGGAAAACGAGCGAGTCGGGGGGCCGCTGCGTCATGGCGACCCACTGAAGCGGCGTATTCGAAACGAGTCCGCCGTCCCAATAGTGCTCGCCCTCGATCTCGACCGCGGGAAAGCCGGGCGGCAGCGCCCCGCTCGCCATCACGTGCTCGGGACGGATAGCCTGCTTCGACGAGTCGAAATAGACCAGATTGCCGCTCCGCACGTTGACGGCGCCGAGACTGAGGCGGGGATCGGCGGTGCTGGAGTTCACGCGGTCGAAATCGACGAGGCTCTCGAGCGTCGCCTTGAGCTGCTCCGTCTCGTAGTAGCTCGTCGCATTGATCGTGCCGGGCTGGTGAAACCACGGATTGAGGATCCGCGGCCGAAAGAACCCGGGGGCGCCGGCGAGGAGAGCGACGGCGGCGCTCATTTGACTGAGGGATGCGCGCACGGCGTCCCCGGTCGGCATCACCGAGCCCCATTCGCCCCCGGTGAAGTCGATGGGCTGCTTGGTGATTCCCTCCCAGAACTCCCGCAACTTCCGGACGCGCTGGTCCGGAGGATTGCCGGCGATGATCGCGGCGTTGATCGACCCGATCGAGATCCCGGCCACCCAGTTCGGATGGAGGTCCGCCTCGGCCAGCGCCTCATAGACCCCGGCTTGGTAGGCGCCGAGGGCGCCGCCACCTTGAAGCAGCAGGACAATGTTGTTGAACTCGGGCCGTTTCCGCGGCCGGCGCGTGTCGCTGCGCTCGTCCGATGGAGGCGATGGCTGCGGCAATATGCCGGCGCGCATTGCCTGCCCCTTCCCGGCCGCCTGCGAGACATCGGTCCTGCCCTCAAATCCGACTTTGTCGTCCACGGGAACCTCCAGGTTCGATGCGCGTGAGCGTCGTGGCAAATGGCGAATTCCGCGCACGCGGGCCATGACGGGCCAGGACGCGATCCCTCAATGGCCGCCGATGCGGGCGCCCTTCTCGGCCACCGAGCGTTTCATGATCAGGACGACCGGCACGAGCGCCAGCATCACCACGGCGGTCATCCAGAACACATCGAAAAATGACAGGGCGGAGGCCTGCTGCTGGCGCAAATTGTCCAGCGCCTGCCAGGCCAGCTGCTGCGAGAGAGCGGGATCGCCGGTCGCGAACACCCCCTGGACCTGTGCGATGAAGGAATGCACGGCCGCGTTGAAGGAATCGAGATACTCGCCGAGCCGCAGGAGGTGGAATTGGTCGCGGCGCTCCCGCACCGTCTGGGCCAGGGACACCCCGACGCTGCCGCCTTCGTTGCGCAACAGGCTGAGCAGGCCGACAGCCGCGCCGCGCAGGGCGACGGGCGTATAGAGATAGGCCGCCACGTTCGCGGGCGCGAAGCATATCGAAAGCCCGACGACCAGGACGACCCGCGGCCAGACAGCCTGGCCCGGGCTGATGTCGAGGTTCATCTGCGACATCCAATAGTTCCCGGCGGCCATGAGCAGGAGACCCGCGGCGATCAGCCATCTTGCATCCATTCCCCGGCCGAGCAGCCGGCCGACAACCGGCATGGCGAGGACGGAAAAGAAGCCGGCTGGCGACATGATCAATCCGGCGCTGAGCGCATCGTACCCGAACAGGGTCTCGAGCAAGCCGGGCAGCGACGCGCTGACCGCGTACAGCACGGCGAAGGCGCAGAAGATGATGATGCAGCACGCGGCGAAATTGCGCTCCCGCAACGGCCGGAAATTGACCACGGGGTTGGGGTGGCGCAGCTCCCAGGAGACCAGGCCGATCAGGCCCGCGCCGAACAAGACCGCGAGCGTCTGCACCCGCCAGAACGGATCGCCCAGCCAATCCCACTCCTGTCCCTTGCTGAGCATCACTTCCCAGCACACGACCGTGATGACCAGCAGCGACAGGCCGATCGAGTCGAAATGGAAGGGCCGCTTCCGTAGCTCCCTGCGCTCGTCGATGAGGTAGGCCGGATCCCGCAGTTGGGCATAGCAGGCGGCAAAGGCCAGGAGTCCGACCGGGACGTTGAGAAAGAACACCCACCGCCACGAGTAGTCGTCCGTTATCCAGCCGCCGAGGGTCGGGCCGACCACCGGCGCGATCAGGGCGGCCAGCCCGAACAACGTCATCGCCATGCCCTGCTTCTCCGGCGGGAACGCGTCCAGCAGCACGCTCTGACTGGACGGCTGCAGGCCGCCGCCGGCCAGGCCCTGGAGGGCGCGAAACAGGATCAGCTGGCCGAGGCTGGTGGCCATTCCGCACAGGGCGGAGCTCAACGTGAAGACGGCGATCGACAGGAGGAAGTAGTTGCGGCGGCCGAGATGCGCCGACAGCCAGCCGGTGATCGGCAGGATGATGGCGTTCGCGGCAAGGTAGCTGGTGATGACCCACTCGCCGTCGTCGACCGTCGCCGACAGGCCGCCGACGATGTAGCGCAACGCCACGATCGCGATCGTCGTATCGAGCACCTCCATGAACGTCGGCACCACGACGATCGCGGCCACCACCCAGGGATTGGACCCCGCCCGCGATCCGGAGGCGGCGAGTACCGCGGCCGTCACTGTGCCGCGCCCGGCGCGCTCGAAGGCGGAACGGAGACCGCTGATCGCGGCATGAGGGCTTGGAGGAACTTCCCGGCATCGGGTCCGGTGGGCGGCCGGTCGATGTAGACATACGGCGTGACCGAGGTGCCGATGAACAGGGGGTATTTGTCGGGATCGTAGCCCTCGAGGTCGATGCGAACCGGCAGCCGCTGCACGACCTTGACGAAGTTGCCCGTGGCGTTCTGTGCCGGCAGCAGCGCCAGCGTCGATCCGGTCCCCATGGTGAACCCGCTGACGCGTCCCTTGAACGCCTGGTGGCCGCCGTACATGTCGACATAGAGATCGACCGGCTGGCCGATGCGCAGGTCGCGCAGCTGGGTCTCCTTGAAATTCGCATCGACCCAGATGTCGTTCAGAGAGCGCACCGCCATGAGACCCTGGCCGACCTGGACGTTGTCGCCGGGATTGACGTTTCGGCGCGTGACGACGCCGTCGATCTCGGCGACGACGTCGCAATACCGGAGGTTCAGCTCGGCCTGGGAGAGGGCGCGCTTGGCGGATTCGACCTTGGCCTCGGCCTGCTTGACCGCCGGAGCTTCCGTCTCGAGCCGGGCGAATACGCGGTCGATGTCCCCCTGTGCCTCGAACTCCTCGAGCATCTTCTTCGGGCTTTGGTCGTAGGAATGGACGACGCCAAGCTGCGCCGCACTCTGAATGAGGTCGGCCTGCGCCTGAAGAACGGAGGAAAAGGTCTCATCGAGATCGGGCGGCACCTGGCCGAGATCGCCGCCTTTATCGGGTTGTACCGGCAGCCCCAAGGAGACGCGGATCTGTTGGATTCCGGCGCGGGCCTCGGTGACGTTCGCCTCGGCGGTCGACAGCGCCTCCTGCCGCTCGTCGTACACCTCATGGCTGACAAACCCTTTCGGGAGCAGTGCCTTGACGCGTTCGAATTCGACTTGGGCCAGACTCAGCGCGGCCTTGCTCTTATCCAGGGTGGCGACCCGGGCATGCAGAAGGGCGGTTTGATTGTCGACGTCCTGCACGGCGTTTTGCAATTTCCAGCGCGCAGCTCTGGCTTGCGCTTCGATACCGCGCACCGTCGCTCGGGCCGCCTGCAGGTCCGCCTCCGCAACGTCGACCGCGGCCTTCTTTTCGTCGGCGATGACCTGATAGGGCTCCTTGTCGAGTTCGACGAGAAGGTCTCCCTTGTGCACGCGATTGTTGTCGTCCACCAGCACCCGGGAAACCTGGCCGCCGACGCGGGCGGCGACGAACGTCACGTGACTGTTCACATAGGCGTCATCCGTCGACACGGTGGTGAGAGCCAGCCGGACCATGGGGATGCCGACCCACAGGGCGGCCGCCAGGACGACGGCCGCCAGCCCGGCGATCAGCAGCTTTCGCTTCCGCATCGCGTGGGGAACGGCGGCCGGGGGCTGCGCGGAAGCCGGGGGTTGCGCAGAAGGAGGACGCGCCGTCTCTGGCGCGGTGTGGCGGGCGACTGCACCGTCATCGCCTCGCGGTGCTGCATCGGCCAGCTTTGACTCGCTGCCAAGAGCGTTCATCCGTTCCCCACTCACATCGATGACGGAGGAAACAGCGCCACGTCGATCCAGCTGCGCGCTGGCTGATGCAAATAGCTCCAGGCCCAAGGCGGCACAATAGGACGATGGTATCGGCTAGAAAGTTCGTCGCTGTCGAAGCCGCCACGGTTTGAGCTGATCGATCCGGAAGCCTCGGAGCGGCGTTCCAAGGTCGTCGTCTGCCGCGTGACGCCTTCCGGCTCTCAATGAAAGATCCGTCCCTCCGGAAATACCGCGTACGACGGGCTCGACCCCGCGCTTTTCGAGCGCGCGCGGTTCGTTCTCTCGCTCGGCGCCATGCCTGGCCGCACCTCCTGGTGCGCGCGCTGCTCGCCGGGCAGATCTGCCGCGCCCAGTCGATTCGCCTCGGCCACCCCTACCGCCGGGGGCGAATGGCTTGAATAGACTTATAGAAGAAGCTATTATAGCCATATGAAAAAGGCCAGCATCACCGAAGCCAAGAACAGTCTCAGCGCGCTGATCGACGGGCTCAAAGGAGGCTCGTCGGTTTTGATCGTCGACCGAGGCCGCCCTGTTGCCCGGCTTGAGCCTGTGATGTCGGGCCAAGAGGCGGGCTCCGACGGCCGGCTGTCGCGTCTTGTCCGTGAAGGCATCGTGCGGCCTGGGCGCAAATCGCTTCCCCCGGAACTGCTCGCCAGCCAGCCGCCACGCCCGAAGGGTGGCGCCTCGGCGGTGGATGCCCTGCTGGAGGAACGGCGGCAAGGCCGATGAAGTTCTGGGACGCGTCCGCGATCGTCCCACTGCTGGCCGCTGAAGGGTCAACCCGGCGCTTGCAGGATCTTGTGGCAAAAGACCCTACGATGCTCGTGTGGTGGGGATCCGAGATCGAATGTGTCTCGGCCTTGGCCCGGCTCGAACGCGACGGCGGGCTGTCGCCGCGCGCGATGACGGTCGCACTCGGACGGTTGGGACAATTGTCGGCCGGCTGGCACGAGATCGATCCGAGCGATACGGTTCGTGAGACGGCGGCGCGATTTCTTCGTGTCCATCCCCTGCGGGCCGCTGATGCGTTGCAGCTAGCAGCGGCCTTCTTGGCCGCAGAGCGGCGGCCCGGATCGCTGGAAGTGATTACTCTCGACGAGCGTCTCGGCGCTGCGGCTCGGAAAGAGGGATTTGCCGTGATCGATTTGGCGGAAGCGGATTGAGCGCTGACGTCACGAAGCTGGGCACCCCCGCGCGAAGCGCGCGGCCCGGCTCTATTTCGCCGCGCTCAACCGAGCCCTCTAGCGGGTCTCGGCCCTCCGGGTAACGATCCGTGGTGTTGGCGCTTGGACGGGCGCTGTTGGTCGGCGCGTTCGACGCGCCGCAGTCGTCACTAAATTTTCCTTGCAAAGGTTGTTTCCCCTCAATGAAAGCTCCGTCCCTCCGGGAATGCCGCGTGCGGGTCGCGGGAGTCCGGGCGCCAGGTCTTGTTGAGGTCGTCGCCGCGCGCCCCCGAGGCGAACTC
>Ga0335078_10015578_pt1 | contig 11288 bp, 9 predicted proteins | sample Lox_Sample_32_FD_206711 | JGI IMG/M metagenome (GOLD analysis project Ga0335078, IMG submission 206711) | Soil microbial communities from Loxahatchee National Wildlife Refuge, Florida, United States - Lox_Sample_3.2 | ecosystem: Environmental > Terrestrial > Soil > Wetlands | place: USA: Florida...
AGAGCGCAGCAGGGTCGACTTGCCGGAGCCGGTGCGGCCGAGCAGCCCAACGATCTGGCCTTGCGCCAGCTTCAGATCGATGCCGTCAAGGACCAAAAGCTCGCCGCCATCGGCGCGGGGGAAGGTTTGGCGAAGCGCGTGAATATCGAGAAGGTTCGTGTCCATGGCAGTCTCTCAACCAAGCAGGAATTTGCGCTCGGCGTAAAGATAGAGCGGGCGCCAGAATGTGCGATTGATCAGCACCACAAAAAAACTCATCACTGCAATGCCAAGAACTATGTGATGGAAGTCGCCGGCGTCGGTTTGCTGGGCGATATAGGCGCCCAGTCCCTCGGCCCGCAGATGCTCGTTGCCCCACGACGCAACTTCGGCGACGATGCTGGCATTCCACGAACCGCCGGAAGCGGTGATGGCGCCGGTGACGTAGTAAGGCAACACGGCGGGAATCGCGATCCGCCTCCACCACAACCAGCCGCGGACCCGAAAATTCGCGCCGGCGGCACGCAGCTCCGCCGGGATGGCAATTGCTCCCGCAACGACGTTGAACAAGATATACCACTGCGTGCCGAGTATCATCAGCGGGCTCAGCCAAATATTCGGATTGAGCTTTAAGACGACGATCACGGATACCGCGATCGGAAACAGCACGTTGGCCGGAAAAGCGGCCAAAAACTGCGCGATCGGCTGCACCACGTTGGCGAAATGAGGCCGGGTACCGACCCAAATGCCGATCGGCACCCAGACGATAGTGGCGAGTGCAATGAGCACGACAATACGTGTCAGTGTGGCAAGGCCTAAGAGCAATGTCGTAGCGACGTCGGAAAGGGTGATGTCTTGCGTCACAAACAGCGCGAGCTGCCAGATCGCCACCGCGCCGAACCCGAACGCGATAGCCGTCCACTGAAAGGCAACCCAACGGCTGTGCGTCCGCGGCTGTTCTTTTTGCTGCGCGCCGTCCTTGGACCAGCGCGCCAGCAGCACAAGCCGCCACAGCACAGCGAAAGGATGGGTGAGGCGATCAACCAGCCGCGAACGGCGCAAAACGTTGAGGACCCACGATTGTGGCGGCAGCAACCCGGGCTCCTGCTCAAAGCGGAACCGATCGGCCCAGGCCACCAACGGGCGGAACAAAAGCTGGTCGTAGATCAAGATCACGATCAGCATAGTCACAATCGCGTAGCCTACCGCCGCCAGATCCCGATGCTGGATGGCGACGGCAATATAGGAGCCGATACCCGGCAAAGTGATCGTCGTATTGCCAACACTGATCGCCTCGGAGGCGACGACGAAAAACCAGCTTCCCGACATCGACAACATCATGTTCCAGATCAGCTGCGGCATGGCGAACGGCACGTCGACGCGCCAGAAGCTCATCCACGGACCGAGCCGAAAGTTGCGCGACGCCTCGGTGAGCTCGGTGGGGACGGTGCGCAAGGATTGATAGAAGCTGAACGCCATATTCCAGGCTTGACTGGTGAAAATGGCGAATATCGCGGCAAACTCCGCGCCAAGCACGCGTCCGGGCGCGAGCGCCATGAAAAACACGACGGTAATCGATATGAAGCCGAGGATCGGCACAGATTGCAAAATGTCGAGCAACGGCACGAGCAACCGCTCCGCATGCTTGCTCTTAGCCGCGAGCGTCGCGTAGGTGAACGTGAACAATAGCGACAAGATCATCGCGATAAGCATGCGCAGCGTAGTGCGGGCGGCATATTCCGGCAGATTGGCGGGATCCAGCGATACCGGCTTTTGCTGTAAATCCGCCAACGGCTGAAGGAGGTGGCGGCTTGCCTCGGCCAAGAACACCAGCAGTCCAAGGATCAAAAGCACCGCCACGATGTCCCAACGGCTGAAAATCCGCCGCCAGCCGCCGACCGAAATTGGCACGATTAATCGCATTCCGGCCGCGCCCGATGCAGTGTCGCTGTCGTCACACGTTCTTCATAAATCGCGAGCCGGATGGGATCGCTGGCCGCGAGCTTGCGGCGATGACATAACACCCGCCCGCTTTGGTTCAAACATTATTACGCGCATTACCTGCGAGGTAATTCGAACGCGGCATGAGAGCGGGCCAGGGTCCAACGACGCTCAAATCGCGCCCCGCCGGTCGGTGGCTTTTTGCGCCGGCGGCGTCAGCGGTGATCCGAGAGCCAACTTGATCTCGCTTGCGATGCCCGGATTCCGACGCCGCTCGGCGTTGGCGCTGATCGCCACCTCTGCGGCCGACGCGCAAAACTTTCAGTCCGCGGCAGGATTTAAGTTCGGTTGCGGTGGCGACGGCAAGGCCGCATAACTGGAGCCATTCGTTATCGAGGCTGCGCCGTGGCCGAGACGCTGAACCAACAAACGATTGCGCTCCCGGAACCGCTCTCAGGCGAGGTCGCCAAGGCGCACGAGGCGTGGTGCTCTGCCGACAACACGCGGCGTTTGTGGAGCAAGGACGCCGCGCTATGGACCGGGCGGAATGAAAGCCAATGGCTTGGCTGGCTCGAAATTATCGAAAACGAGATCCGCGATAGCGCAATGGTGCAAGAATTCGGCCGCGAATTGTGCGCCGAAGGCTTCACCGACGTTTTGTTGCTCGGCATGGGGGGATCGAGCCTCGGCCCTGAGGTCCTGGCTAAAACGCTTGGGCGGGCGCCAAGCTTTCCCAGACTGCATGTTCTCGATTCCACCGACCCGGCTCAGGTGCGGCGCTTTGCAGATCGCATCGATGTCGCGCACACGCTGTTCCTCGTCGGCAGCAAATCCGGCACCACGCTCGAGCCGGACATGCTCGCGGACTATTTCTTCGCCACGACGTCAGCGGCACTGGGCGCCAGCGCTGGACGACATTTTGTCGCCATCACCGATCCCGGCAGCACGCTGCAAAAATTAGCGGAAGAAAAAAAATTCCGCCGCGTGTTCTTTGGCGTTCCGACTATCGGCGGACGCTACTCGGTGCTCTCGAAATTCGGGCTCGTGCCGCTAGCGACAATCGGTCACGACGTGCGGGCGTTTCTGGAAACGGCCGCCGCCATGGCGCGGGCATGCGGCACAGATGCAGCGGCGAACAATCCGGGCGTCACGCTCGGGCTGACGATCGGCGTCCTTGCTCTTTGCGGGCGAGACAAACTTACCGTCGCGGGATCGCCGTCGATAGCCGCCTTCGGCGCTTGGGTGGAGCAATTGCTCGCCGAATCGACCGGCAAGGACGGAAAAGGTGTCATTCCAATCGTCGGCGAGCCGCTGAACGACCCGTCTTCGTATCAGTCTGATCGCCTGTTTGTGTTTCTCCGCGACGCTATGCACCCTGACATGGTGCAGGAGCGGACGATTGAACGTCTCGTGGGCGCCGGTCACCCGGTCGTGCACATCAGGGTCGTCTCGCCCGCGTTCCTGCCGCAGGAATTTTTTCGCTTCGAAATGGCAACCGCCGTGGCCGGCGCCGTTCTCGGCATTAACCCGTTCGATCAACCGGATGTCGAGGCGAGCAAGATTATGACACGCCAGATCACGACGGCATTCGAGGCGACGGGCTCGCTTCCGTCACTGCCGCCGGTCTTCAAGCAAGATGGCATCAGCATTTACGCGGACGAGCGCAATGCGCAGGACCTTCGGCGAGCGGGCGCCAAATCGACGCTTGAGAGCTGGCTCAAGGCGCATTTCGCTCGGCTGGCGGAAGACGATTATTTTGCCATCCTCGCATACCTCGACGCAGAGGACGCGCGGCTTGAACCGCTTCGTCAGTTACGTTTGGCGGTGCGCGACAAAAAACGCGTGGCGACGTGCCTGCAATTCGGCCCGCGTTTTTTGCACTCGACCGGGCAGGCCTATAAGGGGGGGCCCAATTCGGGGGTTTTTCTTCAGGTCACCGGAACGCCCGATCCGGATCTTGCCGTTCCCGGCCGCAAAGTAAGTTTTGGCGTCATTGAAGCGGCCCAGGCGCAGGGAGATTTTCGTGTGCTCGCGCAGCGCAACCGGCGGATATTGAGCGCACATATCGGGCAGGATCTGGACCAGGGGCTTGCGCGACTTGCTGAAGCGGCCCGTCTTGCGTTGCAATAGCCCCGGTCACGTCGGCGGCGTGGCGAAGGGACCGTGTTTGCTATTTATGCAGTAACCGGCGTCGGGCGCACGCCAATAAGACGCGCCCCCAGCGGAATGCGCTGAACCGCCAAAATGATGATCCAGCTCACAACGAGAGCGACGGTAAAGACAATCGGAGCTTTGAGCACCGCTGACACGCTAAGAGCGAGCAATGCATATTGCATCCAGACAACGAAAACATAGTGCACGAGATAAAGGCTGTAGGCGTTGGCCGAGAGGCTCGCGAGCGGGCTTGATCGCTTGAGGCCAAATCGCAGGCTCGCGGCAATGAGAAACGCGCATCCGGCCGCGCAGGCCACCGCAAATCCCAAGTCTGACGCGATTTGCACCACGATCGACGCCGGGCCGTCGAGCGTCAGGTAAGTGAAACCCATCCAGACAAAAAGCGCAGCCAATGCGGCCGCGAGCCAAAGCCACCAGCGCTTAGACAGATCACCATCGGCGGCGACGAGACCCTCATCAATGCCGCCTGCGCCGAGTCCTACTCCGGAAAAAAAGTAGACGCAGTAAAGCAACGGACGGGAAAATTGCACCGCCAAAGGTCCGGAATTGGACCAAGCCCATGGCGTAAATGCGAGCGCCAACGGCACGTAAGCTACTGCCGAGATCGCGATAACAACCGCCAAATAAAGAAGCGGGCGTCGCCCCAAATGTGTCGACCAGCGGCCGAGTGACTTCAGCGCATTCGGCGCGACAAAGTTCAAGCCCGTTACGATGAAGTTCAACGCCAGAAGCTGCCACAAAAACCAAAGCTGCCCATTGGGAATGAACGGCAATGCGACATAGCTGCGGAAATAGTCGGCGATGTTCGGGTCAGGTGCAGTGACGGCATAGGCCGGGTATTCGGCAATCGGTACAAGAACAATCACGCCAAATACAAAGGGAACCCCAAGCCTCAGCAGGCGATCGCGGACGAAACCCCAGTTCTTCTTGCGCGCCAGGCTCGGATAGACGAACAGGCCCGACAGCAAAAACATCAGCGACATCAAATAAACGTCTTGCCAGGCGCAAAACAGATCGAACCCCATCCAGCGGTGAGGATCCAAAATGGGAAACGCGCGCCAGCCATAGGGTGGATCGTCAAAGCCGGCCGAGCGGGGCGCAATCCAGCTCACATAGGCCAGGACCGAATGGAAGGCGAGGACGATGAGGATAACCACGGCGCGCAAGTTATCGAGGGCGAGGCTCGAGCGTGACATCACGAGGGTGCGCGCCATGGCAGTTTATTTCCCCAGCGAATATCAACACGCCATGAGCGATTTTGATCCCAGCGACCGGGACAATCATTGGAACGCGCCGGTATCCCCCATGCAAGGAAAAAGGACGGCAATGCGACACGCTTCGCGGCTAAATCCCCCATTTGAACCGCCTGCTGTCCTTAAATCACCGCATTGTCGAATGAATGGTGCTTCGCCATCCCTCGCGAATGGTCTATTTTGAGCAAGTCAGTGAATGGAGGAGGCATTGCGACTGCGATTTTTGGGCGTAGTAACAGCGGGTCTAATCGCGCTCCTCGCTGCCGGCGGCCCCGCAGCGGCCGCCGAGCCGTCGGTAGCCGGACTTTGGCAGAAGATCGACGAACAGACCGGCAAGACGGTCATCTGGTTTCTCTTCGTCGAGAATGGCGGGACATATGAGGGCGTCGCGGCGAAGCTTTTTCCGCGGGCGGGCGATCCAGTTCTTGAGGTTTGTTCAAGCTGCAGGGACGACCGCAAGAACGCGCCGATGCTCGGATTACCAATCATCCGTGACATGAAACGCGTGGGCTTGCGTTACGAAAACGGGACTATTCTCGATCCGCGCGACGGCAATATCTACAACGCGGTGATGACCGTCAGTCCCGACGGCCAATCGCTGACGGTCCGCGGCTATCTCGGCTTCGAGTTATTGGGACGCAACGAGGTTTGGTATCGCTTGCCGGACGATGCCGTCAAACAACTCGATCCGGTCATTATCGCCAAGTATCTGCCGAACCAGGCGGCGGCCCCCAAGACCGCGGCGCACCCTCCCCAGCACAATACCAGAGCGGCGGATACCGTCCGTTAGCCTCTGTCGGGTTTACTCGGCGCCGACGCCGAATTCACATCCCGCCGCGGAGTAACGATAGCGAGCGACCCCGTAGCGGTCGTAATGGACCACCGGATGACAGTGGTCCACCCACCTGTGATCGCGAGCCGCGAGTTGTCCCCGTTCGCTCTCGCCGAGCGGTTCCGGGACAAGCCTGATGTAAGGATTGCCCCCTTCGGCCGTCACCTGCGCGCAGTTGAAGGTCATCCACCCTCCGACGCAGCCGTAATTGCTGACGCTTCCGGCGCTGGCTGGAGTTTGGGACAGGATCGACAGAATAAGCGCGGCGCCGATACGCGCGGTCGTCCTGGATGCCGCTTCGGCATGACGGCTGGCTAACACTCGACTCTCCCCTTGAACTTACTCAATGCGACGGATGTGCTGCATTCGTTCCGGCACAGACGCCAACATCGAAGGAGGATGGAGCAAGGCAAATGCCACCGCATCTGCCCCATTTTGGTACAACGCGCTACGTCGTATGAGCGAAGGACGCGAGAGCCCTCTTCAACCGCTCTTGCGCGCGAGCATTCGCCGGAAGCCCAAAGCGAAGCCAGGTTTGTTGGTCTGCAAAGGTCCGTACATAGATGCCGGCGCGGCCCAAATGCTCGAACAATGCCGGCGCCGCCTCGCTTCGAACCAGACGGAACAGGTCTGTGCCGCCGATAACGTCTAGGCCCGCCTTTACCAGGATCGCCTCGAGCGACGCACTGGCCTTGGCCAGGCTTTTCCGCGCGCCTGCGATCCAAGCCGTATCGGCCAAAGCCTTCGCCCCGACGATGAGCGCTGGCCCGGAGACGGGCCAAGGGCCAAGCGCGGCCGAGAGCCTCCGCGCCAGCGGCGGCGCGGTCAGCGCGAAACCCAATCTCAGCCCCGGAAGGCCAAAAAATTTGCCGAATGAGCGCAGCACCACCACGTTGCCGCACGTGAGCTTGGGAGCAAGGCTTGCGCCTGACGGCTCGACGTCCATGAATGCTTCATCGACGACAAGAAGGCCACCCCGCCCTCGCAATTCTCGCGCGAGTTTAAGCAAACTGGTGCGCGCTAAGCGCCGGCCGTCGGGGTTGTTAGGATTGGCGATCATGATCAACTTTGCATCGCCGCACCGCTCGATCGTTTCCGTTGTGCCGACCTTGTGGCCGGCGAGCGCCGCGGCCCGGGCGAGTTCGGGATAGGTCGGCGCCGCCACGATCGCGCGTGCAGCCGGCAGCAAACTTGCGACCAAAGGCAATAAAATCTGCGATCCCGGCGCGACGACGACGTGCTTTGTCGAGGTAACATCGTAGGCCTTGGCGGCGGCAGCGGCGACGGCGGTCACGGCCTCCTGCTGCGGCAAGCGGGTGAACGCATCGGCGGAAAAACGCGCCAACGGATAGGGCCAGGGATTGATCCCGGTCGACAAGTCGACGAAAGGTTCGGGCGCACCGGGGAATAGTCGCCGGGCGACACCGAGATCGCCGCCATGCGGGAGCGTCTCTTCCCTGGCGTCAGTGAACATCATGTCGATCGCGCTTGCACTCGTGGCCATGCTGCTCGAACTCTGTTTCGGCTATCCGGAACGCCTGTTTAGCGCAATCGGTCATCCGGTGAGCTGGATGGGGCGGCTGATCGATGCGCTCGACCGCTCCTTCAATCGCGAGACGGCCGGACCAAAGACGCGCCGCCTTGCCGGCGCTCTTGGGCTTCTCGCCGTTCTTGCGCTCGTCGCTGCAATTGCCTTGGTCGCGCAGTACGAATTGTGGCGTCTGCGTTTCGGATTTCTGCCGCTGGCTTTGCTCGCCGGCGCTTTTATTGCGCAGCGCAGCCTACACCGCCATGTGGCCGACGTTGCTGATGCGCTCGACAAGGGCGGGCTAGACTCCGGGCGCGCCGCGGTCGCCCACATCGTCGGCCGTGATCCGGACTCGCTCGATGCTGCGGGCGTTGCGCGCGCGGCCATTGAGACCCTTGCCGAGAATTTTTCCGATGCAATCGTAGCGCCGGTAATATGGCTGGTCATTGGCGGACTTCCTGGCATTGCAATGTACAAGGCGATCAACACCGCTGACAGTATGATCGGGCACCGCACTGCGCGTCACGAAGCGTTTGGCTGGGCCGCTGCGCGGCTTGATGACCTCGTCAATTTGCCGGCATCGCGACTTTCCGCACTGCTTTTGATCGCGGCGGCAGCCTTGAGCAGAAATGCTTCGTCTGGAGCGGCCTGGCGAGCGGTGCGCCGCGACGCTCCCCGCCATCGTTCGCTCAACGCCGGCTACCCCGAGGCGGCAATGGCGGGCGCGCTTAAGTTATCGCTTGCCGGCCCGCGCGTTTACGGCATGGTTTTCGTCGACGACATCTTCGTGGGCGAGGGCCGCACCGACGCCAATGCGGCCGATATTCGCCGAGCACTGGCGCTGTATCGCTGGGCGGACGGTCTCTTGATAGTGGTTCTAGCGGCGGCGAGCGCGCTTCTTACCGCGCCAATTTGAAAAGACGATCGAGATCGATATGAGCGGCAAGATGCGCGGCGAGCGCATCGAGTGTGCGCTCGATCAGGCCATCGTAAACGATGTTGGCGGTCGCGTGACCCAGCCGCGCAAGCCACGCCGCGCGCTGCCGATCGTCGGCGAAAAGGCCATGGATATAGGTGCCGACTACGCGGCCGTCCGCCGACACGGCGCCTTCTGCAGATCCGCCGGCAAGCCGCGCAAAAGGCCGCGCGCAATCGGCACCGTCCGTCACCCCCATGTGCATTTCGTAGCCAGTTACCGGCGCGCCGTCATTAGTTCGCCCCTCGACCGGCTCGAGGCGTTTCTCGTCCGAAAGCGTTGTTGCGACATCGAGAAGGCCAAGTCCTGCCGCCATTCCTGGCGGACCTTCGACCCCGCTGGGATCCGAAATTGTGCGCCCAAGCATTTGGAACCCGCCGCAAAGACCGAGAATCATTCCGCCGCGCCGGCGATGCGCCGCGATGTCGACGTCAAAGCCGGCCGCGCGCAATGCGGCAAGTCCGGCGATTGTCGTTTTCGAGCCGGGGAGGATGATGAGATCGGCGTCGCCCGGCAGCGCCTTGCCCGCTTGCACGCGCACAATCTCGACACCGGGCTCAGCGTCCAGCGGATCAAGATCGTCGAAATTGGCGATGTGCGGCAGGATCGGGACCGCGACGCGCACCTGCTTGGTGGACCGCCTCCCCGCCACGGCGCCAAGAGGTGAACCGCGCAGCGATTGTTCAAGCCCGAATGCATCCTCCGCCGGCAACAAGCGCGCGTCGGTGAAATACGGGATCAGCCCCAACGCCTGCCATCCGGTTGATTTCGCGATCCGCTCGACGCCTGCCTCGAACAGCGCCGGATCGCCGCGAAACTTGTTGACCATGAAGCCGCAAACCAGCGCCGCATCCTCGGCGTCCAGAACGGCCCGGGTGCCGACGATGCTTGCAATCACGCCGCCGCGGTCAATGTCGCCGATCAGCACAACCGGCACATCGGCGGCACGCGCAAATCCCATATTGGCGATGTCGTAGGCGCGCAGGTTGACTTCGGCAGCGCTGCCGGCGCCTTCGATCAAGACAATATCGGCTTCGCTTCGCAGCCGCGCGTAGCTGTCGAGGACGAACGGCAACAGATCGCGCTTCAAATGCTGATAGGCAGCCGCATTGGCGTTGCCGTACACGCGGCCGTGGACGACGATTTGCGCGCCGCAATCACTCTGCGGCTTAAGCAGCACCGGGTTCATGTGAATACTGGGCGCTGCAAGCGCCGCACGCGCTTGCAGCGCTTGCGCCCGCCCGATCTCGCCGCCGTCGACAGTCACCGCCGCGTTGTTCGACATGTTCTGCGGTTTGAACGGGCGTATCGTGAGACCGCGCCGCGCGTAGGCACGGGCCAACCCGGCGACAATCAGGGATTTGCCCACGTCCGAGCCGGTGCCCTGAAACATCAGCGCGCACGCCGGCATGAGGTTAAAACTCGATTCCCGGCTGGGCTTTTACGCCGGCGGCAAAATGGTGCTTCACCAGCGTCATCTCGGTGACCAGATCGGCCGCGGCGACAAGTTCGGGCTTGGCGTTACGGCCGGTGACAACGACATGCAAATCCGGCCGGCGCGCGGTCAACGCGGCGAGAACCTCCGCGAGATCGAGGTAGTTGTACCGAAGCGCGATGTTGAGCTCGTCGAGGATGATGAGGGTAAAGCTCGGATCAGCCAGGAGGTCGCGCGCCTTTGCCCACGCACGTTGCGCCGCCGCGACATCGCGGGCGCGGTCCTGCGTTTCCCAGGTAAAACCTTCGCCCATGGTGTGCCAGGCGATTTGTCGATCGAACTTGGCGAGCGCGTCGCGCTCCGCGGTGTGCCAGGCGCCCTTGATGAACTGCACCACACCCACTCGGCCGCCACGGCCGAGCACGCGCAGCGACAGTCCGAATGCTGCGGTCGATTTGCCTTTGCCGGTGCCGGTGTGCACGACCAGAAGACCCTTCTCGATGGTCTTGCTCGCGATCTCCGCATCCTGCACAGCCTTGCGCTTGGCCATCTTGGTGCGATGGCGCTGCGCCTCGGCGTTTTTCGTAAATTGCGTCATGAGCGCGCCTCCAGACTGCCTTTGACGACGAGCGGCAAGCCGGCAACCATGAGAACGACGCGATCGGCTTGTGCCGCCATATGCTGGTTGAGGATGCCTTGCCAGTCGCGGAACTGCCGGCCGAGCGGATGCTCGGGAACGATGCCAAGGCCCACTTCGTTCGCGACCAAGACGATCGGCGCTTTCATCGCCAGCAACGCTTTTTCCAGGCGGTTGATCTCGTCATCAATGTCAGCACGCGCGAGCACCACATTCGAAAGCCAAAGCGTCAGGCAATCGACCAGCACGGGCGTTGTCTCACATTCCGCCAGCACTGTCGCAAGCTCACGCGCCGCCTCGATTGTGCGCCACGACGAACCCCGGCGCTCGCGATGTATTCTGATCCGCGCCGCCATTTCTTCGTCGCCGGCTTCCGCGGTCGCTATGTAGGTCCACGGCGGCTTGCTGGCCGTGATCAAGCTCTCCGCATAGCGGCTCTTGCCTGAGCGCGCGCCGCCGAGAACCAGGGTAGTATTCGCACTCATCGCAGCATAGCCGTTTTCGTTCCGTGGATGACCAAACTTGCCGCCAT
>Ga0335078_10015579_pt1 | contig 11287 bp, 6 predicted proteins | sample Lox_Sample_32_FD_206711 | JGI IMG/M metagenome (GOLD analysis project Ga0335078, IMG submission 206711) | Soil microbial communities from Loxahatchee National Wildlife Refuge, Florida, United States - Lox_Sample_3.2 | ecosystem: Environmental > Terrestrial > Soil > Wetlands | place: USA: Florida...
GCGATCTGCCTGCTCAGCCTGCTGCTCTGTGCGTGCGGCAATCGCACCAGCAATCGGGCCGCGGTTCCACCGTTGTGGAGTATTGCCCAGATCAGGAATGTCTGCCAGAGGTCGCCCTCATGCGCCCCGGTTCGCTTCAGGGGCATTGTCACCTTGGTGGACATCCTTTTTCAATATGTTGAAGTGCAGGACAGCACCGGAGCCGTTGCTGTCCAAGTCCCGGCTTCAGTGATGTCCTTGGCGATCGGCCGGCGGGTAGAGGTCGTGGGTAGCCCGTCCTCGGGTGCTGGCGCGGGCATGGTCGCCGAGGCGCTAATCCGGGATCTCGGCCCCGGGTCCCTGCCGGCTCCGATTCCTCTCTCGGCCGGCAACCTGTACTTTGACGGTGTGGAAGGCAGGCGGGTCGCGGTATCGGGTGTGGTCTGTTCCAGGCGCATCCACGCTAGCGGCCAGGCCATCCTGCAACTCAATGTTGGCGGCCGCCGGATCGATGTCCGGGTGGTTGACGACAGAGGTCAATCCAGCCCGGCCATAGACGCCGATGTTACTGCCGTGGGTATCGCGGCGCCCGAGGTAGATGTCGATGGCAAACTGACCTCGTTCCGCATGGTTGCGCCTGATCTGGCGTCGCTCTCGATCGGACGGGAGGCGGTCGAGCCGCGCCTCCTTCCAGTGGAGACGTTGCGAAGCGTCCTGACGCTGAAGAAGCCACCCGCCCACCGGATCCACGTCCGGGGCACACTCGACCAGGGTCGCGACGCGACCACGCTGCGCCTGTCGGATGGAACGGGGTCTGTGCCCGTTCAATCCGGAGGGGTGGCGGAACTGCCCCGCAGCGTGCTGGTGGACGTAGTGGGGTTCCTGGTTGTCCCTGACGGCCGTCCCGCGCTCGCAGACGTGACCCTTGTCGCACCGCTCGATTCGGCGGGCCAACGGTCCGCGGGAGGCACCGCGGGCAGAATTCTGACGACCGCGGCGGCTGTCCGTAACCTGCCGGCGACCGAAGCGGCCCGGCATTACCCGGTGAGTCTGGATGGCATGATCACCTACTACGACCCTGCCTGGCGGATCATGTTCTTCGCCGACGCCACGGCCGGAGTTTTCGTGATGACGCATGGGGCCAGGACGCTGCCGGTCCGCGCGGGGGACCACGTGGCTCTGAAAGGCGTCACCGGAGCGGGCGACTTTGCGCCGATTGTAGACCAGCCGCAAGTACGTGTGCTTGGACGCGAACCCTTCCCGAAGCCGGTCGGCTTGAGCACTGAGGAGACCTTCTTCGGCCGGGCCGACAGCCAATGGGTGGAACTCGATGGCATCGTGCGCGACATTCACCGTGATCTCGGACGGCCCGTTGCCGTGCTAGGTTGGGGAGCCCGCTCCTATACCGTGCGATTTGGGGACGGGGACGGCATCCCGCCGGACTGGATCGACGCGCGCGTGCGTGTGCGAGGAGTGTGCGCAAGCGAATTCAACTCGAAGCGCCAACTGCTCGGAATTCAACTCTTCGTGCCTGGACAAAGCCAATGCAAACTGATGGAGAAGTCGGCCCCACCCTTCCAGAAGCAGGTGCGGTCTGTCGGTAGTCTGCTCACTTTCTCGCCGTCCGAGGCGTTCGGGCACACGGTCCATGTTCGGGGAACCGTGGTATCGACGTGCGTGACCGGTCCGACCTGGCTCAGCGACGGCACCGGAGGACTGGTCGTCCGCGACCACGGCGAGGCTCATTTGAAACCTGGTGACGCCGTCGACGTCGCGGGTTTCCCTGTGCCGGGCGCTCTGTCTCCCGAACTTCGTAATGCGGTGGTTCGCAAGGCCGCCTCCGGACCGCCTCCGCTTCCCGCCAGGGTCAATGCCGGTGAAGCCTTGTCGGGAGATTGGGACGCTCAACTGGTCCAGATGGACGGCCGGCTGATCCAGGAATACTCTACCAGCCAGGCGCGGATTCTATTGTTGCAGGTGGGACGAACGACCTTCGCTGTCCGCGGCGGCGTTGACGTCCCGGCGTTCGAAAACGGGGCCGTCCTGCGCGTCACGGGCATCTGCTCGGTCTCGGGCGATCGGGTGTATGGGGTCGCGGCACCGCGGTCCTTTGAGCTGTTTCTCCGCTCTCCGTCCGATATCGTGGTCCTCCGGAGCGCGCCTTGGTGGAACGCGGACCGCACGCTGCGTGCTCTGACTCTGACCCTGGGACTGGTGGTGGGCGTGGTGACGTGGGTCGTGCTGTTGCGCCGGCGCGTCCGGCTGCAGACGCGTGTCATCGCACAGAAACTGTCCGAGGTGCAGTCGCTGAAGGAAGCGGCCGAGGCCGCCAGCCGCGCCAAGAGCCAGTTTCTGGCAAACATGAGCCACGAGATCCGAACCCCAATGAACGGCATCTGCGGCATGACCGCACTGGCGCTGGAGACCAATCCGACGGCGGAACAGCGGGAGTACCTGGAGACGGTCCGCCTCTGCGCCGACTCGCTACTGGACGTGATCAACGACATCCTCGATCTGTCGAAAGTCGAGGCAGGCAAGCTGGTGCTGCATGAGGCTCTGTTCCGTTTGCGTGAGATGATCACCGCGACGATGAGGATTCTCCGCCTGCGGGCTACCGACCGCGGCCTGGTTCTGGACTGGGCCGTCGATGCGGCGGTACCTGAGATCCTGGCTGGCGACGCGGGGCGGCTACGGCAGGTCTTGGTGAACCTCGTCGGGAACGCGATCAAGTTCACCCCGGCTGGGGGAAGAATCGACGTGGGGGTGAGGATCGGGGAGAGCAGAGCGGAGGACACGCAGTTGCGGATCGCTGTCCAGGATACGGGGATGGGCATTGCGGCGGACAAACTCGGCCGCATCTTCGAACCTTTCGTGCAGGCGGACAACTCGATCAGCCGGGAGTTCGGAGGAACCGGCCTGGGGCTGACTATCTCCTCACGCCTGGTGCAGATGATGCAGGGGGAGATCGGCGTCACGAGCACGCCTGGCAAAGGGAGCAACTTCGAGTTCACAGTCCGATTCCGTAACCCGGCGCCTGCTGAGGTCGCCGCCTTGGAAGCCAGCGCGACACAGCAGGACGCAGCGGTGCAGAGCGATCGGTGCCTGCGGATTCTGCTGGCGGAGGACAACGAAGTGAATCGACGCGTAGCGGAACGGATGCTGGGAAAGCGCGGTCACCTGGTCATAGCCGTGGGGAACGGGCGTGAGGCGGTGGAGACGTCGGAGCACGAGCAATTCGACGTTGTGCTGATGGACGTGCAGATGCCGGTGATGGACGGCCTGGAAGCAACGCGCGCCATCAGGCAGCGCGAGCAGGCTACGGGCGCGCGTCTGCCGATTGTCGCGCTGACGGCGCACGCCATGGCCCAGGACGCGAACATCTGTTTGGACGCCGGCATGGATGCCTACTTGGCCAAGCCAATCCACGCCGACGAGTTGATGCGCCTTCTCGATCGAGTCAGCGTGCCGGGCTGACGAGGAGCGAAACCGCCTGGCCCAGCCTTCGCGCGGCGCCTCTCTCGCGTTACATCGCTACAACGCTAGCCCATACGCCTCCGGCTGGAACAACAACCGGTACTCCTCGCTCAGCCCGGCCCACAGTTCATCCGCGGACGAGGGGAGCGACTCTAGCTCACGTTCAATGCGGTCCAGCCATTGCAGTTCCCTCTTCGGAAGCGCCCCGGCTCGTTCGCGCAAAGCCGCGACTGCCGCCTGCCCGGCCGCCACGGTGCGTCGGTAGTCGTCCTCCTCGCTGACAATGGAGCCCGCAGGCTGCGGTCCTCTCGCCTGAAGCGACCGTCAGGATCGCCCGGGCCATGCGCGACTGGCTCACCGAATCCGACGAACGGCTCCGCGCCGCGGGAAGAGGCCACATTCATGAGCCTGCAGTCGTAGATCAGGCTCTCAGTGAACACCTCCGGGGCGTTGCCCGCCAGCAATCGCACATTCTGCACCGACTCGTTGCTCCACAGATCGCACATGGCCGCGGCGATATTGCCGACCGGGCTGAAGTGCGCACAACTGGCCGATTTGCCCTCCATCGAGATGGGAACTCCGGTGATGGCCTTCACGATGGGGCCTTCGTACGCACAGTCTTTCGAAGGACCCACGGCGCCCTCCTCGAACGCGGCCAGACTGCGCACCGCGGACATCGCCCGCACCACCGCCGCCAGCACCTCGGGAAGCATCTGTTGGTGGGCAAGCTGCATCGCCGTATTCGCGAAACCACAAGCACTGTCGCCGCCCGGGACGGCTTCGGTGCACAGATCCTGGTCGGGATGGATGCGGCGCGTTCCGCATACTGGAGGTCGTATGGAGGAGAGCCCGGCCTGACCTGGCTTCTCGAAAGGTTCTTCCCCGAAATGGTTGCTGAGGGATTCCCGGAGGACGCCGTCCGCCGGATTCTGGTCGATAACCCTGCAAGAGCCTATGCGCGCTTCCCCCGATCCGGGGATCAACTCGCCGGGTGACGGCGCGGCGAGCACTAATGGAAACGGGCCAGCAGCAGTGGCCGGAATCGCGCCATAATCTACCAATGAACACTTGGCTCTGCGCACCACTGATGCTCTTGATGATCCCTCTCGCGTCGGCTGAGGAACAATTGCCCTACAAACCGAACCCCTCGGGATTCGTCATTCGCCGCGGCATCAACCTCAGCCACTGGCTCTCGCAGGACTTCGGTTGGGCGCCGCGCGAGGCGTGGATCACGGAGAAGGACATTAAGTTCATCGCCGCGCAGGGCTTCGACCACGTTCGTCTCCCGATCGACGAGAAGGAACTCTGGCTCGCCGACGGCAGTCCCAACCAGGCCGAGCACGCCCGCATGGTCCAGGCCATCGAGTGGTGCCGCAAGGCCGGGCTGCGAGTCATCGTCGATCTGCACGTTCTGAAGTCGCACCACTTCAACGCCGCCAACGAAGGCGGGCGCATCACCCTGTGGACCGACCCGGCGGCCCAGGACCATCTGCTCTCCCTCTGGCGGGATCTTTCGGTGAGCCTGCGCCGATTCCCGGTCGACGCCGTCGCCTACGAGATCCTCAACGAGCCTGTCGCGGATAATCCCGAAGACTGGAACAAGCTTCTCGCCAGATGCTACACGACGCTCCGCGAGATCGAGCCCAACCGGGTGATTGTCATCGGCGCCAACCGCTGGCAGATGCCGCAGAATCTTCCGCTCCTCAAGGTGCCCGAGGGAGACCGGAACATCATCCTCAGCTTCCACACCTATCTCCCGTTGCTGTTCACCCACTACAAGGCCGATTGGGTCCCGACCAAGGTCTACACCGGACCCGTCCACTACCCGGGCCCCATCGTTGACAAGGCCACCTTCGCCAAACTCACCGCGACTTACAATGCGAGCTTGCTGGATCAAATCGGCAACGCCGCTGAGGCATGGAATCCCGCCCGGATGCGGAAGGAATACGAGCCCGCGATCCGCACCGCGCGCAAACTGGGCCTGCAGCTCTATTGCGGCGAGTTTGGCTCGCTTCCAACCGTGCCACGTGCCGACCGGCTGGCCTACTATCGGGACATCGTCTCGGTGTTCGAAGCCGAGGGCATCGCCTGGGCGAACTGGGAATATAAGGGCGACTTCGGCATCTACGAATGGCTTGGCCTTCCGAAGCTCTGCGGTGCTCCGGACACCGAGCTTATCCACATTCTGCTGTCTCGAGCGGGTGCCAGCCCCTTGCGGTAGGCCCTACGACGCCACACGCTGAGATCGCGAAACCGCTGGAGCAACGCGTCGGTCTTGGTCACTTGAACAAAACAGATTACCAGAGCGGCGCGAGGCCAGCGGCGCAAAACCCGCGCGGTGGCCGACGGTCAGGATTCAAACCGATTCACGGTTCGTGCCGCGACGAATCAAGTCCATAAATAATTTTCTAGTAAAATGCGGAGTTGTAAAGCTTGTCGAACTGCTGAAGCGCAACGAGGGCAAGACCCTCGAGTACAAGCGGGACTTGTCGTCACCAGAGGGCCTTCTAAAAACCTTGGCTGCGTTTGCGAACACCGCGGGCGGCACCGTCGTTATTGGTGTGGAGGACGGATCGAAGCACGTTCGCGGCGTGCCCAATGTCCTGGCATCGGAAGAGAAGCTTGCGAATCTCGTCTCCGATTCGATAAAGCCGCGTCTCGTGCCAGATATCGAGGTCGTGCCGTGGCGGGCACTGAACGTCCTCGCTGTTCACGTCTACCCCAGCAGCACGCGCCCGCACTACCTGGAGCGGTTGGGGCCCGAAGAGGGAGTCTTCGTCCGTGTGGGCTCAACCAATCGCAAGGCTGACGCCCTCCAGATTGAGGAACTGCGGCGATGGAACCGCATCGACACATTTGACGAGCAGGTCATCCCGGACCTGAACTCGGAAGCCATCGACTTCCGAGCTGCTTCCGAGTTGTTTGCGCCCTACCGGCAACTCTTCCCAGTCATTGAGCACTCTGCGCATCACCGCTGAACACCAAGGCCGTCACGTACCGACCATCGGCGGCCTGCTCCTCTTCGGCCGAGACCGGTTCTCGCAGTTTCCGGACGCCTGGATCCAGGCGGGTCGCTTTGCCGGCGCTAATCGAACGCGGATCCTCGATTCAACGGCGATCCGGTCGTTCCTGCCCCGCGCTGCGGAAGAGGCGATTGCTTTCGCTCGCAAGCACCTGACGAACGAATCGATCATCGAGGGTGTCCGCAGGGAGGATCGCTGGTCGGTTCCGATCGTGGCGGTCCGTGAGGCGGTCATGAACGCGATCGTGCATGCGGACTATGCGCAGCAGGGGGCGCCCATCCGGCTCGCTCTGTTCGACGACCGGATCGAGATCGAGAATCCAGGTCTTCTGCCGTTCGGACTGACGATCGAGGATATTCAGAAAGGTGTCTCGAAGTTGCGGAACCGGGTCATCGGGAGAGTCTTCCAGGAGTTTCACCTGATCGAGCAGTGGGGCAGCGGAATCCAGCGGATGACCTCCGCTTGCCAGGAGGCTGGCCTGGCGGCCCCGAAGTTGGAAGAAATCGGACTGCATTTTCGCGTCACGATTTCCAGCGCGCGCGTCGCGCGTGCGACAACCGACGAAACGGATCAGCGGATCCTCGACTTGCTTGGCGACGGCGAGGCTCGATCGACTGCGGCTGTGGCGAGGCATCTTGGGCTTTCACCGCGGGCGACCTTGACGCGATTGAAGTCCATGACTGAGCGCGGGCTTCTTGTTGAAATCGGCACGGGGCCGCACGACCCGAAGCGCCAATACGCGTTGGCATAAGGGAGACGGATGGCGAAGAAGAACATAAGGAGAGACCCACTCGAGCCGGAGATCGAGATCGCATTCAGCCCCGGAGTGTTCGTTCAGGACCGCTCCTGCTGCCAATTCGTGGAGGACCTGCAGAGGGTTGCGACCCGGATCGGCGTTCTCCTGACGACGGATGCGGCCCGAGCAACTGGGCTCCTCGAGACCTTTCTGGCGGGCTGCCATGAGAAGGCCGAGGAACTCGACGATTCCAGCGGTGAGTTCAACCTGTTCGCCAAGGACCTCATCTGCCGGTGGGTGAAAGCCCGGCAGATGTCAGGGGCCGAGGCGGGCGAGACGGCGACCACCCTGCTGGCATGGATGGACGACGATCCCTGCGCTTTCTGCTACGAGATAGAACGGCAACTTGCCGAGGCGCTCAATGCGCCCGGGCTGGCTGCGTTCGAGCGCTTGATCCGAGCACGTCTCGACGCTACGCCGGCTTCCGAGGAGTACGACCGCCGCCGCTGGGCTGACGTCCTTCGCGCCGTCTACGTGTCGCAGCGTAACGCGGCAGCCTATCAGAGCCTGGCTGAGCAGATCGGGACCACACCCAAGGACTGCCTGGCGCTAGCCACAATGTTCGTCTCGAGCCGACCCGGCCTGGCCCTCGAATGGGTGGAGCGCGGCATCGAGCTTGGGCGGAGGACCGCATTCGGTTCCGAGGCTGGGTACGGTCTCGGCCGGTTGCGGCGTGAGTTGTTGGTCAAGTTGGGGCGTGAGTTTGCGCACCTCATTTGGCCCAGTTTGCGCATCTGATTTGGCCCACCTCCGATAGCCTCCTGAGGCCTGTTTTGGCAGGCTTCAGGGATGGAGAGGAGAGCCAAGATGGAGATGTTCGAGCAGATTCGGCGCGCCTACACGGATGGAGAATCGGTCGCGGGCCTGGCGCGCAAGTACGGAATCCACCGCCGGATGGTGCGGCAGGCACTGGCGAACGCGATTCCGCCGGAGCGAAAGAAGGGCGTGCGCAAGCAGCCGAAGATGGACGGACTGAAGCCGTTCATCGACGAGATTCTGGAGCGCGACCGCCAGGCGCCGCGAAAGCAGCGGCACACAGCCGAGCGGATCTATCAACGGATCAAGAAGGAGTTTCCCGAACACGGCGTCAGCTCGTCGAGCGTGCGGCGGTATGTGGCGCGGAAGAAGCGGGAACTGGGGCTGAAGGGGCGCGAGGTATTCGTACCGCAAAGCTACCAGCCAGGTGTGGAAGCGCAGGTGGATTGGTTCGAGGCGTGGGCGGCGCTGGGCGGGGTGAAACAGAAAGTGCAGATGTTCGCGCTGCGGAGCATGTACAGCGGGGCGGGATTTCACTGCGCCTACAGGCACGCGACGCAGCAGGCGTTTCTGGAAGGACACGAGCAGGCGTTCCACTACTTCGGAGGAGTGTTCGCCAAGCTGCGGTACGACAACCTGGGGAGCGCGGTGAAAAAGATTCTGCGCGGGCGGCAACGGATCGAGACGGAGCGCTGGCACGGGTTCCGTTCGCACTGGGGATTCGAGGGGAGCTATTGCACGCCGGGGTGCGGGCATGAAAAAGGCGGAGTGGAAGGGGAAGGCGGATGGTATCGGCGGAACTGGCTGGTGCCGCTGCCGGAGGCGGCGGATCTGGAAGCGTTGAACACCGCACTGCGGCAAGGTTGCGTGGAGATGCGGGGACACACGATAGCGGGGCGGACTGCGGCGATCGAAGAGGCATGGGAGCAGGAGCGGGCGCATCTGCGGCCGCTGGTGGAGGAAGGCTTCGAGTTAGAGGAAACGAGCTTTCCGCAGGTGGACGGCAAAGGATGCGTGAAGGTAAAGACCAACAGCTACTCGACGCCGTGCGCGGCGGGAGTGCGCGTGATGGTGAAGCTGTGGCCGAGCGTGGTGGCGGTATGGAAAGACCGGGAGTGCGTGGCGCGGCATGAGCGCTGTTACGGTCGATGCCGACAGGTGTTGAACCTGGAGCATTACCTGGACGTGCTGGAGAAGAAGCCGGGCGCGATGGCGGGATCCACGCCGCTGGCGCAGTGGCGCGAAGCGGGGCGGTGGACCGAGAACCTGGACCGGATGTGGAAGCGGCTGGAAGAGCGACACGGCGTGAGCGGTGGGACTCGAGAGATGATCACGCTGATCCGCGCCGGACAGGCCGCGGGTTGGGAGAAGTTGCAGAAGGCGGTGGATGAGGCATTGCGATTGGGCTCGGCGGACGCGGGCTCGGTCTTGTACCTGCTGAACATGCCGGACCCGGTGGAGCGGCGGCGCTACGAGCTGGCGCTGAAAGAGGATCTGGCGCAGTTTGAGCGGCCGATGCCGGCGCTGACCGAATACGACCTATTGTTGAGCGGCGCCGATGCGGAGGTGGTGCAATGAGCCAGGAGACGGCGGCACTGCAACAAGCCAGCGTTCGGCAGTATTGCAAAGCAGTGCGGGTGCCGGTGATCGGCGCGAACTTTGTGGTTCTGGCCGAACAGGCGGTGCGCGAGAAGCGGAGCCACATCGGATATCTGGAAGCGCTGCTGGCGATGGAGATGGAGGAGCGCGACCGGCACGCCATTCGCAACCGGCTGCAAGGAGCCTATCTGCCGCGGATGAAGACCCTGGAAGAGTTCGATTTTCAGAAGGCGCCGCAGATCAACGCGGCGAAGATCCGCAGCCTGGCCGAAGGAGGATACATCGAGCGGGCCGAACCAGTGGTGCTGATCGGAGAATGCGGCACCGGCAAGACGCATCTGGCGACCGGTCTGTGTGTGGCGGCCTGCCGGCAGAAACGGCGCGTGCGATTCACCACGGCTTCGAATCTGGTGAACGAGTTGGTGGAAGCGCAGCAGCACAACCAAGTGAAACGGGTGCTGACGAGGTGGATGAAATACGAGCTGATCGCTCTGGATGAAGTGGGCTATGTGCCACTGGCGGAAATCGGAGCGGAGTTTCTGTTTCAGGTGATCGCGGAGCGCGCCGAGAAGGCGGCCTTGATCCTTACGACCAACCTGCCCTTTTCGGAATGGATCAGCGTGTTTCCGAATCCGCGCCTGTGCAAGGCGCTGCTGGACCGCGTGACGGACCGCGCGCACATCGTTGAAACCGGCACGGAGTCCTACCGGTTCCGGCGCACGGTGGAAGGGAGGGAAAAGAAGAGAGCCTCTTGAAAGCTGGGGCCGGCGCGCGCCTTCCGTTGGTCGGCGGCGTAGATGCGCGCAGGTCAGCTTCAAACTCAAAACCTTCCTTTGAAGGAAAAACCAAAACGATGATCGAGCGCACGGCGCCTCCCGCTGGTCGGCGGCGAAACTGATCCAGGCGCAGCGCAAATCAAAACCGGCTACACTGCGGTTTGAGCCGGAAGCAGCACCCCGGAGGGTGGGCCAAATTAGATGCGCAAAGTGGGCCAGGCCGGGTGCGCAGACTCAAAAGTGGAGCCCATGTACCAGAACATGCCGCTGGGGAAGTACAAGCGCTTGGCCGCGGCGTTGTATTCCACGTACACGCCGGTCTCGGCCGAGGTCCAGATCCCATTGGTGTTGACGCTGAGAATGTACTCCGCACCGGTCGAGTCCGCGTAGGTGTAATGATCGACGGTGCAGCATCCGTCCCAGTATGGCGTGATGGAGCCAGCCATCAGCCGCCAGCCGAAGCCAGCGCCCATATCGCGGCCCAACTCCCAGGTGGTACCGCCATCCTGGCGCCAAAGCTGGGAATTGTAGCTGAGGGCGAATGGAACGCTCCAGCCGCCGCGTCCCATGGCCTTGAGTAGCGGGATGGAGAAATTCAAGTTGGCGGACCGGGCGTCGATCTGTTCGCCGCCGCCGCCCCAGTAGGCGCCGTCGGGACGGACACCAACGCGGCGCGGATCCACTGCTCCCGCAGGCGCTGAAGTCACCGCCAATGTCGAGGCCGCCGAGCAGTTCAGGTGCCAGTCGCACGCCTTGATTCCGTAAGTGTAGACGGTGCCGGGCGAAACAGCCTGGTCGGAGAACTCCGGCGTCGGCACGGTGATCCACGATGCTCCGTTGCGCGTAATGATGTACGACCCAACCCCGATCCCATTCGGGTCATC
>Ga0335078_10015580_pt1 | contig 11287 bp, 10 predicted proteins | sample Lox_Sample_32_FD_206711 | JGI IMG/M metagenome (GOLD analysis project Ga0335078, IMG submission 206711) | Soil microbial communities from Loxahatchee National Wildlife Refuge, Florida, United States - Lox_Sample_3.2 | ecosystem: Environmental > Terrestrial > Soil > Wetlands | place: USA...
TCGGCTCGTCGGTCTCCTCGCAATAGCCGTAGGTGCCGTCCTCGATCCGCATCAGCGCCGCATCGATCTTGGTGATCAGCTTGCGCTCGCGGTCCCGCGTCCGGAGCTCCAGCGCCCGCTCGGTCTCAAGCGAGGCCCGATCGGTGATGTCGGGCTCGGCCAGGCTCTCTTCCTTCAGGTGCTGCAGGGTCTCCGTCGACTCCGCCAGCAGCTCGCTGCGCCAGCGCAGCAGCTTCTGGCGGAAATACTCCAGCTGCAGCGCATTCATGAACTCTTCGTTTTCCGAGGGCCGGTAATCGGGCGGAAGCATGGGCCGCATCACCTACTCCGTGAAACTCCAAGGTTCTCGAAGCGCGCGGAGTATAGGGAGGGCGCCCGGCCGGAGCAAGCGCGGGAAACAGGGCGCAGCCCGTTGATACTGTTGCCTATTTGAAATGCACTCAGGATGCGGGCGTGAGCTTGGCAAGCTCGACCTGGGCGCGCAGGTCGATCTCATCCAGGACCTCGATCAGCCGGGGATCGTCGAGAGCGCCGCGGGCGCTGGCGATGACTCGCTGCAGCTCGGCGATCTGGCTCAAGGGCAGGCTGCCGCTGAGCAGCGCCAGGCGAATATCGTCGAGACGGTCGAGCAGCGTGCCGGCGCGGCGCACGGCGCGGCGGCGCTCGGCCAGCGCGTCCGGCATCTCTTGCAGTGCAAAAAGCCCATCGACCGGCGACAGCGGGCGCGCCGCCGCGGGTGCCGAGGCAGGCTGCTCCTCGCTGAGCCCGGCGGAGAACTCCACCCCGGAGTCCGACCCGGACTTGGCGCGCGTGGCGCGCGACGCGGGCACTGTCGGCGGCTTCGATTCGATGCGCATGGGATCGGAGCGTCCTCGATAACCGGCCCGCAGCATCGCTCCCCAGGGTTAAGCACCGATTAACTCCACCGGCGCGCGAGCCGGCCGGCCGGTGGCGGGTCCGCGCGCCGCCACGCGGCATCGGCGGCCGGCAAAGCCTGCCGGAGACACGGCAGGGATTGCCGGGCGCGGTCCCGCCGAGCCTTCCTACGGTTCCCCTAACCCCCTGCAATCAAGGAGATTTCGCGCTGGCACGGGGCTCGCATGAGAGTGGCGACAGCAGCAGGACTCACGACTCGGATCATGACTCGCATCGCCCGCCATCTCGCCCGCCTCGCCTTCCTGGCTCTCGGCCTCGCGCTGATCGCGCCCGAGGGCCACGCGGCGTCCCGCATCAAGGACATCGCCGATTTCGAGGGCGTGCGCGACAACATGCTGGTGGGCTACGGGCTGGTGGTCGGGCTCAACGGCACCGGCGACAGCCTCAACAACGCGATCTTCACCCGCGAGAGCCTGATCGGCATGCTGGAGCGCCTGGGCGTCAATGCCCGCGACAGCAAGCTCACCACCAAGAACACCGCCGCCGTCATGGTGACGGCAACGCTCCCGCCGTTCGCCCGCCAGGGCTCGCACATCGACGTTTCCGTCTCCGCGCTCGGTGACGCCAAGAGCCTGCTCGGCGGGACCCTGCTGGTGACGCCGATGCTGGGCGCCGACGGCGAGGTCTACGCCGTCGCCCAGGGCAGCGTCGCCAGCGGCGGCTTCGTCGCCAAGGGCGCGGCGCAATCCGTCACCAAGGGCGTGCCGACCTCCGGCCGGGTCTCCGCCGGCGCCATCGTCGAGCGCGAGGTGGGCTTCGAGCTCGCCAAGCTGCAGACGGTGAACCTGACGCTGCGCAACCCCGATTTCACCACCGCCCGCCGGGTCGCCCAGGCGATCAACGGCTATCTCGCCTCCCCCGCGGCGCGGCCCCTCGATCCCTCGACGGTGACCCTGGCGATGCCGGCGAGCTTCAAGGGCGACGTGGTGTCCCTGCTCACCGACATCGAGCAGCTCCGCGTCGAGCCCGACCAGCCGGCGCGCGTCGTCATCGACGAGCAGAACGGCGTCATCGTGATGGGCGAGAACGTGCGCATCAGCACGGTGGCGATCGCCCAGGGCAGCCTGACCGTCCGCGTCACCGAGACGCCGCAGGTCTCGCAGCCCAATCCCTTCGCGCCCGCGGGCACCGCGCCGACGCCGACCAATCCCGCCACCGGGCAGCCGGTGGCGCCCGGCCAGGGCGGCACCCAGTTCGCGCCCAACGGCGGCGGCCAGACCGTGGTGGTGCCGCGCACCAACGTCCAGGTCGACGAGCAGTCGGATCGCCGCATGGCGGTACTGCCGGCGGGCGTCACCCTGCAGGAGCTCGTCAACAGTCTCAACGCGCTGGGCGTCGGCCCCCGCGACATGATCAGCATCCTGCAGGCGATCAAGACCGCGGGCGCGCTGCAGGCGGAAATCGAGCTGATGTGATGGACGCCAGCAAATCCATCATCCCGCCGCTCGCCTCGACCCAGGCGCCGAGCACCTCGACCGCGCAGGCGGCCGCGGGCAGCGGCGATGCGGGCGCCGCGCGCAAGACCGCGGAGGACTTCGAGGCATTCTTCCTGGCGCAGTCGATGGACAGCATGTTCGCCGGCATCAACGGCGACGCGGTCACCGGCGGCGGCCAGGCGGAGACCGTCTACCGCTCGCTGCTGCTGCAGGAATACGCCAAGGTCGCCGCCAAGAGCGGCGGCGTCGGCATCGCCGACGCGGTGCAGAAAGAGATCCTGCGTATCCAGGAGGCCCAGAAGAAATGAGCGCCGCCGCTCTCGCCACCAACGCTCCCCGCCTCCAGGCGTCCTCGGCGCCGGAGCTGATCGACCTCTCGACCCGGCTCGCCGATCTGCTCGAGCGCGAGACCGCGGCGCTGCGCGCCATGAAAGTGCACGAGGCGGCCGCCTTCGCCGAGGAGAAGATGCGGCTCACCCGGCGCTATCGCGCCACCATCGAGGAGCTGCGCGCCGGCCGCACCACGCTGCGCGAGACCGCGGCGCCGCTCAGGGTCGAGCTGGTCGCGGTGGCGACCCGGCTCGCCGCCGCGGCGCAGGAGAACGAGCTGGCGCTGCGCGCCGGCCGCGCCGCCGTCCAGAGCGTGGTGGCGGCGATCGTCGACGCCATCAAGGTGAACGAGCGCAGCACCCAGGCCTATCGCGCGCCGCGCCAGCCCGCGCCGAAGCCGCGCCTGATCGCGGGCATCGCGGTCAATCAAAGCCTCTGAACGAAGGACCGGAGCCATGAACATCGCCGGTGCTCTGCAAAATGCTCTGAGTGGCCTGCAGGCCGCCCAGACCAACATGCAGCTGATCTCGTCGAACATCTCGAACGCGCAGACCCCGGGCTATTCGCGCGAGACCGTGCAGATGACGCCCGCGCTGCTCAACGGCGCCGGCGCCGGCGTGATCCTCAGCCTGCCGCAGCGGCAGATCAACCAGAGCCTCGCCGCCAGCGCCCGCGTCCAGGACACGGCGGCGAGCGGCGCCAACGTCGCCAACACCTATTTTCAGCAGATCCAGGATCTCTTCGGGCAGGTGAACGACGGCAGCTCGCTCAGCGACACCTATGGCCAGTTCACCTCCGCGCTGCAGACGCTCAGCACCACTCCCGACGACCAGATCTCGCAGCAGAACCTGGTGGCGACCGCGCAGACGCTCGCGGGCCAGCTCAACTCCATGTCCTCGGGCATCCAGGCGATCCGCTCCAGCGCCGACGGCGACATCTCGAACGACATCCAGACGGTGAACACGGCGCTGCAGAGCATCGCCCAATACAACACCGAGATCACCCACATGAAAGCGACCGGCCAGGCGACGGCGGCGCTCGAGGACCAGCGCGACCAGGCGCTCGACCAGGTCTCGCAGCTGATGGGCGTGTCGGACTTCGTGCGCCCGAACGGCACCATGGTCGTCTTCACCAGCACCGGCCAGATGCTGGTGGACAGCACCGCCTCGCAGCTCAGCTACACCCAGTCGGGCGCGGTGACCGCGCAGACGCCGATGTCCGCGGTGACCCTGAACGGCGTCGACATCACCAGCGACATCACCACCGGCTCGATCGGGACGCTGCTCAATCTGCGCGACCAGCAGCTGCCGAACCTGACCGCCGAGCTCAACCAGTTCGCGACCAACCTCTACAACTCTGCCCAGGTGACGAGCTCGTCCCAGCTGGTGACCGTCGGCGGCACCGCGCCGGCCGCCGGCGATACCTTCACGGTCTCGATCAACGGCGGCGCGACGGTCACCACGGCGCCGCTGCCCGCGAACCCCACCCTCACCGACGTGGTGAACGCCATCAACGCCGCGGTCGGCGCCGGCACCGTCACGGCGAGCGTCAACGGCAACAACATCGCTTTCACCGACACCGCCGGCAGCAACCTCAACGTCGCCGTCACCGCGACGGTCGGCGGCGAGACCTTCAGCGGCTCGGCCGCCAACCTGCCCTTCCATCTCTTCAGCGGCGTCAACACCGCCGCGCCGGCGCCGCAGGACAATGCCGCCACCATCGCGGTCAACCCGACGATCGCGGCCAGCCCCGGCCTGCTTTTCGGTGCCACCGGCAATCCGGATCCGACCATCGCGCAGACGCTCAACAACGCGGTCACCGCGGTGCAGAGCTTCGCCGCCGCCGGCAATTTCGGCGGCGCCACCAGCACCACGCTCAGCGACTATTCCGCGCAGATCCTCGGCCAGGCGGCGAACGCCTCCTCCGCCGCGTCCGACAACGCCACCTTCCAGGCCACGCTGCAGCAGCAGCTGCAGGCGCGCGCCTCCAGCGTGAGCGGCGTCAATATCGACCAGGAGATGGCGCAGGTCACCGTCTATCAGAACATGTATCAGGCCTCCGCCAACGTGCTCTCGGCGGTGCAGAACATGCTCGATACGCTTCTCAAGATGTGACGAGAGGAGGCACTCCCATGAGCACCATCGGCACTCTCGTCAACACCAACATGACCCTGCAATCGATCAAGCAGATGCAGGATCTCGCCAACAAGCTGCAGAGCGAGGTCTCCACCGGCCTCAAGAGCCAGGATTACTCCGGCCTCGACGGCAACGCCGGCAAGCTTACCAACCTGCAGAGCTCGATCAACCAGCGCCAGGGCTATCTCGACACCATCACCACGGTGCAGCAGCGCATCCAGGAGACCTCGAACGTCGTCCAGAACATCGAGACCGTGATCTCGCAGTTCAGCCAGAACCTGCCCAACGGCGCCTATGGCACGACGCCGATCGACATCCAGAGCCAGGCCAAGCAGATCCTGAGCGAGGTCAGCGACCTCATGAACAGCCAGGACGGCAACCGCTACATCCTCGCCGGCAGCAACGTCGGCACGCCGCCGGTGGATACTACCGGTCTTCCCAACCCCGGTACCCTCACCACCAGCGTCTCCGGCGCGCCGCCCAACGGCTACTACACCGGCGACGGCACCATCGCGCAGGCGAAGGTCGATACCTCGACCACCGTGCAGTACGGCGTCCTTGGCAGCAACCCCGCCTTCGAGAACGCGATCCGCGCGCTCAATTTCCTCGCCAACCTGCCGGCAGGCTCGCCGAGCCAGACCAACGCGACGGACGTCGCCAACGTCAATACCGCGACCTCGCTCATCGGCCAGAGCGTGACCGGGCTGCAGGCGATCCTGAGCAACCTCTCCTTCACCACGGCCAAGCTCAACAACCTGCAGACTGCGCATACCAACGCGCTCAACCTGACCCAGACCAGCATCCAGAACATCGAGACGGTCGATCCCGCGACCGCGATCACCCAGCTCAATCAGGTCGAGACCAATCTGCAGGCCTCCTACAGCACGATCAGCGCGCTCTCGGGCCTCAGCCTCACGAATTATCTCAAGTTCTGAGCGGGTTATACGCCGACCGGAAACGCTAAATTAACCAGCCTCCGCGCACACTGCGCCTGGCGCCTTTTCTGCCGGGTCGTACCTTCAGCACAGTTTTTTCGAGGCCCGTCCATGCCGCTCAGCCCCTCCGTCTCCCTACTCGACCGCCGTCCGGCGAAACCGCGCGGCAGCGAGCGCGCCGCCGCCGATGGCGGCGTCCAGAGCTTCGCCGACGGATTGCAGGAGGCGATCCGGGAATTCGACGACGCCTCGGTGCTGATCACCGGCGGCACCGGGTCCTTCGGGCGGCGCTTCATCGAGACCATGCTGCGGCACGGCCGCGCGCGGCGTCTGATCGTGTTCTCGCGCGACGAGTTCAAGCAGTACGAGATGCAGCAGCAGCTTTCCGGCCTGCCAGGCGAGACGCTGCGCTTCTTCATCGGCGACGTGCGCGACGGCGAACGCCTGGAGATGGCGACCCGCGAGGTGGACTTCATCGTCCACGCGGCGGCGCTGAAGCACGTGCCGGCGGCGGAATACAATCCCTTCGAATGCATCCGCACCAACGTGTCGGGCGCCGAGAACGTGGTGCGCGCCGCGCTCCGCAACGGCGTCAAGAAGGTGCTGGCGCTCTCCACCGACAAGGCGGCGAACCCGATCAACCTCTACGGCGCCAGCAAGCTCGCCTCCGACAAGATCTTCATCTCCGCCAACAACCTCAGCGGCTCGGTCGGCACCCGCTTCGCGGTGGTGCGCTACGGCAACGTGGTGGGCTCGCGCGGCAGCGTCATCCCGTTCTTCCGCAAGCTGGTCGCCGAGGGCGCCGATCACCTGCCGCTCACCGACGAGCGGATGACCCGCTTCTGGATCACGCTGCAGCAGGGCGTGCACTTCGTGCTCACCTCCATGAAGATGATGCAGGGCGGCGAGATCTTCGTACCGAAGATCCCGAGCATGCGGATGACCGACCTCGCGCACTGCATGGCGCCTCACCTGCCGACGCGCGTCGTCGGCATCCGGCCCGGCGAGAAGCTGCACGAGGTGATGATCACCGAGGACGACAGCCGCCTCACCCTGGAGCTCGCCGACCGCTACGTCATCGAGCCGGCCTTCCGCTGGTGGCATCGCGATCCCTATCTGGTCTCCGGCGCCGCCGCCGTCCGCGAGGGCTTCCGCTTCGCCAGCGATACCAACGACGACTGGCTGGACGAGGCCGGCCTCAAGCGCCTGCTCGAGGATCCCACCCTATGAGCGCGGCGGCGCTGCCGGCACTTCCCTACGGCCGCCACGCCATCGACGAGGATGACCTGGCCGCGGTCCGCGCGGTGCTGTGCGGCGACTGGCTCACCACCGGTCCCGCGGTGCGGCTGTTCGAGAGCGCGCTCGCCGAGCGTGTCGGCGCCGCCCACGCGGTGAGCTGCAACAGCGCCACCGCCGGCCTGCACCTCGCCTGCCTCGCCCTCGACCTCAAGCCGGGCGAGGCCGTCATCGTTCCCGCGATCACCTTCGTCGCCACCGCCAACGTCGCGCGCCTCGCCGGCGCCGAGGTGGTGTTCGCCGACGTCGATCCCGACACCGGCCTGATGGAGGCGACGCATCTCGCGCTGGCCATCGCCGAGGCCGAGCGCCGCCGCCTCAAGCCCCGCATCGTGCTGCCGGTGCATCTCGCCGGCCAGTGCGCCGACATGGCGGCGATCGCCGCCGTCGCCCGCGCCAGCGGCCTTGCGATCGTCGAGGATGCCTGCCACGCCATCGGCACCGTCGAGCACCGCGCCGACGGCACCGAGATCCCGGTCGGCTCCTGCGCGCACAGCGACATGGCGGTGTTCTCCTTCCATCCCGTGAAGACCATCGCCGCCGGCGAAGGCGGCGCGGTCACCACCCAGAGCGGCGCGCTCGCCGAGCGGCTGCGGCGGCTCCGCAGCCACGGCATTACCCGCGACGAGACCCAGTTCGAGGACCGCGTCGAGGCTTTCGAGCAGGCGGTGGTCAATCCCTGGTACTACGAGATGGTGGAGCTCGGGCTCAACTACCGGCTCAGCGACATCAACTGCGCCCTTGGCCTCAGCCAGCTCAAGAAGCTCGACCGCTTCGTCGAGACCCGTCGCGAGCTGGCGGCGCGCTACGATGCGCGGCTCGCCGGCCTGGCGCCGGTGCTCCGCCGCGCCCGCCAGCGCCCCGACACGCTGCCGGGCTGGCACCTCTACACCGTGCTGATCGAGTTCGAGGCCGCCGGCATCACCCGCGGCGCCCTCATGCGCGATCTCGAGAGCGAGGGCATCCGGACCCAGGTGCACTACATCCCGGTTCCGCGCCAGCCATACTACCGCCATCGCTATGGCGACGCGGCGCTGCCCGGCGCCGACGCCTATTACCGCCGCACGCTGTCACTGCCGCTTTATGTCGGCCTCACCGCCGACGACGTGGAGCGCGTGGCAGGGGCCCTCGAGCGGCGGCTCGCCGCGCCCTCCGCGATGGTGCGGCGCCACGCCTCGTGACCGCGGCGTCATGATCACCGCTTGCATCGTCCAGGCCAGGGTCAGCTCGACCCGATTGCCCGCCAAGGTTCTGAAGAACCTGGCGGGCGAGCCGATTCTGGGCCATGTCCTGCGCCGCTGCGCGGCCATCCCCGGTGTCGATCGCGTGATCTGCGCCACCGTCGAGGGCATCGAGAGCGCGCCGATCGCCGAGATCGCCAACCATTGCGGCGCGCTGGTCTTCCGCGGCTCCGAGAGCGACGTGCTGCAGCGCTATGCCGGCGCCGCCCGCGCCGCCGCCGCCGATATCGTGATGCGCGTCACCAGCGACTGCCCGCTGATCGATCCCGGTCTTTGCGGCCTGGTGCTGCGCCGGCGTACCGAGCAGAACGCCGATTACGCCGCCAACAACCTCACCCACGGCTTCCCGCATGGCCTCGACTGCGAGGCCTTCACGCGGGCGGCGCTGGATGCGGCGGCGGCGGCCGCCACCGCGGCCGGCGAGCGCGAGCACGTGACACCCTGGATCCGCAACCACCCCACCTATCGCAAGGCCTCCATCGAAGGGCCCGGCGGCGCCCCGGCGAAATGGCGCTGGACGCTCGACTATCCCGAGGATCTCGATTTCTTCCGCGCGCTCTTCCGCTATTTGCCGCAGCCGCCGGCGATGCCTTCCTGGCAGGATGTCGCCGCCGTGATCGAGCAGCATCCGGAGCTGATGGAGATCAACGCGATGAGGCGGCAGCGATGAGCCGGGCCCTCGCCGTGCTGCGCGCCGACGCCAGCCGCGCGATCGGCACCGGCCATGTGGTGCGCTCGCTGGCGCTGGCGGAATTCCTCGCTCGCGCCGGCTGGCGCATCGTCTTCGCCCAGAGCGGCGACAGCCTTGCCGCCAGCCCCTCCGCCATCGAGCGCTACGAGCGGATCACCCTGGGCGCCGCCGACGCCGAGGCGGAAGCGGTCGAGCTCGGCCGGCGCCTCGGCGCCTGCGAGCTGCTGGTGGTCGATCATTATGGCCGCGACCGGCGCTTCGAGACGGCGTGCCGCGACTGGGCAAGACAGATCCTCGTCCTCGACGATCTCGCCGACCGGCCGCACGGCTGCGCCGTCCTGGTGGACGCCGCGCGCGAGCCCGGCGGCGCCGACTACCGCGGTCTGGTGCCCGCGGATTGCACGCTGCTGCTGGGCCCCGACTTCGCGCTTCTGCGCGATCAGTTCCTGGCGGCACGGCAGCGCGCGAGGCTGCGGCGTCAGACCGCGCGCGCACCGGAACGCATCGTGATCTCGATCGGTGGCATCGACGCCGCCGACGTCACCAGCCGCGCCCTCGCCGCCGCGCTGCAGGCGGCGCCGCAGGCGGCGATCGACGTGGTCCTCGGCCGTGCCGCGCCGCATCTCGACCGCCTGCGCTCCCTCGTCGAGGCAAGCCGCCGTCCAGTCCGCCTGCTCAGCGACGTCGCCGACATGGCGGCGCTGCTGGCGGAGGCCGATATCGGCATCGGCGCCGCCGGCAGCAGCGCCTGGGAGCGTTGCTGCCTCGGTCTGCCCTCGATCGTGCTGCCGGTGGTCGACAACCAGGGACCGACGGTGGATCTGCTGGAGAAGCGCGGCGCCGCGCTCATCCTGCCGCAGGGCGCGCGGGCGACGGCGTCCGAGATCGCCGACGCGCTGAAGCGGCTGCTGGGCGATGCGCGGCTTCGCGGCACGCTCTCGGAGCGCTCCATGGCGCTCTGCGACGGACGCGGCGGCTGGCGCGTGCTGCTGGCGCTGTTGCCGGAGGAGCGCGCGCGCGACGGCCGGCCCGTCAGTCTTCGGCTCGCCGAGCGCAGCGACTGCGATCTCATGTTCGCCTGGCAAACCATGCCGGAGGTGCGCCGCTATGCGCGCTATCCCGAGCTGCCGAGCCTCGCCGAGCATGTCGCCTGGGTGGAGGCGTCGCTCGCCCGCCCCGATCGGGTGCTGACGCTGATCCTGCACGACGGCCTTCCCGTGGGCGTGCTGCGCTTCGACCGGCTCGACGCGACGCCGATCCAGGAGATCTCGATCCTGCTCGACCCGCGGCTGCATGGCCGCGGCATCGCCGCCGCGGCGTTGCGGCTCGGGCAGAACCTGTTTCGCGGCGCCGTACTTCACGCCGAGGTCGATCCCGCGAATACCGCCTCGCGGCGGCTGTTCCAGCAGGCCGGTTTTCACGCCATCGATGCCCGGCGCTTCGACTGGTCGCACGAGCCGCAAACCATCGACCCCACCGCCCCAACGTCGGCCGCAGCCGAGGTGAGCCCATGACCCGCCCCGCCATCGCCATCGCCGGCCGCAAGATCGGCCACGGCGAGCCGCCCTATGTGATCGCCGAGCTCTCGGCCAACCACAACGGCGACATCAAGCGCGCCTTCGCGATCATGGATGCCGCCAAGGCCGCCGGCGCCGATGCGGTCAAGCTGCAGACCTATACGCAGGATACCATCACCATCGACCATGACGGCCCGGGCTTCCGCCTGGAGGAAGGTCCCTGGCGCGGCCGGACGCTGCACGCCCTCTACCAGGAAGCCCATATGCCCTGGCAGTGGCACGAGCCGCTTTTCGCCTATGGGCGCAAGCTCGGCCTCGCGGTCTTCAGCAGCGTCTTCGACGAGACCTCGATCGATCTCCTGGAGCGGCTCGGCACGCCCGCCTACAAGATCGCCTCCTTCGAGGCGATCGACCTGCCGCTGATCGAGCGCGCGGCATCCACCGGCAAGCCGCTCATCATCTCCACCGGCATGGCGAACCTGGCGGAGATCACCGAGGCGGTGGCGGCGGCGCGGCGCGGCGGCTGCAAGGAATTGGCGCTGCTCTATTGCGTCAGCGGCTATCCGACGCCGGCGGCGGACGCCAACCTCCGCACCATTCCGCATCTCGCCGAGGCCTTCGGCACCGTGGTCGGGCTCTCCGACCACACGCTCGGCACCGGCGTCGCGGTCGCCGCGGTGGCGCTCGGCGCCGCCATCATAGAGAAGCACGTGACGATCCGGCGCGCCGATGGCGGACCGGACAGCGGCTTCTCTCTCGAGCCCGGGGAG
>Ga0335078_10015581_pt1 | contig 11287 bp, 9 predicted proteins | sample Lox_Sample_32_FD_206711 | JGI IMG/M metagenome (GOLD analysis project Ga0335078, IMG submission 206711) | Soil microbial communities from Loxahatchee National Wildlife Refuge, Florida, United States - Lox_Sample_3.2 | ecosystem: Environmental > Terrestrial > Soil > Wetlands | place: USA: Florida...
TGGTCGAAGCCGGCCTCGATGGCGGAACGCTCACCGCGGACCAGCAGGCGGAACTTCGCCGCTCCTTTCACTCGATGCGTTCGAAAATCGAGGGCGGCCCTGGCGCCCGGCCACAACCTGCCGGCGGGGCAGCCGCCGCAACTGCACGACAGGCGCCTGCACCGCCCGCGTCCTCCACCACAATTCGGATCGACCAGGAGAAACTGGATCGCCTCATGCGTGTCGTGGGCGAGCTCCTGGTGGCGAAGGGCGCCTTTCCCATGCTGGTCGAGAGGCTCGCGGCGGGAGAGGATCGCGCCCAGGTGGCGCGCGGCCTGAAGGACGCGGGAGCCGACATTTCGCATATCGCCGGTGAGCTGCAGGCCAGCGTTATGGCGATTCGCATGCTGCCGGTGAAGACGGTCTTTCAGCGCTTTCCTCGCCTGGTGCGCGACTTGGCGCGAAGTCTCGAGAAAGAAGTGCAACTGGTGCTGGAAGGCGAAACGGTCGAATTGGACAAGACCATCATCGAGCAGATCGGCGACCCGCTGGTCCATCTGGTGCGAAACGCGGTGGATCACGGCGTGGAACGTCCGGAAGAGCGGAGGCGTCAAGGCAAACCCCCCACCGGGCAGGTGACGCTGCGCGCGAGCAACGAGGCTGGCAACGTGCTCATCGAGGTCGAAGACGACGGCCGCGGACTGGACGTCGACGCCCTGAAGCGAAAGGCGGTGGAAAAAGGTCTGATCGCTGCCGAGTCGGCCGTTGTCATGTCTCAAGCTGAGGCCTGCCGCCTGGTTTTTTTGCCCGGCCTCAGCACGGCGGAGACGGTGACCGACGTCTCCGGCCGCGGCGTGGGCATGGATGTGGTGCAGAGCAACATTCGAATCCTGCAAGGTACGGTCGACATCCGCAGCAGCCTCGGTAAAGGCACGGTCTTTTCGATCAAACTACCGACTAGCTTGATCGTGTCCAAAGGTATTCTGCTCGAAGCCGGCGGGCAGGAGTACATTCTTCCGCTCACGGCAGTGCGCGACATGGTAAAGATCCCGGCCAGCGATGTCCACCGTTACAACGGTTTTGAGATGACGCAGGTGCGCGGCGAGGTTCATCCCGTCTTCTCCCTGGCGGAGATGTTCGGCTTGCAAGCAAGTCCGCACCGGGAGCTGCCCATCGCAGTGATTGAATCCGGAAAGGCTCGCTATGGCTTGATTGCCGATCGCTTCGTCAGCGAGGTGGAGGTCCTAGTGAAGCCGCTGGTGGGCGGATTAGAGCAGTGCAAGGAGTTCCACGGAGCCGCGATCATGGGTGACGGGCGCGTCGTCCTGGTACTCAATCCGATGGAATGCCACCGGCTGCAAGCCGCGAGCGCCTGATGACCGAGCCATTCCGAAACACCGTCGCCAGCTCTCTCGGAGCCGGCTCCAACGATGGCGCTTTGACCGCCGATCGTGCCAGCTGTCTTGTCGTCTCGTTGATGGGGGAAAAGCACGCGCTTGACGAGTTCACCCGTGCCATGGAGGGTGAGTTTCTGGCGCTAGGCTCCGCGCTGGGCAACATCTCGGGATTGGCGCGGCAAGTGCGGGACCGGGCCGATGAAGTGATTGGGGCTGCTTCCGGCCGAACCGAGGATGCGGCCATTCAGTTCGCTTTCCAGTTGTTGAAGAAGGCGGAAGATCTCGTTCACGCCAGCAGCGAACAGTACGCGAACGTGCTCGCGGTCTTTGACAATATCCAGGATGGCCTCGCGAACCTGGCGCGGCAGCGGAACGCATTGGAACAGATCCTCTTTCCGCTGGGCATGATCAAAATTCAATTTCGCATTCAATCGTGCTCCTTTGACGGCGCGGCGCGCAATGAGTTCTTCGGTCTTTCGAGCTCGATCGCGGACCTGGTAAAGGATGTGCGGTCAGCGGTAGGAGAGAAGTTCGAACAACTGGCACACACGCAACGCGCCACCGGCGAGTTCGCGGCCAAGCTCGCCACAACCATGGAACGACAGAGGCACGCGACTGGAAGGACGCTGGCGGAAGTCCGATCGCATCTCTCGTCCCTCAACGACGTTCTGAGGTCCTCCGAGCAGGTGGCACTGTCACTCTCACAAGCAGGAGACGGGATCGCCAGCGGTGTCGGCAAGGCGATCGTTGCGCTGCAATGCCAGGATATGGCGCGCCAGAGGTTTGAGCACATCGGCGAGGCGATTGACGAAATGGTTTGCCGCCTGGAGGCGGTTCGCGCCCATGACCCCGCCGGCGGGGAAGATGACGATTGCCGCTTATACCTGTCGGACGCGGGGCGTGTTCAGTTGGGCCAACTGAGCGCGATCTTCACTCAACTGGAGGCCGCCGCCCACGCCGTGACTGAAGGGTTCGGTGAAACCCAGGCGGCCGGACGGCTGTTGGCCCATGAGGCGGTCCGCTGCGGCGGAGCGGCGCTCGACGGCCAGATTGCCAGCCGCTCGATTGAGAGTGTGCGCCAAGTCCTGGCGGTGATTCAGCATGCGATCGACGACATCGGGCACGTGATCGAGTTGGTTGGGAGCCTGAGGTCGGAGTTGGGAAACTGCAGTTCTCAGCTTCTCCCCATCACTCATCGACTTCAGTTCGCTGCCTTGAACGCGCGGATTTCGGCGGAACAACTCCACGCGGGCAAGACGGTGGAAGTGCTGGCGGAAATGACAAACAACATTGCCAAGGAGGCAATGCTGCAATTCGATGAACTGTCATTAGGCGTCGGAAGCCTCGTGGACTCCACGCTGAATCTGGGGCAGAGACTGTCGGACTATCGCGAGCTGGCGGCTTTAGAGCAAAACGTTCTGGCGAAAGAGGCCGGCGAGTCGGGCGAGAAGCTCCGGGCGCTGGAGGACAGCGTGCGTCGCGCCCTGGCGGCAATCGGACCTCTCGAACAGGAGCTGTCCTCGGCCATCCAAGGCGCCATCCAACAGGTTCGGTTTCCCGTGACCGTGGCTACCGCCAGCAAGCGTTCTAAGGCGGTGTTTGAAGAAATCGTTCGAGAATACACGGACCCGGAAAAGGAATTGGAGGCCCGGCAGGACGAAGTGCAGGCATTGAAGCGCAACTACACCATGTCGCACGAGCGCGTGATTCATGAGTTGGCGCTTAACATCGTTGCACCGCCGGAAATGGGTTCCGGGGAGGTGGCACGGACGTCCACCGACGTGTTGGGGTCCGGTCGAGGTAGCTTGGTCCAGGAAACCGCTCAGCAGAAGGCGACAATGGAGCCGGACGAGGGAGAGGAGAGGCTCGCCGCCAATATCGAGCTTTTTTGACTTTTGCGCAGCTATCAGTTCGCCGCCAGCAGGGTAGCGCCAGGTCTGGCTGGTAAAAAGGCGGCGGAAGGGCCTGCCATGAGCAGCGACCGGGTCGGCATCAGAGGGGAAATGCCACGCGGATCGGCCTGAGGTGGCGTCAACAACGAGAGAGGCAGGAAATGGGGCAAGAAGGGGAATTACACAAACCGGCAGTCCCAGGTGTATTCGCCGGAAACACCGAACTGGAGATAACTGCCGAACGGCAAGAACGCGAGATCGAGCGCCTGAAGGCCGAGAACGTCGCCTCCGGCAATGAGAACCTCAGTCTCAAGGAAGCAGCGCTCGCAGACAAGATCGTGATCGGCGAACTGAAGCGCGCCCAGCGCCAGATCGAATTCCTGAACCGGGATCTCCACGTTCGCAACCGGGCCCTGGAGGCAGTGAATAAGGAGCTCGAGGCGTTTGCCTATACGGTCTCACACGATTTGCGCAGCCCCCTCCGAAGCATCCACGGCTTCGGTGAAGCGCTCAGAAAAAGCGCTGCCGTGAAGCTTTCTCCCGAGGAGAGCAACTGGTTGCAGAAGATACTCGACGCGGCCGCCAGGATGGATCGTCTGACCGAGGATCTTCTGCGCCTGTCTCGCATTACGCGGTCCCAGCTCAAGCGGGAGACGGTCAATCTGACGCAGGTTGCCCGTGAGGTGGTGCATGAACTTCGACAGATTAATCCCCAGCGTGACATTCTCTTCGCCATCTCCGATTCTCTGCAGGCGCATGCAGACCCGGTCCTTATGCGTGTGGCACTGAACAACCTGCTGGAAAACGCCTGGAAGTATACCGGGCGTCGCCCGCAGGCGCTCGTCTCTTTCGGGCGCGAAGAACGGGACAGCCAATCCGTGTTTTGCGTGCGTGATAACGGCGCCGGATTCGATATGGCATACGCATCCAAACTCTTCGCTCCTTTCCAGCGCCTGCATTCGGCCCGGGAATTCTCCGGCTCGGGGGTGGGGCTCGCCTGTGTGGCGCGGATCATCCACAAACATGGCGGCCGGATTTGGGCGGATGGCCGCGCGGGTGAGGGCGCGGCCTTCTTCTTCACGATACCCGATGAACCAACGGCGGCGGAAGACAGCGAGCTTTTCCAATGAAAAGAGGCCAGATGACTACCAAAACGATTCTGCTGGTGGAGGACACGCCTGACGACGCCGAGCTGACGGTGATGTCACTCAAGGCGTCGGGCGTTTTGAACCAGGTGGTGGTGGCGGAAGACGGTCAGGAAGCCCTCGATTACCTTTTCGCCCAGGGCTCCTACGCTGGCCGGAACACCCACGATACCCCGGCCATTGTCCTGCTCGACATCAAAATGCCGCGACTCGACGGGATCGAAGTGCTGCAGCGGCTCCGTGCCGATAAGCGGACCAGCGTGCTGCCCGTTATCATTTTGACGACTTCGACGGAGGACATCGATCTGGCGCGGGCTTACGAGTCGGGAGCCAATGCCTACGTCCGCAAGCCGGTGACTCTGGCCGAGTTTCAGGAGGCGGTGCGGCGGTTGGGCTTGTTCTGGATTCTCACCAACCAGGCGCCGGAGAGCCCGAGGTAAAGAACATGGCCGACGCACTCACTCCCTTGCACGTTCTGGTGGTTGAGGATTGCGAGGACGACTACGACCTTCTCTTGCTGAAACTCAAGCAAGCGGGTTTCGAAGCCGGAGCGATCCGAGTCGACACGGTAGCTGAAATCGAAGATGCGCTCACGCGGGAAGATTGGCAGATGGTGATCAGCGACTTCGATCTGCCCGGCTTCGACGGCTTGCGCGCGCTTGCCGTGGTGCGGGAGCGCAATCCGGAAATTCCGTTTTTCATCGTTTCGGGCGTGATCGACGAAGAGCAGGCCGTGGCGGTGATGAAAGCTGGCGCACAGGATTACTTTTCCAAGGGAAAACTAGCACGTCTGGGGTCGGCCGTGGGCCGCGAGCTGCACGAGGCGGAGCAGCGCCGCCGGCGCCAGGAAGCCGAGGCGGACATCGATCGCGATCGCAAGCTGCTGCGCCACGACCGCATCCGGTTTATCGACGTCATGTCGCACGAACTGCGAACACCCCTCAATATCATCAACGTGGCCGCTGGCATGCTCGCACGCTACTGGCAGCGCATGGACGCCGGCGCGCGCCAGGAGCGGATCCTGGAGATTCAAAATGCCGTTGCCGGCATGACCCGGACGATCGATAAAGTGCTCCTCACCAGTCGCCTCGAGTTCCAGCGGTGGGATCTGCGGGCTGAAACCTTCAATCTGGCCGACTGGTGTGAGGAGTTCTTGGCCCACAGTATGGGAGATACAGACCAGAAGGGCCGCGTCGATCTCGAAATGGGGGCTCTGCCCGGCAAGGTCGCCATGGACCAACGCCTGATTGAGATCGCCCTCCAGAACCTTCTCTCGAACGCGCTCAAGTATTCGCCAACTGATTCGACGGTCCACCTCGGGGTCGAAGGAGATGATCGGGGCCGAATCCGATTTGTCGTGCGGGATCACGGGATTGGTATAACGGAACAGGATATGCCTCATGTGACGGCTTCCTTCTACCGGGGCCGCAATGTGGGAGATACGCCAGGCACCGGTTTGGGCTTGGCAATTGTGAAGGCCTGTACGGACCTGCACGGTGGGACGCTGGAGATCGAGAGCCAGCCAGGGAAGGGGACGCGCATTCAAATGTGCTTGCCCAACTGGCTTCAACTGGGGGGCATGCTGGAGGAGGTTTCTTCGTCGCGCGCGGAGGTGACACAACGATGAATCGAGTACTCATCATTGAGGACGATGCCGTGGCACGGCGGCAACTCGCCCAATTGTTCCATTTTGAAGATTTTGAGGTGGTGGAAGCCGAGTCGGGCGATTCCGGGATCGCCGCCGCCACCACCATCCCGCCCGATCTCGTGGTCTGCGACATCATGATGCCGGGCACGGACGGATTCGGCGTGCTCGAAGCGCTCCGGCAACGCACGGAAACTGCCCTGACGCCGTTCATCTTCCTCACGGCGAAGGCAGGGGGTCGCGACGTCCGGCAGGGGATGAGCCAGGGCGCGGATGACTACATCACTAAGCCGTTCGATCCCGAGGCGCTACTGGCTTCCGCCCGCCAAAGGCTGGCCCGCCGGCGCCTCCAGATCCAGGAGGTGGAGCGACGCGCAGGCGATACCGGCATGTTAGCCGCTGCCGTGTTGCCGCAAGAAATGGAAGGGTGTCTCGCTCATATCGAGGCCATCTCCGAAGCGCTCAGGGCAAAATACGACGGTGACCCCCAGGCTGGCGAGATCGGAAAGGCGCTGAAGCAAGAGGCGGCGCGACTCCGGAGGCTGTCGCAACGATTGCGCCTTTACGGTGAGCTGCCTAGCCTCTACGCCCGGCGATTTTCCACGGGCCGGGGCGCCGTCTCCGAGGGTTCGCAGGATATCGCCGCCGAGGCGGCGAGGGCAGTCGCAGCGCGGTGGACCCGCGCCGACGATCTCGAGATTTGCATCCAGGCGGGCACCGTCCCATTGCCGGCCGATTCTCTGGCGGTACTCGTAAGAGAGCTGGTCGATAATGCTTGTAAGTTCTCTCCCCGTTCCACTCCCATTTTTCTCGCCGCCAGCAGCGAGCGGGCCTACTGGAAAATGGTAGTCAGTGACCGCGGCCACGGCATGCTCCCGCAACAGCTTCGCGAGATCGGCGCTTTCAAACAGTTCTGGAGCGGGGCGGAAAGGCCCAGCGGCTTGGGACTCGGGTTGGTCTTGGTCCAGACGCTTGTCCGGCTTTACTCCGGTGAGGTCCAGATAGAAAGCGAGCCTGGTTTGGGAACGTGCGTGACGCTGATGATCCCTTGGGGGGAACCATGACGACAATCGCAACTCACGTCGAAAAAGAATTGGCTAAGCTTCCTGTCGCCAAGGTTCAGGACGTGCTGCTGGCTCGGCTCGTGATCCGCGAAGAGGCTTCCCGCCTGGGATTCCCCGCTCTCGCGCTCACCCAGATCGCGACAGCAGTCTCTGAGATCACACGAAACGTGGTACAGCACGCTGGAGTTCCCGGACACGTGGTCGTGTGCGAGGTAAAGGAGAACGGGCGAGTGGGGCTGAGAATCGCAGTGGAGGACAGCGGCAGCGGCATCGCCGATGTCGATCGTGTGCTCGCCGGCACCTCCCCGGGAGCGGGAATTCCCGGCTGTCGCAGACTGATGGACGAACTCTTAATCCGATCACGTCCAGGTGCCGGCACCAGCGTGACCATGATGAAATGGCTTGCGAGCACCTAGTTTAGCGGGGTGCGGAAAAGAGCTGCGGAAGGGCGTAGTTCGCTGCCGGAAAGGACCTGACAGAATGCGGACCCTCATTGTCGAAGACGACCTCACCAGCCGACTGGTGCTGCAGACGTTTCTGGCCCGGTACGGCGACTGTCACGTTGCCGTCAACGGCAAAGAGGCTGTCGAGGCCTTTCGCCTGGCCCGCAGCACGGGCAAGAATTATGACCTCATCTGCATGGATATCATGATGCCTGAGATGGACGGCCAGGAGGCACTCCGGCAGATCCGCGCGATTGAAGAAGCCGGAGGTATTCTGTCGAGCTCCGGCGCCAAGATCATCATGGTCACCGCGCTGGATGATATGAAAAATGTGATCCGGTCCTTCCAGTCACTGTGTGATGCTTACTTGTTCAAGCCCATCGATACCGCCCAACTGCGGGGCAATCTGAAGGCGCTGCGGCTGGTTGGGTGAGCGCTGGAGCCGGCTCTTCGATCTCCTCCTTCATTCAAAGCGCAGCGCGACCGTAGGATCGGTCTTCGACGCCGCCCGCGCCGGAAAGTAGCAGGCAACAAGCGCCACCAGGATCACGGTTAGAGGCGTCCCGGCCAGGATCCAGCTGCTATGGCTTATGTGGAAGCCCTCAAAGCTTGCCAGCACCAGGCGCGGCATGGCCAGCGAGAAGAGCAAACCGAACGCAACCCCTGCCAGCACCATGCGCATCGAGCCGTACAAGACCAGTAGCAGCACTTCCCGGCTGCGCGCGCCGAGCGCCATGCGCACGCCCACCTCATGCGTGCGCCGGCCAACCAGATAGGCGATGAGGCCGTAGATGCCGACCGCCGCCATTAGCAGGGCAATGCCGGCAAACCCGCCCATCAACTCCGCCATAACATCGTCGCCCTGCCCAGAGTCGTGCACCACCCGGTCCATGGTTCGGACGTTCGTCACCGGCTGGTCCTTGTCCACGGTCCACACCGCTTGCCGCAAGGACGCGGCGAAGGCGTCGGGTTCGGTCCTCAGCCGGACGACCAGGTTCATCGACCCCTCGGGTTGTTGCCGGAATGGAACGAAGACGTGTGGCCGCCAATTGGACTGCCCCACGTACTCGCTCACATCGCCCACCACTCCCACGATCTCCCGCCAGGGCGGCTGAGTTGACCCTGAGCCACTCGCCGCAGTCGTCGGGCCGCCGTCCGGGGTGAGGCGCAGATAGTGCCCCAGAGGATTTTGGTCAGGAAAGAATTTCCGGGCAAAGGCCTCGTTGATGATCACGACCGGAGCAGAGTGCTCGTCGTCCGCGCGGTTGAATTGTCTGCCCTCGCGCAAGGGAATCTGAGTCACGCGGAAGTAGTCCGGACTGACGGCGAAATACCCCGCCCAGGTCAGCCTCCAGTCCTTCTCGTCCGTGGGCGCCGCTTGCCCTTCAATCACAAATTGCGCGCGCCCGGGAAACGTATACGGAAGGTCGTTAGTTACGGCCGCCGACTCGACTTCGGAAGATTTCGTAAGGTTTCGAAGCACACTTTCGAAGAACTCGGCCTGGCGCGCCGGAGCTGTATAGGCGGCGCCCGTCAACGCCACCGATGCCGTCAGCACGTGGTGCGGATTCATGCCGGGTCTCGCCTGCATCTCTTCGATGAAGTTTTCCACGAACAGGCTCGCGCCGACCAGCAGGATCACGGACAGCGCCAGTTGGCCCGCGACCAGCAGGTTTTGCAGACGATGATGTTCGCGCCCAGGGGTCGCCGCACGCGAGCTTTCCTTAAGGCCCACGTTCGGATCGCGGCGGGAAATCTGAAAGGCGGGCGCCAGGCCGAAGATCGCGGCCGTCGCCAGCGAGACCGCGAGCGTGAACAACAGCACATTGCGGTCGATGGATAGCTGTTCGCCAATCAGGATGGTCCAGTCATTCCAATTGAAAGCGCCGCGCAGCAGGCGCAGGCCCCAGGCGGAGAAAAGCAAGCCCAGGGTGCCGCCGAGCAACCCCAGCAGCAGGCACTCGGTGAGGAGTTGGCGTGCCACTCGGAGCCGGCCGGCGCCCAGCGCCGCACGAATGGCGAATTCGCGCCGACGGTTTGCGTTGCGCGCCAGCAGCAGATTCGCGAGATTGGCGCAGGCGATGAGCAAAACAAATCCCACGGCAGCCATCAGGAACGCCAGCGCGGTGCTGGAGTTGCTCTCCTGGATGGCATACTCCTGAACGGTCAAGACGTTTGCGCCCCAGTCTTTGTTGGTTTCAGGGTTGCTTCTTGCGATGCGCCGCGCAATGGTTTCGAGCTCGGAGCGCGCCTGGGCTTCGCTCGCGCCCGTTTTCAGGCGTCCGAACACGCTGAGGCTGTGGCGAGTGCGGGCGGCGGGGCTCAATTGCGCCGGGGTGAAAGACAGCGGAATCCAGAGCTGCTCGGGGAACATCCAGAATTGCCGTAACGTGTCGGGCATCACGCCGATCACGGTGTAGGCGTCCCCGTTAACCTTGACCGTCCGACCCAGGACGTGAGGATCGGCGCCGAATCGCCGGTTCCAAAGATCGGCCCGCAACAGGGCGATGTGGTCGTGGCCCGGCTGGTCCTCGCCAGGCAAGAAGCTGCGTCCGAGCACCGGCGAAACGCCCATCACCTGAAAATAGTTCGTTGAAACCTCGCCGCTCGGCACTCGCTCCGGCTCGCTGCCGCCGCTCAGGGTAACCTGGTCGTCGTTCTCAACCGACGAGCCGGCCGCAATTCCTGAATACGCCGTGGCCTGTGCCCGCCAATCCCGGAAGTCGAGAGGTGAGACCGGAGTGCGGTTGGCCTCGTTACTGCCGCCCGCAGTCCCGAGTTTCCTGCTGAAGAGCATCATCAGCCGATCGGGGTCGTGGACGGGCGGCTTGCGCAGCAGCATGGTGCTGACCACGCTGAAGATGGTGCTGTTCACGCCTATGCCGAGACCCAGCGTCAACACTGCAACGGCCGTGAAACCGGGATTCTTCACCAGCCCCCGCAAGCCGAAGCGCACATCCTGCCAAAGCTGCTCGAGCCAGATCATACTCCACACCTCCCACGTTTCTTCCTTGACTCGCGTCGCATTACCGAACTTGCGCAGCGCGGCGTAATGAGCCTCCTCCGGCTCCATACCGCGCTCGATGTTGTCCTCCGTCTCGCGCTCGATGAAGCAGCCGATATCGTCGTCAAGCGCCTCCATCATGTGCCTGCGGCGGCTGAAAAATCGCGTCCAACGATTCATGGTTGGCCCTCCCGTTCCACGGGTACGAGAACCCGTGCAATTGCGCCCGCCAGCTTGTCCCACTTGCTGGTCTCAATCGCCAATTGACGGCGGCCCTTGGCTGTCAGCCGGTAGAACTTGGCGCGGCGATTGTTCTCGGAGGTGCCGTCCTGGACGGAAATCCAGCCGCGCTTGATGAGCCGGTGCAGCGCGGGATACAACGAGCCCTGCTCGATCTGCAACACTTCATCGGATCGAAATTCGATGGCCTTGGCAATGGCGTGGCCGTGGGCCGGGCCAAGCCGCAGGGTGCGGAGAATCAGCAAATCCAGCGTTCCTTGCAGCAATTCGATGCGTTCTCTCTGCTCTTTAGTAGACATACTAGGTGAAGAATACGATGACTCAGGTAGAATGTCAAGGTGAAAGTAACTTGCCAAATTCCGATGGCGACGGCAAGCTCGATATCGCCGCCGCTAACTTTCTGGACGGGACGATTTCCGTGTTGCTCGGCAACGGGAACGGGACGTTTAAGGCGCCTGTAAACTATGCCGGTGGAGCA
>Ga0335078_10015582_pt1 | contig 11286 bp, 11 predicted proteins | sample Lox_Sample_32_FD_206711 | JGI IMG/M metagenome (GOLD analysis project Ga0335078, IMG submission 206711) | Soil microbial communities from Loxahatchee National Wildlife Refuge, Florida, United States - Lox_Sample_3.2 | ecosystem: Environmental > Terrestrial > Soil > Wetlands | place: USA...
TCACGGGCTTCCATGAGAAGGTGCGATATTTGGTGCTCGCCCATTTATCGCAAGAAAATAACAACCCGTACACCGCGGAAATCTCCGCGAAGGAAGCGTTAAGCCGCCGGCCCGCCGAGCATGCCTTTGCCGGCGAGCTGCTGATTGCCTCGCAGGAAAAGCCGATGCGTACCCTGGAGTTGTAACTCCAACCGCGATCCCCCTTTTCTTCTGGTAGCTTTGAGCTGTTCGCCTTTTTCTCTCGGGCCCGAAGCAGGGAAATTTGCTGTCGCTTTTTAGAGCGGCATTCGCTAGTATTTCTGTTGTTCTTGGTAGAGGTGCGGAGGCCATCAGTAGCCGTCGCGCGGTTCCGAGCAGCTGCGGAGCGCCGGTGAAAGGGGCGAGGTAGCTGGAAACTCCGCCGAAATCGCAGCGCTAGCTGGAGCCGCTGCGGTTGGGGGACAGGCCCAAGACCTGTCCACTGTCATCCGATCGGATGGTTGTACAAACAACCAGAGCTGAGCCGGATGGAGCGCTATCGAGAGGCGGCAGCCCCGAGTTTCTTCGCGGTTCCTTCCTTTCGTTTCGCTTCCATCCAGAAATTCTGAGCTTCGAGCGATGAATGTTTTCGAATTGACGCGCGCGCTGGTGGAGATCGAATCCACGACCCGCCACGAAAAAGCCGTGGGAGAGTTTCTCCACGCGCAGCTCACCGCATTGGCGGCTCGCTTTGATGGGCGCGTCGAGAAAATGAGCGTTTCGCCGGAACGCGACAACGTTTTCGCGGCGTTCGGTGAGCCAATCGTAACCCTCTCGACGCACATGGACACGGTGCCGCCTTTTTTTCCTTCCCGCGAAGACGACGAATTTATCTGGGGCCGCGGTTCCTGCGACGCGAAAAGCATCATCGCCGCAATGATTGCCGCGGCGGAGAAGCTGTTGGCTGGCGGCACACGCAATCTGGGCCTGCTTTTCGTCGTCGGAGAAGAAAAAGATAGCGCAGGAGCCAAAGCAGCAGCGGCCAATCCACGTGGCGCGAAATTCCTGATCAATGGCGAGCCGACCGAAAACCACTTGGCGCTCGGCTCAAAGGGCGTGCTGCGTTACGAAATAATTTCGCAGGGAAAATTGGCTCATTCCGCCTATCCCGAACTGGGGCACTCCGCGATTCACGATTTGCTCGACGTGCTGCGCGACATTCGCGACATTCCGCTGCCGCACGACGCACTGCTGGGAAAAAGCACGTTGAACGTAGGAACGATTGCCGGCGGCCGCGCGCCGAATGTCGTCGCGGATCATGCCTCAGCGGAAATTATGTTTCGCCTGGTGGACGATCCAGCGGCGATTCGCGAAGGCGTGCGTGCTGCAACCGTGGGACGCGCGGAAGCGCGGGAAGCGCTGTATCACCCCGCATTGCGGCTCGAAGCCTTTGATGGATTGCCAACGACGGTAGTGGCATTCGCCACCGATATTCCGGTCTTGCAGGGCGCTTGGGGAAAACCATTCCTGATTGGGCCAGGCAGCATTCACGTCGCCCACACCGAAGAGGAGCGCATCCCGAAGAAGCAATTGGCGGAAGCCGTGGAGATTTATGCGCGCATGGCCCGGCAATTGGTGACGACGGGAGCCGCACGCACATGAGTCTGGGTTTGGCAATTGTCGGCTGCGGAAAAATGGGCCAGCTCATCGAGCAGCTTGCTCCGGAGTACGGTTGCGAAGTGCGCGCGCGTTTTTCCGGACAGGACAACGCCGCGGGACACGCTCTGTCGCACGAAACGCTGCGCGGCGTGGATGTGGCCCTCGAGTTCACCACACCGGATGCTGCTCCTGAAAATGTTCGCCGACTGGCGAGGTTGGGCGTGCATTGCGTGGTGGGGACGACGGGATGGTACGCACATCTGCCGGAAGTACGCGAGGCCGTGCTACGGAGCCGCACGGGCTTGGTCTGGGCAGCGAATTTCTCCGTCGGCGTGAATTTGTTCATGCAGGCGGTGGCCCAAGCGGCGGCGCTCTTCGCCCGGCACACCGAATATGAAGCCTGGGGTTGGGAAATTCATCACTCGGCCAAGAAAGACGCGCCTTCGGGAACCTTGAAAAAGCTTGCGGACGAGATGCGCGCGGCCGGATATACGAAGCCGGTGAGTTTAAGCGCGAACCGCGCAGGAGCGATTCCCGGCACGCATGAGATTGGGTTCGATTCACTGAGTGACACAATCACGCTGCGGCATACCGCGCGCAGTCGCGAAGGCTTTGCGCGCGGCGCCTTGCAGGCGGCGCAATGGATCGCTGGGAGGCAAGGATTTTTCGAGTTCAGAGAAATTCTGGGCGACTTGAGTAATCGAGCGGCGAAAGTAGTGACAGAAACAAGCGGCCAAACAGAAGAGCTGCAACCGCAACGATGAGTTCGGACGTTGAGAAACAAAGGAGAAGCAACATGTTTACGGGAACAGGCACGGCGCTGGTCACTCCATTTCGGCGCGACGGCTCGCTTGATGAGCCGACGCTGCGAGCCCTCGTCAAGCGCCAGATCGCAGCAGGAATCGATTTTCTCGTGCCCTGCGGAACAACCGGAGAGAGCCCGACGCTGACCCACGAAGAGCATCTGCGTGTCGTGCAGATCACTGTCGAAGAGGCGAAGGGACACGTGCCTGTATTGGCGGGAGCCGGCGGCTACAACACCGCCGAAGTGATCGCGTTGGCGCGCGAACTCGCGGCGCTGGGCGTGGACGGAATCCTGTCGGTTACGCCGTACTACAACAAGCCGACGCAGGAAGGATTGTTCCAGCATTATCGCGCCATCGCCGGAGCTATCGCGCTGCCAATCATCGTCTACAGCGTCCAAGGGCGAACCGGGGTGAACATCGAACCCGCAACCGTCAAGCGGTTGGCTACACTGAACAACATCGTTGGGATCAAAGAGGCGTCCGGGAATATCGGGCAAATGGCGGCGATTTTGAACGCCGTGCCCGAAGATTTTCTCGTGTTGAGCGGAGATGACGCCATCACGCTGCCCTTGATCGCACTCGGCGGCCGTGGCGTCATCTCCGTAGTGTCGAACGAAATCCCTGGCGAAATGGCGCAGCTAACCAGGCTGGCCTTGACCGGCGACTTCCCCGGCGCAAGGGCGATTCATCGCCGGTTTCATGCGCTAATGGAAATAAATTTTGTCGAATCCAATCCAATTCCAGTGAAAGCGGCGATGGCGCAGATGGGTTTGCTCGAACCAGTGTGGCGTTTGCCGCTAGTGGCGCCGAGCGCCGCGAATGAAGCGCGAATTCGAACTGTGTTGGAGTCACTGGGACTGGTGGAAAAAGCGCATGCTGTCGCAGCGGCTTGAAGAGCTGTTCGATCATCCACCGGCCGAATACAACGAAACCCACTTCGCGCTATTTCGCGAATTCAAGCACGCGTTGAATCGCGGAGAAATCCGCGCCGCCGAGCCGGATGCAAGCTCGCCCACTGGTTGGCGCGTAAACGCCTGGGTGAAAAAAGGAATCTTGCTCGGCTTTCGTATGGGCGCGGTCGTGGATATGTCGGTGGACACGGCGCGCCAGCCGTTCTTTGACAAGTCGACCTATCCAGTACGCTCAATGCGGCCCGGAGACGGAGTGCGCATCGTACCGGGCGGATCCAGCATTCGTGATGGCGCGTACGTTGGGAAAGGTGTGGTCTGCATGCCGCCCATGTTCATCAACGTGGGCGCATACGTTAGCGAAGGCGCGTTGATTGATTCGCATGCGCTCGTAGGCAGTTGCGCGCAGATTGGCCGCAACTGCCACATTTCTGCAGGCGCGCAGATCGGCGGCGTGCTCGAGCCTGTCGGCGCACTGCCAGTGATCATTGAAGACGACGTGATGGTCGGCGGTAACTCCGGCGTGTATGAAGGAACCATCGTGAAGATGCGCGCGGTGCTGGGCACCGGCACCATTCTCAATCGTTCGATCCCCGTTTACGACTTAGTGCGCGACGCGGTCTACACGACCACCGACGACGCGCCGCTAATCATTCCCGAAGCTGCCATCGTCGTGCCCGGCTCGCGCGCGATCGCGCATCCCCTCGGAGTAAAACACAATCTGAGTCTGCAGTGCGCAGTCATCGTCAAGTATCGGGATGAGAAGACGGAGGGGCGGGTGCGGTTGGAGGATTTGCTGCGCTGAGGCGGGTTCGTGAGTGTTTAGGAAGAAATGTAAGATGGTCGAAGAGCGAGAAGGCTATTCTTCTCCCAGATGACCTTTGAGTTCTTGCAGACCTTTGATTTCCTTTGCTATGTCCTTGTCTCTACCAGCAGCTGTTTTTGCGAGGAACAAACCATCTAACGACAAAACACGGCAAGGGATTTCATCAATCTTCCTCGGCTCTGAGTAATTGAAAACGGCGTCATAGAATCCCAGACCAGCAACCTCTCCCAAAAGGTCGATATCTCCCAAGTCAGTCGCCAATGTGAAATTCAGGCCGGCGCTAACCGCCCGCGTATCGAATCGAAAGGGTAAGTCTTTTGGCGCTCCGCGCAATCGGGGATGGAATGGATCGAGAGCCCGGCAAAGCCTGGCGATGTTCTCTTTGCTGCGTTTGTAGCAAAGGTCGATGTAAAAGGTAGACCGGGCGGAGCCGTGAGCCACCAGAGCAACACCGCCGATCACTACGTACTCAACGAGTGATTCATTCAGGATGGGCAGCACTCGTTCGGGATCCGGCATCATTGCCGGGCGCCCGCGCTTTGTCGGACCTTTTCCAAGAAGGTAGCCACGGCATATAGTTTGCGGACGCGTTCTGCAAGGGTTAGATCGAGGTTTTCTACCAGCAAGCTCAGGTCAATCCCATATTCTTTCGCGGCGGCCAAGTCGCTTCCGGGCGGAGGATTCGAAATCAATTCGTAAGCGAGTTTGCGCTGCTCGGGAGTCATGTTGCTAAGAAAATCGTCTCACACTCGCCAAGCGGGTTCAATTCTTCGGTCCTTAAGATGAGGGTCTCGCGCCGCTTGAGGCTCCGGCCGCTGAGACGATGGGAAGCTTACCGCGACAAGATTTCTTCGAAAAAGGCGAGGGCGCGCGGGTCGTTGGACTGGCCGAGCCAGAACATGGCTTGTTTGCGGACTTCGCGATTGTGATTATTCTTGGCGACTTCGATGAGTTTCGGAACGCCCTCGTCTTTGGGAAGTTGGCTTAACGCAAAGACGGCTTTCTTTTTCACTTCGGTGTCGGGATCGTTTTCGATCGCACCTTGAATCGTGCTCACCGCTTTTTCGCCAGCCTTATGCGCCAGCCAAAAAAGAGCCTGGCCGCGGACGTGCGTACTCTCGTCATCCTTGGCCATGCGAATCATTTCGGTTAGCGCTTCCGGTTCGTGGCTGACGGAGAGCGCGAAGGCGACTTGCGAGCGCACTTCTGTACTCGGATCGCTCTTAGCCATTTTCTGCAACAGCGGAAGACCCGCTTTGCCGCGCGTTGCGCCGAGCCAGAACGAAGCGTGTTTGCGAAGGGCTTCGGGCTGATCGGGCGCGACGAACGATGCGAACGCGCGATCGGCGGAAGCGTCGTCATGCATGGCGATCGCGGCGAGAGCGCCTTGGCCGATCTGGTGTTCGCCGTGACCTTCGAGCGCAGAACCGCGAACGAAATCAGAAAGCATCGCGACGCTCTCGGCAGGCTTTACTCCGGTCAGCCAAATAAACGGCAGTCCGCCAACGTCTAGCGTGCAATCCTCAGAAGCCTGGCGAATCTTTGTGACTTGCTTGCCTTCGAGACGGACGAGAACAAGGAGCTGGCGCGAGCCTTCCAGATGCGTCGTACCGCCAGAGGCTCGGGCATCGTTGCTCGAGTTGTTCTTGCTGACGAAGTTGTCGCCTTCGTGTTCGAGCCGGCAAGTGCCGCAGCGATAGTCGCCGTCGCTGTAATTGCCGCAGCACATGTTGCGATCTCCGGAAATCTGCGGGACGCTGTAGCCAAGCCATTCGGGGCTATCGGCTTGCGCCTGCAGCGAGCGAACGGTCTCGGCCAGCGTGCCCGAGACCGCGCGGGTTTGCAGCTTCGCGTTGATGACGTTGGCAGGCGCCTCATTCTGCGGAGGCGCCGCGACGACCGTTATCTCCGCCTGGCGCAACGCGCCATACGCAATCGCGATCGCTGCGAGACAAATCGTGGAGACTCTTTCGATGGCTCGAAGATTGATGTGGATGCGCATGGCGGCCTCACTTTTGCAGAATTTCCATCAAGTAGTCGTTGCCTTCTTTGGAGTTCATCAGGGCGAGCTTCGAGACGGCAGTCTTTTTGAGTTCGGGATCTTTTTCACTGCGCGCGATGGCGACGAGCGCGTGAGCATTGCCCTGAATGAAGAGTGAGTTGAGAACGGTTTCTTTGTTTTCGCGGTCGGTCTCTTTATTGTAAATGTTGAGCAGCGCTTGCCGCGAATCTTCGTTGCCGATCAGGCCGAGATTGTGAATGGCGGAGCGGCGAATCTCGGGATCCTTGTCGGTTTGCGCGACCTCGGCGAGAAACTTAGCGTCGCCAGAAAGGAAGAAGGCCTGAAGAATAGACTTCTTCACCTCGGACGAAGTCTCCGCCTGATACAGCTGGTGCAGTTGGTCCGGCGCGTGAACGAGGCCAAGCTGTTTGATGGCGTCCTCGCGCAGGTTTTCGTTCTTTTCGCTTTTGGCGGCGGCGAAGAGATGTTCGCGGTCGCCGCCGATCATGTACGCCTTCAGGATTTCCCGCTTTATAGATTCGTCGTTCGTTGAAGCGTACACGTCCGCAAGAACTTGCTTGGCCTGTTGTCCGCCAAATAACCCGAGATATTGAACTGCTCTTCGCTGCAGATCGGGATTGCCCTGGCCTTTCGCAATGCGGGCAAGAATGTCGCGAGACTGGGCTGAACCACTTTGCGCGAGAACAAAGAGCGCTTTTGATTTGAGCTTCGGAGAGTTCGCGCCATTCAGGACCTGTTCTAGTATCGGCATGGCCTTTTCCGGGTTGCTGTTCATCAAGCTTTGCAGCGCCAGCATTTTCAAGTCTTCATCGCTGGAATCAATGTGTGCCGCACTGCCTGTCGACTGCCGCACGTCGATTTCGAGAGCGCCGACATCTTTGGCCCAGCGGCTCTGGGGGAAGCGCTTTTTGAAATCGGCAATGGTGGCAAGCGCCGCGGCTTTCTGCGCTTGTTTGTTCTCGGCGTAGGCCTTCCAGTACAGGGCCGCGTCAGTTTGCGGGCCATTCAATTCGGCGAGCTGGCTGAACTTCTCCGCGGCTCGGTCATAGCGGTCTTCATCGAGAGCTTCGCGGCCGTCGTCGTAAAGTTCATTCAGGCGTTCGGCCTTCTCCTGGGCGCGATCTCGCGCCTCTTGTTCGCGGTCGCGTCGCTCTTGCTCGCGATCACGCCTCTCCTGCTCGCGATCGCGCTTTTCCTGCTCTTGGTCCTGCCGGTCCTGCTCGGCGTCCTGAGGGTCTTGCGACAAGATCGCAAAGGGCACGCGCGGTTGTGCCGCGGCGACTCTTGCCGCGCCTGGGACCAGCAACAACAGCGCCCCGATCCACACCTTTAGAGTTTTACTTCCCCGCTCTGCAATACTCATGCTTTATTCCTCTCTTTGACATCCGATTCCGTTTTTGTTGGTTCGGAATTGACCTGCTGTTTGTCCTGCAGTTCTTTGCCAACCACTCGAACCTTGAACAAAATGCCGTGCGCTTCGATGCGCTTCTGCAGCGTTGCCAGCCGCGCCGGCGTAATTTCATCGGGACTGTGGGCCACGTCAGTGAGGACGCGCTCCAAATCATCCAGCACGCTGGCGAGCGCTGCGTCGCCGTCCTGTTTCGCGGTTTCGCGGTACAGACGATTTGCGTCCAGCAAGTCTTCGGCCCGTTTCTGCTCGGCCGAAATGTTGATTTCTTTTTGTCCCGGACGTTGCGGCGCCGCATTGGCCAGTTCCATCAGCACCATTTCGGATTTGCCGAGATGGTCGCCGACAGCAACAACCAGAACTCGCTCGCGCACTTGCGATGCGTCGGCAACTGGCACAGGCGGCGTTCCAGGGTTCTTCGGTCCGACCAAGCGACCTGCAACGAATGCCAACACGACCATAGCGGCTACGGAGCCAAACGCGAGTAAATGCCGGGGTGCAAACCAGATGCGCCAACCGCGGCCCGCTTTTTCCGGCAAGCGCGGAGCAATCTGCTGCCAAACGGCGCGGCCATAGTCTGCGCCGCGCTCCGGCACCGGGAGATTATCGAGCGCATGAAGAACGGCCTCGATGCGTTCGAGTTCAGCGCGGCACGCCGAACAAGCGGTCAAATGCGCGGCGATGGCTTCGCGTTGCGTAGTCTCTCCCTCCCGATAAGCGATCAATTCTTCTTCCGTGAAATGGTTCATGATTCCGTCCCTAACGATTCCGTAGCTGCGCCGGCGGCTTTCGCTTGCGGTTGCAGCGCGCTGCGAACTCCGACATACGGTTCCAGCGCGCGGCGCAATTTCTGCACGGACCGGAACACGGTGTTCTTTGCGGCGGTCGTCGTCGACTTCAATACCCCAGCAATTTCCTCGATCGCACAGCCTTCCCAGTGCCGCATCACAAACGCCGTACGCTCCGAATGACTCAAGTTCTTCAACGCCTCCTGCATTTTCTTGCGCAGCTCGCTGTTCACCGCGAGGCGATCCGGATTGGGCCGCTCATCAGCGACTAAATCGAGCGGGTCTTGCTCCAGATCTTCTTCTGGTGCGCTCGGCGTCTTGCGCCGCGCGTCTTCCTTCTTCCGCTGGCGCATGCGATCGATCGCATAATTCGCCGCGATGCGATACGCCCAAGTGCCAAAATTCGCGCGCGACCCGAATTGGCCGAGGTTCCGGTAAGCACGTAGGAACGCTTCCTGCACAACTTCTTCGGCATCCTGCTCGTTGCCGGTCATGCGGTACGCTAGCCGAAAAAGCTGCGCGCTGTGCCGCTCGACCAGAATCCGGAAAGCATCGCGTTCACCCGCCAGGGTGCGTTCGACGGCGATGGCATCGCTGTCCCGGGCCGCGCTTTGTACCGCTTCGCGGTCTTGCACGCTTCCGATGCTTTCGTTCATCCGAGTCATTAGACAGAAACAGAGGCTGGCGGTTAGGTCGCGAGTGTGCGCGTTCGGACAGTTGCCGACTACTCTATAGGTCCGTACGTAAGTACAGCAATATCATTTGTATAGAGCGGAGTTTTTCGATATTCCGGAGGATGGCTCGTCCCACGAGCGAGCATTCTGGGCCGTGGGGCCGCCGGGCTAGCGCTTTTTTCGGGGGGAAACGCGTCGGCAGAGCGGCAACGCGATTCGTAACGTCGTGCTTCTTTAAGAGATAAAATACAAAGCCCTGCGAACCCTCAATCCACTAATCCTCAGCCGTCGCCTAACTAGCGCTTTCCACATCTTCTATAGATGCTAACTACAAGAAATCTGCAACCTATTTTATAACTGACATACTCTGTTCGTGATATATCCCTTGAACCGAGCGCCTACTGCGCCGCTGGAAGGCACAGTATTTGCGCGAAGGTAGCCGCAAATGTTTCGCCCCTGAACTTCTTGCGTGAGAGAAGGAAACAGCCCTATTAGGGCTTCGCGTTAGGAGAGAAAAACCCAATCGGCAGATCCCGCGCCGTGCGCAGACCTGCTGGAGCGTCCAGAATCACCGGAATCGAATTCACCACCACGGACGCCGTCGCCACGTCGCCATGCGTCCCGCCAGGAATCGTCAAACTGATATTCGGATGCCCGGTCAACGTCACCGTGTCCGCAGGCTCTTTCGCGCCGACGTACATTTGCAGTTCCAGATAAATCAGCTCTCGGCCATTCTGCAAACCGCGCGCGATCTGGTGCACGCCCGCCGCCTGTCCGGCTTCCACGGTCAGGTACTCCGTCTGTACGCGCGCGTCCGCCACTTTCGGCTCAATCGTCTCCGTGATTTCGTCGACTTGCAGATTCAAGCTGTCCGCAATCATCGCCACGGATTCCGGCAAGCCAACGTGCTTGATCACGCCTTCTTTGACCTTCGAGCGAAACTCTTCGACGCTCATACCGGCGCCGATTTTCTTCTGCAACGGCAGTCGCCGCTTCCCGCCATCCACGATGCGCACTGCCTTGGCGTGTTCGATGCGCTGGCAAACCGCTGCCAGCGTAATCACCAGCTTATCCATCACAAAGCCTGGATTCACGCCCGTGCCGACCAGCGCCACGCCCCAGTCCTTCGCCGCCGCATCGAGCTTCGCGGAAAGTTCCGGATACGTCCGCAGCGGATACGAAAGCTCTTCGCACGTAGAGACTACGCAGGATTCCGCTTCGAGGCACGCCAGCAATTGATCCATTACTTTCGGCAGCGAAGAAGACGTCGAATGAATCACTATATCGGCCGCTTGCTCCAAAACTTCCTTGGCGTCTGCCGAAACCGTGACGCCCCAGGGCGCGTCCGGCGCGCCGCATACTTCGCCCAGATCGCGGCCCACCTTCGCGGGATCGGTATCAATCGCGCCGGTAATTTCAATCGCCTGCTTCTCGCGCATCAATCGCGCAATGGATGCTCCAATGGGCCCGATACCGTACTGAATCACACGAATCTTCTTCTTCACGTTTCCCTCGCTAATTTCGGTGCTTGCGGCCCAACACCCGGGATTTTGGGCCCAAAGGAAACCTATACCTTAATGGAATTCGCGCGACGGTTCAACGCAGAATGCCTTCTGCGCCGGAGAAATTCGCGACGCTTGAGGCCGTGGCGCGGAAGAAACACAAAAGCCTTCGCAATACAGAGATCTCTGTAGTTTCCCCCCGCCAAAGGCTCGTCTCGCCGGGAAGGGCGTTGCCGCCACGTAGAGCCGGCGCGATAATGCGATAATGGATAGTAGTGGCCGATTTGAGGAGGCCCACATGCCTGCAAAAAAACTGACGGATGCCGAAGCGCAAGCGCTGCTCTCGAAACTGCCGGGCTGGAAAATCGTAAACGGTAAGCTGCACCGCGAATATGAGTGCAAGGATTTTGTGACTGCTTTCGGCAACATGACCCGCGCCGCGCTGGTTGCCGAAGGTATGAACCATCACCCCGAGTGGTTCAACGTTTGGAACAAAGTAGTGATCGACTTGACCACCCACAGCGTAAAGGGCATCAGCGATTACGATTTTGTCCTGGCCGAAAAGATGGAAGAGATTTTTGCTCCGGCCAAAACCGTGCTCGCTGGCACGGCACGATAGCGGTCCGCCACTCGCCGATGGAAGTCCTCATTTGCGAACGGAAGTGATTTGTCGAACGGCACGCAGACTGAACGCCAGCCGGCATGGCATTTGCGGTGCCGCAACCGCAAACACC
>Ga0335078_10015583_pt1 | contig 11286 bp, 9 predicted proteins | sample Lox_Sample_32_FD_206711 | JGI IMG/M metagenome (GOLD analysis project Ga0335078, IMG submission 206711) | Soil microbial communities from Loxahatchee National Wildlife Refuge, Florida, United States - Lox_Sample_3.2 | ecosystem: Environmental > Terrestrial > Soil > Wetlands | place: USA: Florida...
GCGACGTGGGCTTCATCGCGCGCTTCGATCAGGTACGCCGAGCGCAGCAGCTGCTCTTTGCGAGTGCGCAGGCCATCTCGGATCGCCTGCTGCACTTGCGAATCCGAAAGCTCGCGCTGCCCGGCGGATTCCTTCGCGAGCAGCTTGATGATGGTGTAGCCGCCGCGGCTGTCGCGAATGGGCTGCGTCACTTGGCCGGCTTTGAGTGAGAGGACGGCTTTCTTCAGCACGGGATCGGATTTATTGAAGGCGGACTCCGGCTGAAATCCGAGGTCGCCGCCCGTCGACGCGCTCGGATCCTCCGAGTAGTCCATGGCCAACTGCGAAAAATCGGCGCCGGCGTCCAACTGCTGGACGAGCATGGCAGCCTTGCGCCCGGCCTCGGCTTCGTTGGTGGCTTTGTCGTTTTTGCGGTTGTGAATGGTGGGGTCAGCGCGCGGGGTCACCACAATTTCCGCAATGTGATATTGCGGCTCGGCGACGTTGAACTGAGAGCGATTCCTGGCGTAGTAGTCGGCGACATCCTGATCCGTGACCGTGATTTTCGAAACCACTTCGCGGTTCATTAGCTTCTGAATCGAGAGTTCGCGGCGAATGTCGTTGCGCAAATCATCGACGGTCAACCCTGAGTCCTGCAGCTTGCGCTGAAATTCCTCTTCGGTGTAGGGGCTCTTCGATTCGGTGAATTTTTCGTCGACTTCAGCGTCGCTCGCGACGAGGTTCATTTGATTGGCCCGCTCGAGCAGGATTTCGCTATCGATTAATTCATCGAGGATGCCGAGCTTGAGTGAAAGGGCCTGTTCCTGAGACGGAGCGGGGGCGTCAGCCGTAACGCGTGTGCGGAAGATCTTTTCGACTTCCTGCCGCATGATCTGCTTGCCGTTTACCACGGCCCAGACGTCCGGCCCCGGCGCGATCTCGTGCCGGCAGGCGGCCAGCACGCACACGGCAAGCGCCGCGATCGCGAGAGTTTTCCGTTTCAACCGGGACTCCTTCCGAAGGGAACCAGCCTGCGCTCCCAGAGGGGCGTCAGGCAGCTTTCTTCACGCGGCCGGAGCGAATGCAGGCCGTGCAGGCGCGCACCTGCTTGCGCACTCCGCCAACGATCGCGCGGACGCGCCGCAGGTTCGGATTCCAGCGGCGGCGCGTGACGTTGTGCGCGTGGCTGATCGTATTTCCGTAGCGCGGTTTCTTGCCGCAAATATCACAAGCTAATGCCATCTGGCGTACTCCAAGTCGGACGAATTTCCCACCAAACTGATGGAATGATTTGCTTTCCCATGCTATCAAAAAATGGGGCAATGCCGAGGCGAATTTAGTCGCGTCAATCGGCCGGAATTGCGCGCCGGCCAACGGCAGCCGGTGACCTAGCACGGCCCTCGCTTTGGGCCTATGCGGTTCGCAGCTTCAGATCAGCGCTTCTGCGTGACGAGCCCGGCGATGGTGTCCATCAAATCGAACTTGGTAAGGACTTCAAGTTGGCCGCCTTCCATTTCGACGAATACGGCCGGGCTTTCGTGACTCAGCATGTGAGTGACGCGCTCGACGGGAGCATTGGAAGCGACCTGCGGAAGCGGCGTGCCCATCACCTCTCGCACGATGAGCTTGCGGAGGTCCTTGCCTTGAAGAGCGAGATTCAGAATTTTATCTTCGAAGATCGATCCGACCGAGCGGCCATCCTCGAATACGGGCAACTGCGAAATATCCTGCTGCTGCATCGCCTGGAGGGCTTGGTACACGGTGCGATTCGGACCGATCGTCACGAGGTCGCGTTTTTTTCCATTTTGGCGCTTCACGCGAATCACGTCCGCAGCGGTCAGCGTCACTTCCGCATCGGCATAGCCCAGCTCGCGCAGCCAGCTGTCATTGAAGATTTTGCTGAGATAGCGTGTGCCAGAGTCGGGGAGCAGCCCCACGACCAAGTCGCCCTTGGCGCAATTTCTCGCCACGCGCAAAGCCGCCGACACGCAACCCCCGCCTGAGCCCCCAGTGAAAATGCCTTCGCGTTTCGCGAGGCGGCGCGCCCAGAGGAAGCACTCTTCGTCGTTCACTTGCACGATGTCATCGAGCAGAGAAAAGTCGAGCGCGCCGGGGAGAATGTCTTCGCCGATCCCTTCGACAGCGTAGGTGCGCGCTTTCCCAATGTTTCCGGTTTTCCAGTACTCGTAGAAGAGCGAGCCGTACGGATCGACGCCAATCACTTTAATATTGCGATTCTGTTCTTTGAGATAACGGCCCGCACCGCTGGCGGTGCCTCCCGTTCCAAGCCCGCAGACAAAGTGACTGATTTTGCCTTCCGTGTCTTTCCAAATTTCCGGTCCAGTCGCGCGGTAATGCGCGTCGGGGTTGGCAGGATTGTCGTACTGATTGGCGAAATAGGCGTTGGGGATTTCGCGTGCGAGTTTCTTGGCGACGGAATAATAGCTGCGCGTGTCCTCCGGCTCGACCGCTGTGGGGCACACGATCACCTCTGCTCCAAAAGCCTTCAACTGATCGATTTTTTCGCGCGACTGCTTGTCATTGATGGTGAAGACGACTTTATATCCGCGGACCGCCGCGAGAATCGCAAGAGCCGTGCCGGTATTGCCGGAGGTCGCTTCGACAATCGTGCCTCCCGGACGAAGCAGGCCTTTGCTTTCGGCTTCATCGATCATCGCGACCGCGATGCGATCCTTCATCGAGCCGCCGGGATTCAAGTATTCGGCTTTCACATACACTTCGGCCGGGAAATCCTTGGCGACGCGATTCAGGCGAATCAGCGGTGTGTTGCCGATGGCGTCGAGGATGTTATTGCACTTCATCGAAGGCGCGGCTCCTGGAGTTTGCGGCACGACTACGCCGAGCGAGCCGCGGAATTCTCGAGACTCTGCACGGCGCGCAGACAAGATAGATTAGATAGTTACGCAAACCGTGTCTAGCGGCACTTTGTTTCCGCCCGAGCGCCACTCCGCTGCAGTCGCGACCGTTGGCTCACGCGAGCGTGCTATTCTTTCGATAGCGTGCGGCCTGCTGCGCCGAGCCCCGAAATCCTCTTCTACGACGGCCACTGCGGTTTGTGCCACCGCGCGGTGAAGTTCGTGATAAAGCACGATCGCTCGGGACGGGCCTTTCGTTTCGCGCCGCTGCACGGCGCGACATTTCGGTCACGCGTGCCTTCACAGGATCTGGGAGATCTGCCTGATAGCGTCGTCGTTCTCACGTCCGAGGCGAAACTCCTCGTGAGGTCGGATGCATTCGTTCATATCCTGAAGCAGCTGGGCGGAGGCTGGGCGAGTCTGGGAGCCGCCGTCGCTGCAATTCCGCGCCCCATGCGGGATTTCACCTATGACGTCATCGCCCGAATCCGTTATCGTGTTTTTGGCAGGCGTGACGACGTGTGTCCCGTAGCCGCGCCAGAGTTGCGCGAGCGATTCGACCCGTAATTTCTGGAACAAATTCTCGGAACAGCGGTTTGCGACGGAGGAAGAATGGAGCGCATCAACATCGCAACAGGCACAAAGTGGGAGCCGATCGTGGGCTACTCGCGAGCGGTCCGCGTGGGATCGAACGTCTACGTCTCGGGAACGACCGCCACGGACGTGCAAGGCAAACTGGTTGGCGAAGGAGACGCCTACGCGCAGACCGTACAGGTGCTGCGGAATATCGAATCGGCGCTGGAAAAAGCGGGCGCGAAAATATCGGATGTTGTGCGGACGCGCATGTACGTGACCCGCATCGCCGACTGGGAAAAGATTGGGCGCGCGCACGGAGAGGTCTTTGGCCAAATCCGGCCCGCGACGGCAATGATCGAGGTGAGCCGCCTGATCGACCCGCAGATGCTGGTGGAAATCGAAGCGGATGCCGTGGTCAGCGAAGGAAACCGCATGTGAGATAGACGTGCTGACGCGGCTCGATTGCGTGCAAACTCCAGCCCCTGTCACGCCGCTGGAAGCCCGGATCGTCCCGAACGATTTCGAGGACGGACGCTAGGCCTTGGCCTCGGCGAGCGTAGGCACCGGCTCCGCAACAGCAGCGACTGGGGTCTCAGAAGCCTTGCGGAAATGCGCGGCAACTCGATCGACAATTTCAGTGAGCTGTGTGAGCGGCCGAAAGCCAGTGAGGCGTTCGAGTTTCTCCAGCGAGGGCACGCGGCGAGGCATGTCCTCGAAACCCGGTTCATAGGCTTTATCGTATGGAACGTAGCGAATTACGGAATTGCTCTTCATGCGTTCCTTCACCACCCGCGCAAGCCCCTCGATCGTGATCTCTTCACAGCTTCCGATATTGATCACCTCGCCTAGCGCACGATCGGTGCCAACCAGCCGCAGAATCGCCTGCACCGTGTCGCGGACATCGCAGAAGCAACGCGACTGCTGCCCGTCACCAAACACAGTGATGGGCTCTCCTTCAAGGGCCTGGCGAACGAAATTAGGCAGCACCATGCCGTAGCGCCCCGTCTGGCGCGGGCCTACGGTATTGAACAGGCGTACGACAATGACCGGCTGTTTCTTCTCTTTCCAGTACGAAAGCGCCAAAAACTCATCCAGCGCCTTCGAAGCGGCGTAACTCCAGCGTCCCTTGGTAGTCGCACCGAGAACCAGATCCGCATCTTCCCGGAACGGCACCTTCTCGCTCTTGCCGTAAACTTCAGAAGTGGACGCGGTGAAGACGAGCTTCTTCTTTTTCGAGGCGGCATCGAGCACGAGTTGCGTTCCGTAAACGTTGGTCTCGATCGTGCGGACGGGGCTTTCGACAATCAGCCGTACTCCAACCGCCGCTGCGAGATGAAAAACAACGTCCGACTCATCGACGAGCTCGGCCAATAAGTGCTTGTTCGTAATCGAATCGAAGAAGTAGTGGAATCTCGGATTTGTCTTCAGGTGGCGAATGTTTTCTACGCTTCCCGTTGAGAGGTCGTCGAGAATGAAAACTTCATCGCCTCGCGCCAAGAGCGCCTCTGCCAGATGCGATCCGATGAAGCCAGCCCCTCCGGTGATGAGATGTCGCAAGAGAATCCTCCTAGTCGAGAGAATCAGTGCTGTGATTGGGTCCGGCTGGGAGATCTGAGCTTTTCTTTAAGTCTTCGCCATACCCATAACCATAGGCGTACGGATAATAGCGGTACGAGTAGTAATAATCGGGAGCAGTGGAATCGACTGCGTTGAGCACCACGCCGAGCAGCCGGCTCTTCACCGCTGCCAGCAAATCGCGCGCCCGCGTAAACGCTTCCTTAGGAGTTTCACCGCTCCTCACAACGAGCAAAACGCCATCCGTCAGCGACGATATGATCACGGCGTCGGTGGCAGCCATGATAGGAGGCGAATCGATGACAATGAATTTGAATCGCCTGCGCAAGTCGGCAAGAGCCTCGCGCATTCGATGCGACGACAGGAGATCAGCCGGGCTTGGCGGTATGGGCCCGGTTGTCAGCGCCGTCAGGTTGCTGATCGTCGGATGCGGGATCATTACATCGTCGAGGGTGCAAACTCCCGCGAGGTAGGAACTGAGACCCGCGTCCTTGCCCGCGGTAAGATTCAGCGCACGCCGGATACCCGGTTTGCGAAGATCCGAGTCCATCAACAGCGTCCGATCGCCAAGTTGGGCGAGCGTCACGGCCAAATTCACGGCCGCTGTGGTTTTGCCCTCGCGTGGAAGAGCGCTGGTGACCAGAATCGCCTGCGGCGGATGTTCAGCCTGGGAGAGCAATAACGACGTGCGGAGCGCTCGAAAGGCCTCGGAGATCTGCGACTTCGGCTGAACGTAGGAAAGCAGTTCTACGCGCGGGCTGGCGCCTACCTGGCGGGCCGTTTCTCCCGCGAGCCGCGACAGTTTGCCTTGTTGCCCGTTCAGACCCGGAAGCGACGGAACCACCGCGAGCGAGGGCAAACCGGTCAACGTTTCGATATCGTCCGGCGACTTCACGGTGTTATCGAGGTATTCCCGGAAAATTGCCAAGCCGATGCCGCCAATCAGTCCGATAACGAAGGCCAGCATGATGTTGCGGGCTTTCTGAGGTGCAGAAGGGCTCGTGGGCACGAGAGCCGGATCCATGATCCGAATGTTGCTCGAACGGAGGCCGGCGGTGATGCTCGCTTCCTTCAGTTTTTGGAGCAGGCCGTCGTAGAGCTGCTTATTTGCTTCGGCATCGTGCTGCAAAATATTGTACTGGACGAGCTTTTCCGCCATTTCATTGGCTTCGACCTTTTGTTTGTCCAGATCCTCCTGCAGCAAAGCGAGGTGGCTCCGCGCCGTGTTGTAGTCTTGAATCACGCCGTCCGCGACGGTTTTGCGGGCCTTATCCAGATCGTCGTCGACTTCTTTTTGCTGATCGAGGAGCCGTTGCACCTTGGGATAATTCGGCCCGTAAAGATTCACGGCCTCTGCGTAGGATTGGTCGAGATCCGTCTTTCGTCTCAGCAGATCCTGCATCACCGGATTTTCGCGCGCGGCCGGTAGCGCATCGATATTCCCGGCCATCGCCATGCGATAAAGCGCCTCAATTTGCGCCAGCTGCGTTTGCGCTTCGGTAACGGCCTTGCTCAAATCTCCCAGCTTCTCGGTGGTGATGTCCTGTTTTTCGTTGATCTGCCAGATTTGATTCTCGCGTTCATAGGCCAAACGCGCGTCTTCCGATTTCTCCACCTTGATGCGGAGTTCTTCCAGTTCGGAGGACAGCCAATTCGAGGCCTGCGTTGTCGCATCGTACTTGCTTCGGAAATTGAGCTCGATGAAATTCTGGAGATGCGAATTCACGACCTGAGCCGCCAGTTGCGGGTCGTGGGCCTGGAAGCTGACTTCGATTAACCGGCTGTTTGGAACTCTGCGCACGCTCAGTGAGCCTAGGAAGGCGCTCAGTATGGCCGGCCTTTTTGCGGCGGCGTCCGTTTGACGGAAATTCAGAGGCGTAGGCGACCCGCCGAATTCGGGGTATTTCCCCAAATCCATGGACTCGATTGTTTGCAGTGCCAGCGTCTCGCTTTGCAGGATTTTTGTTTGCGTCTCGAGATAACTGTCCATGTCCATTTCATAGTCGTAGGAATTCGAGTCCTGAAATTGGACAGTGTTTTGTGCCTCTCTATCGACTTCCACGCGCGCCGTGGCCACGTAGACGGGCTTCATCTTGAATGAAGCAATCGTTACGACGGTCACCACCGTCAGAAGGAAGGTCAGCACCAACCATTGGTGCTTTCGAATGATGATGAAGTAGTCGAGTAAATGCGGTTCTCGGGGAGCCTGATCCCAGGGAAGAACCGCCGGCGGGGGAATGACGGTTAGCTGCTCTGCGGGCCTGCGCTCCCGAAGCGCGTATCTCGACGCATCTTCCATCTAGTCCGCGTTCTCCATGAACTTTCTTCTAAGCTTCAACTTGATCACGAAGGCCTATTGGTAAGCAGCCCGATAGATCACAACCGATGTCCCGATTCCGAGCAAGGCCTCGCCGCCGCGCGCCAGCGCCTTCTTGCCCCGGCTATCGGGCACATAAAGGATGTCATTCGATTCCAAGGCAACGTCCGGTGCTTTATGGTTTTGAATTTCCTTGAGATGCACGGGGATTACGTCTCTTTTGCCCGTGGCGGGGTTATTCCGCATGATGACGGTGTCATCCAGCTTAGCGAAGCCACTCACTCCATGGGCCAGTGCGATCGCGTTCAGCACCGTCACCTGCTCGCCGTGTCCTTCCAAGACATACCCGCCCGGCTGTCCGACGCCAAATCCCAGGACGTAGACGATTCCGGCGGCCGGCACTGTGACGGTGTCCCCGCCATAAACGGGAATGTTGTAGACGGGATCACCTGATTCCAAGAGGTCCCGCAAGCGGATCGTGAACTTCTGATCCTGACTGTCGTTCTGATTCTGATCCTGGCTCGCGGTTGAAGTCATCGAGGCCGTCTTCACGCTGGCGCTTGAAAGCACTGGCCGGGTAACGATCACAATGTCTCCCGCCCGGTCTGAAACACCACCAGCCGCGGAGAGCACTTCCAGCAGAGTGGTAGGCCGAACCACCTGGTAGACGGTGGGGTGGCCGACCGCTCCCACCACGGTGATCGGCTCGCTATTTTGCTCCCGCACGAAGACCGAGACGTTGGGGTGCGAAACCAGGCCGTTCTCAATCAGCAGCTTTTCCAGTTTTGATTGCAATTGAAAGGGTGTGAGGCCAGCCACCGAGATTCGATCCGGCATTAAGGGAAAGCTAATATCGCCCGTGTCGCTCACACGCACGTCGCGTGAGAGCTCAGGAACATCGAAGACTTCGATGTGCAAAAGATCGCCGCTGCCAATCGGCTCGTCGGTAGGCTGAACGCGGGCCAAGGCGGCAAGTTGCTGGATTTTTTCGTTCGTCTGCTGCGGAGTCTCAGCTTGCTGACCACTCACCGTTTGCCCGGCGAGAAGTACCGGCAATAGGGCGAGCCAAAGAAGCTTGACGCGCAACGAGTCCGAGACCCCGCGGACCGTAAGCACCATCGTCCAAAATGACCCCGCAAACACTATGGATGACGGGGTGCACGACTGTCAACGATTTGCTCGACCCGCATTCGCAATAGCTACTGCCGACCACCCGATGCCGTATCTCCCTGATTGACAACGTGTTTTGATTCAGCCCCGGTTTCTGGACTGTGCTCGGCTGGGCGACGCCTCGCCTGCTGGTTGCGCGATGGTAGAGGAGGCACTGTTGCCAAATGTGCTTGCGTCAGAAACAGGAGGGCGTTCGCCGGAATCTGCAAATTGAAGTCGACCAGGCTATGGAATAGAAGCCCGGCGATAGCCGCTACTGCTCCAGCGTGTAATGCGCGCGAAAAATGTCCTTGCTCAGCCTTAAATGCGTCTCGAGCCTCCCGGTAAAGGGAGAAAAGGAAAATCGCGCCGCAAAGGCCTCCGGCGAGGCCGGTTTCCGCTAATGTCTCCATGTAATCGTTGTGAACGTGATCTACCACCTTTCCGTCGTATGCCGTCTCATAACGTGGGAACACGTCGACTAGCGCGCCGATACCGCAACCGATTACCGGATGGTCGGCGAAAATGTGGGCCGCTCCTTTCGCCATTGAAAAGCGGCGAGCAAGCGTGACTTCAGGAGACTTGAGAGCGGAGAGCTTGGTTATGGCCTGATTTGCCCCGATCCATGTGACCGCGGCGATAGCTACGAGCACAAGGATGGCGGCGACCATTGCCCGCCCCCTCGCTCGCGCCCCACGAGCCATCCGGAACAGCAACGCAAGTATGCCAATCTCGACCGCAAATCCGATGATGCCACCTCGCGAAGTCGATAGAGCCAGGGCGCTAATGGGCACGATCGTCAAGATCCCCATGATTCCGAGTTGCTCGCGGCGAGCCGCCCTGAACGCAATCAGGGCAAGTCCGAGGGGCAATGTCAGCTCCACGAATCCGGCAAAATCGTTGCGGTTAACGTAGGGGCCAAACGGCTCTCCCGGCGTCTTCAGCGCATCGGTCCAATAGATTTGCTCGAACGACGTAAAGTGCTGCGCGATTCCAAAGAGCGAAACTCCGAAACACAGGACCATCAAGAACCAGACCAGCCTGGATAGATCGGCGCGCGTCCGGAATGCCTGGGTGAGCAAAAAGAACACGAGGAAATACATGGCCAGCTTTAGCAATTGCGTGCGCGTCAGGTAGGGATACGCCGTCAGGTGAAATACAAGCTGGAAAACACCAATCGAGACGAATGCCAGGATCGGCCAGTTGAGTGTGCTCCAGTAGACGCGACCGTTTGGCTTCAGCGCCGTAAGAATGGCCCAACACACGAACAGGGCGGCCGCCCCGATTTCCAGCGGAGATTGCGCCCAAACCTCTACTCCCCCGAGCGCCAGAACGGCGCCGGCCAAAAGCGCCAAAAGCCCAACCCGAATCGCGGTCATTGATGCGTCTGGCCGGATTGCTGGTCCGCCAGCCGCAAGGAGACTTCAGCGATCCACACCGTGCCACCCAATTTGTTCTCGAATAACCGGCTTGGCGGCCGCGCCAAATGGACGACCAGAAACTGCGTTTGAGGCCCAGTGGTCACATCGAGCTCGACCGGCTGCCATGGATGCGAGCCAGTAAGATTTTCGGTCGAAACGCTCAGAGCGTCCGGGTGGTTCAGATCGAGAATGGAAAACCTCATCCCGCTTTCAGTGGTGATCCCTTCGGTCCGCATCATCGCGCGAAAGTGATATTTGCGCAGTGGCTCGACGGGTACAACCTGCGCCGGCTCTCCCAGTGCGACGTTGGTTCCTCCGGTAAAATCCAAACGAACGGATCGAGACCGGCCGCCGTTCGGCCCGGAGTCAAAGCTGATGTCGGCGCCACGAATGTCAGTCCAGCGCCAGCCGAGGCCGCCATTGGCAAAATCTCGCGAAAAATCGCCATTCCAGATCAGCGAGTCTTTGTCGTCATTCTGGGCCATTCCGCAGGCGACGACCGCGTCATGCCAAACGCGCCGCGAGTCATCGCCGCGGCCTTCTCGTATCAGTTCGTCGATCAGAGGAAATGCGCCCGAAAGGGCGAATGGCTGGCGCAAGGCAATGAGTTTTTCCCAGAGCGCCATGGCAGGATCGCCGCGCCAGGATGCCGCAAAGAAGTCGATGGCCTGCAGATAGGCGTTTGCGTTGGGGGGCAGCACCTGGTCCACGACATGGATGTCTTCGGTCGAGCGCCAAACTCGGGAAATCGCCAGCTGTAGAAGCGTCGGATCGGCGTTAACTGCGTGCCGAAGTTCCTCGAAAGCCCTAGCGTTTTGCTGCTGGCCCAGGAGGAAATTTCCGTATTCGAAGGCAACTTCGGCGGAATCGGGATAAGTGGCTTTGGCATGCGCGAACGCGTCCCCCGCCCGACCAGCGTCGCCCGCCGCCTCATACGCTCCGGCAAGGTCCATCCAATCGTGCGCCGAACGTGGATCGTCTTGGACCGCTCTTTGAAAATCCGCGATGGCCGCCTGCAAATCGGGATGGTCAAAATCGAATTCGTGCAGGCGACCGATGCGATCCCACGCGTCACCGTCCCCGGGGGTAAGAGCCACTCCGCGCTGCACCAGGTTGAGATCGTCGGAGTCGAGGCGACTCCTCGCAATCCAGTGGATGGTGGCTTCGGGAATGAGGATAGCTGCTGTGACGACGGATGCCGCGACCACCGCCAATCGAAGTGGTCCGCTCCCAAGAACGATCTCCATCGAAATGTAATGTGCTACGGCGCGTCATCTTCGCGCAAGCCCAATCTCAGGAAGCCAGGGCCACGGCAGGGATCTACGTTCGATGAATCGGCCTGATTAGCGTTTTCCGAAGTGGTATACGACGCCGAAAGAGACACGCTTTAGCG
>Ga0335078_10015585_pt1 | contig 11286 bp, 6 predicted proteins | sample Lox_Sample_32_FD_206711 | JGI IMG/M metagenome (GOLD analysis project Ga0335078, IMG submission 206711) | Soil microbial communities from Loxahatchee National Wildlife Refuge, Florida, United States - Lox_Sample_3.2 | ecosystem: Environmental > Terrestrial > Soil > Wetlands | place: USA: Florida...
GCACTCGCCGCAGGAGACGCAGGAAGATTCGCCCATGGGATTGTTGAGGTCGAAGGCGACGCCCGCGTTCGCGCCCTTGCCCATGCGGCCGAGGACGAGGTTCTGGCGGATTTCATTGCAGCCGCGGATGCAGCGGTCGCAGAGGATGCAGGCCTCGTGGTCCACGGCGATGGCGAGAGAGGAATCGTCCTTGGGACGTGCAAAGAAGCGTTTGGGGAAACGGGAATCAGTGATGCCGTGGTTGCGCGCCTGCATCTCGAGCTCGCAGTCGCCGGACTGGCGCTGGCGCGCGCAGGGCGAGGGGTGGTCGGCCATGAGGATTTCGAGCAGTGTGCGGCGCGCGGCCAGCACCTTCTCGGAATTGGTGACCACCTTCATGCCGTTCTCCACCTGGCGGACGCAGGAAGCGGTAAGGACGCGGCCGCCGGCCTCGACGACGCACAGACGGCAAACGCCGACAGGGGTCTCGTTCTGCTGGTGGCAGAGGGTGGGGATGGTGATGCCGCAAACGCGCGCGGCGTCGAAGATGGTGGCGCTCGCCGGGGCAGCGACCTCCTTGCCATCGATGGTGAGCTGCACCATCGGGCCGACGAAGGTACCGAACAGGGTGCTCATGGATTGATCCCCACGCGCTGACCGGACGCCCGCTTGGCCGGCGCTCCCGGCTGATGGCAGATGCCCGAGGGACAGGTGCCCTGGAGCGCATGCGTTCGCACTTCATCTTCAAAATACTTCAAGACCGAAGCGATGGGAGCGGGAACGATCTGGCCGAGGCCGCAGATCGAAGCCAGGCCCATGGCGTGAGAGAGTTCGTCGATGAGGCCACGGTCGGCTTCGTATTGGCGCTCGGAAAGGCCGCCCTGGGTCCAGCGCAGCAGGAGCGCGGTCATCTTCTGGGAGCCGACACGGCAGGGAACGCATTTGCCGCAGGATTCGTTGCGGAAGAAGGCCACGGCATTCAGGGCCATATCGAGCATGCAGGTGTTTTCGTCGCAGATGACCATGGCGCCGGAGCCGAGCATCGAGCCGGCGGCGGCGAGCGTCTTGAAATCGAGCTTGATGTCGGCCATGGAGCCGGGGAGATAGCCGGAAGACGGGCCGGAGGGAGCGAATCCCTTCATCTTCTTGCCGCCGCGGATGCCCTCGGCGAGGCGGAAGATCACCTCGGAAGCGGGCGTACCCATGGGAATCTCGTAAACGCCGGGCTTATTCACGTGGCCGCTGATGCCGACAAATTTGAGGCCGCTGGTGCCGGAGAGGCCGGCGGACTTGAACCAGTCCACGCCACGGACCAGGATCTGCGGGACGTTGGCGAAGGTCTCGACGTTGTTGACGACGGTGGGCTTCTGCCACAGGCCGGCCTGGCCGGGGAACGGAGGTTTGTTGCGGGGCTCGGCGCGATGGCCTTCGATGGCTTCGATGAGCGCGCTTTCCTCTCCGCAGATGTATCCGCCGGGACTGACGAAGACTTCGAGATCGAAATCGATGCCGGAGCCGAGGATGTTTTTTCCGAGCAGGCCCTGGTGATAGGCGCGCTCGACCTCCTCCTTCATGATGTGTTCCTGATGGCCGTATTCGTGGCGGATGTAGAAGATGCCCTTCTTGGCGTTGGTGCAGACGCCGGCAATGGCCATGCCTTCGGCGACGAGGAAGGGGAGGTGCTCGATGATGAAGCGGTCCTTGATGGTTCCGGGTTCGCTCTCGTCGGCGTTGCAGACGATGTACTTCTCCGGGTTTTCCTGCCGGCGGACCATGCTCCACTTCATCTCGGTGGAAAAGCCGGCGCCGCCCATGCCGCGCAGGTCGGCGGCCTTGAGGGAGGCGAGCACACCGTCCACGTCCTTCGATTTGAGGAGCCAGCGCAGAGCGCCATAGCGCTTATCGGGAGGATAGGGGTCGGATTTGCATTCGATGTGCGCGTGAGGCGGATGCGGCTCCTGGAGCGCCTCGCCGGCCATGGCGCGCGTGATGAGCAGGTCCACAGCGGTTTCGGTCATACCCGGAAAAATCTGGTCGTTGACGGTGACGGCGGGAGCCTGGTCGCAGCGGCCGAGACAGGAAACTTCGCGGACGGTGACTTCGGAGGCTCCCATACCGCCGTAGCGGCGCTCGAGAGCGGCGCGCAGATCGCACGCGCCGTTCAGATTGCACGACATGTCCATGCACACGCGGACGTCCGCTTTCGGCGGAGGAGTGAGGCGGAAGTGGGGATAGAAGCTGGCGACGCTGTGAATCTGGTACAGGGGCGTGCCGGTGTGCTGCGATAGGGCGTGCAGTTCTTCGGCAGGAAGATACCCGTGCCGGCCCTGAATGGCGCGAAGATCGTCCCAGATCACCGTAGCACTCTTTCGGCCCTGAAAATCCGAACGGGCAAAGACCGCCCTTGTAACGCCCGAACGCGGCAGCCTTTCTGGGCGAGGATAGTAGCGATTCAACCGTCGGATGTCCATAGGGGTAGCAGAGAATTTCGAGAGTGGATGCGGGTGGCGAACGAGGGGAGGAGGGGACCGGGCGCCGGGTCAAAATCGGCACCCCCCTGCTATCCACCATTGACACTGGCGCGGTCAGGGGGTATAAGCACAGCGACTTGATGCCGGTGGTGCGAGCAGCCCGGTGGCCGGTTCCGGACGCTCAGGCATCAGTCAGCGGACAAAAACGCGTGCGCCCTCTGCGTCCCGCGACCATTGCAGCGATACTTTTGATTGCCCCGGTGGCTTTTGCCGGTCCGGGAGGAGCCCCGCCACACCCAGCTCCGGCGGAGGGAGAGGTGGGGCAGTACTCGGGGCCCGGCTCGTGCAGCGCGACGAGTTGCCACGGAGCCATCCGGCCGCGCGAAGGCAGCCGGATCCTGCAAACCGAATACAGCACCTGGGTGGTAAAGGATAAGCACAGCCGCGCCTACCTGGCGCTCACCGGACCCGTGGGTGAGCGGATGGCGCGCATCCTGAAATTGAATACGAAGGCGGAAGAGGCGCCGAAGTGCTTGGTGTGCCATTCGCTCTATGTGCCGCCGGAGAAAAGAGCGCGGACGTTTGAGCTGAGCGAGGGAGTGTCGTGCGAAAACTGCCATGGGCCGGCGGGAGGCTGGCTGGGAGGGCATACGACGCGGGGCTGGACGCACGAACAGTCGGTGAAAGCGGGGATGATCGACACGCGCGACCTCATCCATCGCACGGACAAATGCATGACCTGCCATCTGGGCACGCCGGACCAGTTTGTGGACCACGAAATGATCGCCGGCGGGCATCCGGACCTGTATTTCGAACTGGATTCGTTTGAAGCGACCATGCCGCGGCATTGGAGAGTGCCGCGGTTGAACGAAGAATTGAAGCCGGCGGAAGACGCTGCGTGGCTGGGGATGCGGGAATGGGGCACGGGCCAGGCCGAACAGCTGAAGGATGAGCTGGAGCGCGTGTCGTGGCGGGCGAAGGGGAAGGTCTGGCCGGAATATTCGGAACTGGATTGCTTTGCGTGCCACCATGCACTGGGCCCGGCGATGCAGAGCTGGAGGCAGGAACACGGGTATCCGGGGCGGCGCCCGGGAGATCCGCCGTGGAATGCTTCGCGGTACATCGTGTTCATGCATTTGGCGAACGCCGTGGACGCTTCTGCGGGGCAGGATTTGGCGGCGAAGATCGCGAAGGTCCAGGCAGAGATGAACAAATTGAACCCGGACCGCGACGCGGTAGTGGCGGATGCGGCGGCGGCGATGCCCGGGGCGCAGCACTTTGCGGAAAAACTGGAAACGTCGAGCTACGACGCGGGGCTGGCGAAGCGAGTGATGACGTCCATTACGGGCGACGCGGAAAATATCTCCTATTCCGGCGAGCGGTGCGCGGAACAGGCGGCCATGGCGCTCGATTCGCTCTACATTGCCTACAGCAAGGAAGCGCCGGTCGGCGATGCGGCGGAAGTGCGCGCGGCGATCAACGTGTTGTTCCAGCAGTTGGACAATCCTTCGTATTTCGAGCCCGGGGCATTCGCCAGCCAGATGCGGAAAGTGGGCTCGCTCATCCGCTGACCACGGATCCTCGATTCGAAGTTTCCGAGCAGGCTGCGTAATCATTTTTTCCTTCCTGTACGAATACTTCCGGCCAATGTGTGCCACGTTGCCGCTGTGCAGCCTGCTGGAGAGCCGGAGTGGCGGCGACAGCGTGGATCGCGCTTTGGGCAACGGAACGGCCCTGGCGGTCCGGGGCAGGGGTGGGCGCGGGAGGACGACGTGTTGCCGTATGATTCTGCGGTGAGGAACCAACCATGACATCCGGAGAATTTCGGCGGGCGGGGCACGCGCTGGTGGATTGGATCGCGGAATACCGCGAGGGAATCGAGAAGCTGCCGGTGATGAGTCCGGCCGAGCCGGGAGCGATCCGGGCGCAGATCCCCGCGGCGCCGCCGCAGCGCGGAGAGGGTCTCGATGCGGCGCTGGCGGAGCTGGACCCGGTGATCCTGCCTGGAATCACGCATTGGAACCATCCGGGATTCTTCGCTTATTTCCCGTCGAACACGAGCTACGCCTCGGTGCTGGCGGATTTGACCGCGGCGGGGCTGGGTGCGCAGTGCATGAGCTGGCAGACCAGCCCCGCAGCGACGGAACTGGAAGAAGTGGTAATGGATTGGCTGCGGCAGATGGTGGGCCTGAGCGCGCGGTTCACCGGAGTGATCCAGGGATTCGCATCCACGGCCACGCTGGTGGCCCTGCTGTGCGCACGCGAGCGGTCCACCAGCTTTTCGCAAACGCGCGGCGGGATGCAGGCAGAGGAAAAACCGCTGGTGGTGTATGCCTCGGAGGAAAGCCACAGCTCGGTGTGGAAGGCGGCGATGCTGGCGGGATTCGGAAAGGAAAACTTGCGGCTGATCCAGACCGACGAGAACCACGCGCTGATCCCGAAGAAGCTGGAAATCGCCATGCAGGAGGACGATGAGCAGGGACGGCGGCCATGCGCGGTGGTGGCCACGACGGGAACGACGAACAGCACGGCGCTGGACCCGGTGGCGGACATGACCGTGCTCGCGCGGCTGTGGGGGGCGTGGGTGCACGTGGACGCGGCCATGGCCGGCGACGCCATGATTCTGCCGGAGTGCCGCTGGATGTGGGACGGTATCGAGGGGGTGGATTCACTGGTGCTGAATCCGCACAAATGGCTGGGGGTCGGGTCGGATTTCAGCGCGTATTTTGTGCGCGACCCGCAGCACCTGATTCGCACCATGTCCACGAATCCGGCCTACCTGCGCACGGCACAGGATGCGGAAGTGAAAAATTTTCGCGACTGGGGGATTCCGCTGGGGCGGCGGTTCCGAGCGCTGAAATTATGGTTCCTGCTGCGCGCAGAGGGAGTGGAGGGGCTGCAGGCGCGGCTACGGAGGGATTTGCAGAACGCGCAGTGGCTGAAAGGGGCGGTGGACGCGGCGCGAGAGTGGGAGCGGCTGGCTCCCGTGCACCTGCAAACGTTGTGCATCCGGCATGTGCCGGCCGGAGCCGAGGACGGGCCGGAGCTCGACGCGCACAATCTGCGCATCGCGGAGAAAATCAACCGCAGCGGGAGGGCGTACCTGACGCCGTCCGTGCTAAAAGGCAAACAGATCATCCGCGTGTCGATTGGCGCGCACACCACGGAGCGGCGGCACGTGGAAGCGCTGTGGGGGGAATTGCAAGCGGCAGCGCGGGCGGTTTAGAGACCTCACTCCTTGGGCGGCAAGGGGGCGGGTGCCGGGTCGCGAAATACCGCCCCAAACGCGTAGTGACGCATGCCGCTCGCCTTTGTGACACGCGTCACAGCAGCGGCTTGCGGGGGGAGCGTATACGACTTCCTTTGCGGATCAGAGGAAAGGCCCAGGGAGAAGAATATGACTTGGACGCAAGTCTACGACCCGTTCAACAACTGGATCATTTCGACGAGCGTGGCGGCGCTGCCGGTCCTGGTGCTGCTCGGCCTGCTGGCCGGGCTCAGGGTGAAGGCGCACCTGTGCGCGATTGCGGGCGCGGCCACCGCCATCGTGGTGGCTATCTGGGCGTTCGGGATGCCGTGGCAACTGGCGAGCACGAGCTTCGTGTACGGGATGGCGTTCGGGCTGCTGAAAATCGTGTGGATCGTGATCGCGGCGGTGTACCTGTACGACCTGTCGGTGGAGACGGGACAGTTCGAAATTGTAAAGCATTCTGTGGCGGGGATCACGCCCGACCGGCGGTTGCAGTTGCTGCTGGTGGCGTTCTGCTTCGGAGCGCTGATTGAAGGGGCGGCGGGTTTCGGGACGCCAGTGGCGATCGCTGGCGCGTTCATGATCGGGCTGGGTTTCAGGCCGTTCCAGGCCGCGGCGCTGAACCTGATCGCGAACACGGCTCCAGTGGCCTGGGGAGCGATCGGGACGCCGGTGCACGCGCTGGCGGCGGTGACGGCGCTGAACGAGTCGGACCTGAACGCGATGATCGGGCGAATTCTCCCGTTCTTGTCGGTGATCGTGCCGTTCTGGCTGGTGCGTGCGATGGTGAACTGGGAAGACACGTTCGAGGTGCTCCCGGCGATTCTGGTGGTGGGAGGGTCGTTTTCCGCGACGCAGTGGTTCTGGTCGAACCACATGGACAGCAACCTGGTGGACATCACGTCGGGTGCAGTCTCCATGATCTGCACGCTGATCTTCCTGAAGTTCTGGAAGCCGAAAAAGATCTGGCGATTCCCGGATGAGCCGGATACGCCGCCACACACCTATACAACCGCGCAGGTCGCGAAGGCCTGGCTGCCATTCATCGTGCTCACGGCGTTCGTGGTGGCGTGGGGGCTGCCGAGCGTGAAGGGCGCGATGAACAAAGCCACCACACCGAATTTCAGCAAGGGCGGATGGGAAGTGCCGTATCTGCACCGTACGGTGAGCCGGAACGTGCCGGTGGTGGCGAAACCAACGCCGGAAAACGCGAAGTTCGATTTCAACTGGCTGACGGCGACGGGGACGGGCTGCTTCCTGGCGGCGATTTTCTCAGGGCTGATCGTCGGAGTGAACCCAGGAACGATGACGAAAGTGTTCGGGCACACGCTGTACCGGCTGCGATTTGCAATCATCGCGATGACGTGCATGTTAGGCCTGGGCTTCATCACACGCTATTCAGGGATGGATGCGGTCTTAGGACTCGCATTCACGCGAACAGGAAGCTTATTCCCGTTCTTCGGAGCGTACATCGGGTGGCTCGGTGTGGCGCTGACGGGGAGCGACACGTCGTCGAACGTTTTGTTCGGGGGATTGCAGCGCATCACCGCGGAGCAGTTGAAATTGAGCCCCATCCTGATGTGCGCGGCGAACAGCGCCGGCGGGGTGATGGGGAAAATGATCGACGCCCAGTCCATCGTCATCGCCACGGCGGCGACGAACCAGGTAGGCAACGAGGGAAGCATTTTCCGTTACGTGTTCTGGCATTCGGTTGCGCTCGCGGCGATGGTGGGAGCGATTGTGTTCGCTTACGCCCACATCTTCCCGCAATACATACCGTCGGGTTTGAATTTCGTGCGCTGATACGGCATGCTGCACGGGGCGGACACCCGTGCTGTGCATCCCGCCGAGGCGGAGATGCCACGGACGAGTCCGCGTCCTGATGCGGCAGATTTCTGCCGGGGAGTAGTGCAGCCGTGGACGCCCGAATCCTCCAGGAATTCCGCGCGATCACCGGTGATCGCGGGATCATCTCCTCCGCAGAGCAACTTCACACCTATGAGTGCGACGGCTTGACGAACTTCCGGGTGCTGCCGCAAGCCGTGGTGCTGCCGGAATCGGCGGAGCAGGTGCAAGCCATCGTGCGGGTGTGCCACCGGGAGCGGATTCCGTTTGTGGCGCGAGGGTCGGGGACGGGGCTGAGCGGCGGAGCGCTGCCGGTGGAAAACGGGATCGTAATCAGCACGGCGCGGATGAACCGCATCCTGGAAGTGGACCTGCCGAACGCGCGCGTGGTGGTGGAACCCGGGGTCATCAACCTGGACGTAACCGGGAGGGTCGCTCCACAGGGATTCTTCTACGCGCCGGACCCGTCGTCGCAATCGGTGTGCAGCATCGGCGGAAACGTGGCGGAGAACTCGGGCGGAGCGCACTGCCTGAAATACGGGTTCACGACCACACACGTGCTGGGGATCGAGGTGGTGCTGCCGGATGGCACGATGGTGCATCTGGGCGGGAAGACGCTGGACGCGCCCGGATACGACCTGCCGGGAGTGTTCGTGGGGTCGGAGGGAACCCTCGGCGTGACCACGAAGGTGATTCTGCGGGTGGTGAAGCGGCCGGAGTGCATCCAGACGCTGCTGGCGGCGTTCGGGACCACGGGCGAGGCGGGAGCGGCGGTGAGCGGCATCATCGCGGCCGGCATGGTGCCCGCCGCGATTGAAATGATGGACAACCTGTCTATCCAGGCGGCCGAGGCCGCGGTGCACGCGCACTATCCGGATTGCGGGGGGCTGCTGCTCGTGGAGCTGGACGGGCCAACGGCAGAGGTCGCCGCGCTGATGGAGAAAGTGAACGAGATCTGCAACGGGTGCGGGGCCACGGAAATCCGCGTGGCGCAGAGCGAGGCGGAGCGCGCCGTGTTCTGGAAAGGGCGGAAGGCGGCATTCGCGGCGGTGGGCCGGATTTCGCCCAACTATATTGTTCAGGATGGGGTAATCCCGCGGACAGCACTGCCACGAGTGATGACGGAAATCGAGCGGTTGAGCGCGGCGGCGGGAATCAAAGTGGCCAACGTGTTCCACGCGGGCGACGGCAACCTGCACCCGCTGGTGCTCTACGACCGGCGAATCCCCGGCCAGGAGCACGCGGCAGAGGAATTGGCGATGCGGATCCTCGAGCTATGCATCGAGGCGGGCGGATCGATTACCGGGGAGCACGGCGTGGGAGAAGAGAAGAAACAGATGATGGGGAAGATGTACAGCGAGCCGGACCTGGAGACGATGCAACTGGTGCGGTGCGCCTTCGACCCGCTGCAACTTTCCAACCCGTCGAAAGTGTTTCCGCGGCCGCGGCTGTGCGGAGAGAAGCCGGGGCGGTACGAGCCGCATCCGCTGGAGATTGCGGGGATCGCGGAGCGATTTTGATGGCGGCGGGACACTCAGCAACGGGCGGAGGCGCGGGCGCGACGCTGACGGAGGTCGCCTGGGACGAACTGCGCGCGATTGTCGGACCCGAGCATGTTCGCGCGGTGGGGCTGGAGGACCAGGTGGCGGGCGTGGCGCCGCGAATGGTAGCGGAACCGGCGGATGAGACGCAGCTCGCCGCGGCACTGCGCTGGGCGAATGACGCGGGACTGGCCGTGGCCCCGCGTGGCGGTGGCAACAAAACGGGCTGGGGCAATCCTCCTGCGCGGCTGGACCTGATCCTGTCCACAGATCGGTTGAATGCAATCGTGGAGCATGCCTGGGCAGACCTGACGGTGGTGGTGCAGGCCGGGGCGCGCGTGGGTGACGTCCAGCGCGAGCTGGCGAAACACGGCCAGTACATTGCCACGGACCCGTTGTGGCCGGAGAGAGCAACCATCGGCGGGATTCTTTCGACGAATGATAGCGGAACGCTGCGGCTGCGGTATGGAGCGCTGCGCGATCTGATTATCGGTGTGACGCTGGCGCTCGCGGACGGCACGCTGGCGCGGAGCGGCGGAAAAGTGGTGAAAAACGTGGCGGGCTACGACCTGCCGAAATTGGCTACCGGGGCGCTGGGGACGCTCGGAGTGATCACGCAGGCGGCGTTCCGGTTGCATCCGCTGTCGGCTGCGGGGAACGGACGGACGCTGACGTTTCGCGCTGGAGGAGTGGGGGACGCGAACCGGCTGATCGTGGAGTTGCAGGCTTCGGCGCTGGCGCACACAGGACTGCAGGCGCGCGCGCGTCACGACGCGCAGGCGGAAGTGGACGTACGCTTCGAGGGAACAGCGGCCGGAGTGGAAGCGCAGTGCGTTACGGCCAGAAAAATTGCAGCATTCGTGGTGGAGACGGGGAATTCCACGGAGGTGTGGCAGGCGCGGCAGGAGCTGTGGACTCAGGCAGAGACAGCTGCGCTCGCCAAATTCAGCGTGCTGCCGACACGGATTGCCGCGGCGTGTGAGGCTGTGCGGCGGGCGGCGGGCAAAGGCGATTTGAAGTGGAGAATCGTGGCGCAGGGAACGGGGCTCGGGTGGGTGCGGCTGGAAGGGGTGCGGCCGGAGGAAATTCGCGAGGCACTCCTGGCCCTGCGGGCTGAATTGGAACGCGAAGCCGGCTCGCTGTTTGTGGCACAGCAGCCGGTGGGAACAGGAACGGTCGAAGCCTGGGGCAGTCCGGGCGACGCGTTTCCCGTGATGCTGCGGGTGAAGCAGCAGTTTGATCCGCGCGGGACGCTCAACCCCGGGCGTTTCGCTGGGGGCATCTGATGGGCGCGGTGGGAGAAAGCGGCCGGAGCGGGGCGCCGGGGGCGAAGAGCGCGTTCGACGCGCACCATCCGCCCGCGCGCGAGATTATCGACAAATGCGTACACTGCGGGTTCTGCCTGCCTGTGTGTCCTACCTACGTCCTGTGGCACGAGGAGATGGATTCGCCGCGGGGACGCATCTACCTGATGCGCATGGCCACGGATGGCGCGGCGGAGATGAACGAAAAGTGGGTGGGGCATCTGGACGCGTGCCTGGGATGCATGGCGTGCATGACGGCGTGCCCATCCGGAGTGGACTACGGGAAACTGATTGAGGCCACTCGGTCGCAGATTGAACGGAACTATCCGCGGTCGGCGGCGGAGCGTCTGTACCGGCGGATGATTTTCGCCACGTTCACAAATCCGGGGCGACTGCGGGCGCTGCTGGCGCCCATGAAGGTGTATCAGAAGTCAGGCCTGCAGTCGCTGGCGCGGAAAACGGGACTGCTGAAATTGCTGCCGAAACGGTTGCGTTCGATGGAGTCGCTGCTGCCGCGTCTCGGAAAGAGTGATGTGGTGGCGGAGGTGACCCCGGCGCAGGGAACGAAGCGGCACCGCGTGGGCATGCTCACGGGATGCGTGCAGAGTGTGATATTCCCGCAGGTGAACGCGGCGACGGCCCGGGTGCTGGCAGCCGAGGGGTGCGAGGTGGTCGCGCCAGCGGGACAGCGATGCTGCGGAGCGCTGCTGGTGCACGCGGGAGAAGAGGAACAGGCACTGGAGCTGGCACGGCAGACGATTGACGCGTTTGAGCGTGCCGGGGTGGACACGATTATCGTGAACGCGGCGGGCTGTGGCTCCACGATGAAGGAGTACGGCTATCTGCTGCGCGACGACTCGAAATACGCGGCGCGGGCGCGCGAGTTTGCGGCGAAA
>Ga0335078_10015586_pt1 | contig 11286 bp, 11 predicted proteins | sample Lox_Sample_32_FD_206711 | JGI IMG/M metagenome (GOLD analysis project Ga0335078, IMG submission 206711) | Soil microbial communities from Loxahatchee National Wildlife Refuge, Florida, United States - Lox_Sample_3.2 | ecosystem: Environmental > Terrestrial > Soil > Wetlands | place: USA...
CTCCTGCCAGCTCTGGGGTTTCAATGCGGAAGCATACCGCATTTCCGCTTCCATCTCGACGCGAAAGGAATCCCGACGCTGCACTTCCTTAAACTGCTCGGGAGTGGTTACCGCAAGGACAAGCGGATTATTGCTACAAACGCCCTTTATCGTGGCATGGCCAACCAAAGCAGCGCCGCCACTTGCCTTCAGTAGCGTGATCGGAACACCGGTATATACCGAAGCCTCCTGGAGTGAAGTTTTCAGTATGATCGAGTCATTCTGTATCTTGCTAATCACGGCAGAATGAGTCGGCATTTCGCAATTCTTCGATAGGGTCTCGTCATTCCATAAGGTAAAACTGACCCGAACCGAATCGCCAATCGCCAGTTGTGTCATTGAAAACTCCTCCTTGCTTTGTCGCCAGTAATCCTCTCCAGGGTGGCTGAAAAGTATACGCTCAATCCAAATGCAGCCCTTGTGCCCATTCAACGGCATTTAGGTGAGCTTCGCACACCGTGTCATCGGGAATAGCTAGATGTTTCGCCAACTGTTCGCAAACACCCCACTCGGCTGCTTCAAAAGCAATGACTAATTCATAAATGCTGCGCAGATGACTCTGTCCGCCGAGCAGGGCTGCGCTTACTTCGGAGGAGAGTTGCACCTGCTCAACGATCATCTGCATCGATGTATCGAGAATCGCCTCCATCAGGGAGAACAACCCCAGCATGAATAGGGCTGATTCCGACGCTTTGCTCGGCCGCCCCAGCAGCTCGCAGAATCTGGCGCGAACCAAGGCCAGATTCACGAGCTCAGGCGGTTTCCCTTCTGCCGCCATCGACGCGCACGCTACTATAAGCCATTTGCGAACGTCTCGCTCCCCAACCAGTGTTAAGGCCTGAACAATCGATTTGATTTCGGTATGGAATGCAAATGCTGCGGAGTTGAGGTACCGAAACAGCCGATAGCACAACGCCGGTTCAGACTTAACAAGACGTTCGACCTTGAAGAAGTCTAGGTCAGGCGCGTTCGTAACTTGGAGAACTCGGAGATAAGTCGCACGAGATGCAGCGATGTCGCGGGCAGAAACCATTATTGGCTTACAAAAGAAGTAACCTTGGAACAGCTTATACCCCAACTTGGCAGCTTCAGCAAACTCCTGCTGCGTTTCAACTTTCTCGGCCAGCAACTGTTTATCGGCATACTTACGGGCGAGTTGCATACGGACGGCGGCCGGGGATAGCCGGAAGTCAACTTTGATGATATCGGCGAGTTTGACCAGAGGGGCGAAGCGAGGTTCGTCAACAAAATCGTCCAAGGCAACACGATAACCCGCCTTCTTCAGAGCTAAACATGCGGACACCAGCTCCGAATCAGGCTCTACGGTTTCAAGTAGCTCTACCACAGTCTGCTGCGGCGGAAACAGGCTGACATACCCATTCACGACCGAGTCCCGGGTACAGTTGACAAAGATGTTGTGCCCATTTGAAAGGACGTTCAAGCCGACTAGTACGGCCGTATCCAGGACTTTCTTGGAAGCGAGGTCTGGATCGCTACCTGTGTAACTGTTTTGTCCCGTTTGGCGAAAGAGGAGTTCGTACCCTGCGACCTTTTGTCGACAATCGAAGATAGGCTGCCTTGCGACAAAGCGTGTTGGCACGGCCGTTGTTGAATCCGGCATAAGTGTCTCCTCTTCCACGGCACAGTAGCGTACGGACCAGAATTCCGAGCCTGCAGCGCGTGTGGTACCGGATAAAAACCGCCGCACGAATAAGCTGCAGACATGAGTAAATAGACGACTCCCTACAGCTATTCAGATCAGTTATCTAGATCGGCACATAGTGGCCGAACCAATAGTGGCGAATGGTTAAATTCTGATTGGCCATCGAACGGCAACTAAAGTTTCGGGCCCGGGGACATCATGGGCATGCGTCGAGAACTGCGTTTGTATCTTGCTCTAAAGGTGCGGATTTGGGGTCTGGACGCCAATGGCCGGGGTTCGAGCAGGATGCAACGACTGTAGACATAACGGGCTATGGGGCAAAGACTCGCAGGGATCACCTGTTCCTTGCGGTCAGGTTGTCGTATCTGGCTTCAGCATCGTGGGTGTAATGGAAACTTCTGGGCCGGAGCATCGTAGCGTCCATCACCGCCGACAAACTCCGTAAGCCGCCGAACCAGGCCGCGCAGGACTTCAGCCTGCCCTTTGACTTCCTGTCCGGCAGCCGCGCTCTGCTCCGCGCTGGCCGCCGTTTTCTGCGTCACCTGCTCCATCTGCGCGATCGCCTTGGCGATCTGGTCCAGGCCCCGCGCCTGTTCCTGGCTGCCGACATGCACCTCGTCGACCAGTGTTTTCACCTTCTCGGCGTCGCCGGTAATGCCGGCAATGGCTTTGGCGACATGGTCGAGCTTCTGGCCGCCTTCGGCCGACTTGGAAATCGATTCCTCGATCAGGCTGGCCGTGTCTTTGGCTGCTTGCGCGCTGCGCTGCGCCAGGCTGCGGACCTCGTCGGCCACCACCGCGAAGCCCATGCCGGCTTCACCGGCCCTGGCCGCCTCCACCGCGGCGTTCAGGGCCAGCAGATTGGTCTGGAAGGCGATCTCATCGATAGTCTTGATGATCTTGGAGATCTTGTCACTGGAGCGACTGATTTCCTGCATGGAGGCCACCATCTCGTCCAGTTTGCGGTTGCCTTCGGTTACCTGGTTGGACATGTGCGCCATCAGCGTTACCGACTTTTCAGAGTTGGCGGCATTCTGATGTGTCATGGAGTTGATCTCCTCGGTCGACGAGGAGGTTTCCTCCAGCGATGCCGCCTGCTCCGATGCTCCCTGGGCCAGCGACTGCGAGGCGGAGAGCATCTGTGTAGCGGCGCTGGCGACCTGGTCGGATTCGTCCGACAGATCCTTGGTCAACTGGCGCAGCATCTTGCTCAGGCTTACGGCGAGCCATACGAGGGACGCTCCTACACACAACACGAGCACAGTGACGATCAGCGCGGTCCAGCGGCTTCGGACAGCATCCCGCCCGGCCTCCGCCTTCAGCTTCTGCAGGTCGTCCTCTTCGAGCTTCAACAGTTCCATTGCCACCTTATCGATGGCCTGATGCAGCGGCACGATCTTCTTGCCCAGGGCGGTCGTCGCCTCCATGTCGCCAGTGAGGCAGAACTGCAGATCCTGGGACTCGTACTGCTTCCATTCCTTGAGCTGCTGCTCGATGCGCGACACCAGATCCTTCTCCTGTTGCGTTACCAGCAGGGCGCGCGACTTCTGCGTCAGCCGAAGCGTTTCCTCGAGCTTGGCCTCGAATGTGTCGTAGTTTGCCTGCATGGTCGTCGGGTCTTTCCGGTAGCTGTACAGCAGCGTCCCGCGGTGGCCGATCATCATGTCGGCTGTTGCCTTGGTGATCGAATGCGCCATGCTCAGCTTCCACACCGTTTTCTCGACGGCGGTGTCGAAGTTGGCTTTCATGCTGCTTTGCGCGGCCATGGTCGCCAATGCCAGCAATCCAACCAGAACCATCACGACGCACGCGGCTATGATCAGCTTCTTTCCGATTGTCATTGACCGCATTAGTTGCTCCTCTGATTTGTGTTGGGGCCGGATCGAGCGGAGCACGGACACACATAAATAGCCAGCAGTCGACAGCGCACAAAATGCTCACGCGTGCGAATCAGGTAATAGATCGGTATTAGCGCTGACGAACTTTAGGGTAAGTGGGTAGACAGAAGCTATTTGCGTGCAAGCGTTCCCCAAGCCCGCATCTGGACGGGAATTCGCTCCGGCAAGTTGTAGGACGAGAACGACTTGTAAGTCACGCCAAGCCAAAAGATGTTCATTAAAGTGCTAAAGAATAATGGATTCCCTGCCGATATGGGAAGTGACATGAATAGGCTAATGCTGCCCAACCTGCAGCTTTAGCTAGTGCTTCAGGGCCCCGACGCTATTCCCGAAGTTCATAAAGAGGAATCTATGCACTCCCGGTGGGCTTTGTTGCAGAAACTGATCGCAGGCGTGGCACTCATGGTGCTTTGTCTGCTCGTCTTCAGCTATGGTTCTTGGCGAACGATCTCATCTCTCGGTAGAACGCTCGACAGCTCGGTCACCAATACCGCAAACCACCTCAGCCTGCTGGGCGCGGCCCGGAACGCTTTTATAGAAATGAAGAGTGAAACCCAGGGGGAGCAAGTGGCCTATGCCATCCAGGAGATGGAGAGGCAAGGGCGCTCACGAGCGTCTTCGGAATCCGCGTGTGTGGCTTGTCATACTCCCCGTGCCGCAGACGAAGTTGTTCCGCGGCTTGAACTGAAAGGAGCGACAGTCAAGAAGCAAGCTGCCGAATTGCGGGGGCTGATCCGTGACGATCAAGTTTCCCGCGGAGCGCTGGAAGAATTCGACCGCGGGGCCAGTGAATGGATCACGAACACGAAGGAGTACCTGGCCCTCGCTGGCCGCGGGCAGTTCGAGGCGGCACACACCATCCTGACCGAAAAAACATTCCCCATCGTGGCCCAGATCGACAAGGCGGCCAAAACCCTGGGAGAACGAGAGCAGGAGACGATTGCCGGGTTCCGCAGAGATGCCCAAGAGCAGGTCCACAAAAGCCGAGCCACCATCCTGATCTTCATTTTCATCAATCTCGGCTGTAGTGCAGGCCTGGTTGTACTGGTCCTGTCGCTATCGCGCAAGCTGCGCCGAATGTCCGGCGAGATCGACGAAGGGTCACAGCAGGTGGCGTCCGCGGCACAACAGGTATCCAGCAGCAGTCAATCACTTGCCCAGGGAGCCTCGGAGCAGGCTGCATCATTGCAGGAGACGGCGGCCTCTACGACCCAGATCAACACGATGACGAGTGGTAATGCGGAGAAATCTAAGTCTGCGGCCAAGTTGGTGGTGGCCACTACCGATCGTATCTCGGTTGGCAACCGTAAGCTCGAGGAAATGATCGCCTCAATGGCCCAGATAACGGGCTCTAGTGAGAAGATCAGCAAGATCATCAAGACCATCGACGAGATCGCCTTTCAAACCAACATCCTCGCACTCAATGCGGCCGTGGAAGCGGCTCGCGCTGGCGAGGCAGGCATGGGCTTTGCCGTAGTTGCCGACGAGGTACGCAACCTAGCGCAACGCTGCGCCCAAGCTGCCAAGGATACGGCCAGTTTGATCGAGGAGTCGATTGCGGCTGCCCACGAGGGAAGCGGGAAAGTTTCTGAAGTAGCTCAGGCAATTGCCGCAATCACCGAGGAAGGGGAAAAGGTCAAGACGCTGGTCGAAGAGATTAGCGTTGGTAGCCAGGAGCAGGCCAGAAGCCTGGAACAGGTGAGCAAGGCCATCCAGGAAATGGAGCAGGTCACGCAAAAAACAGCTGCCGGGGCTGAACAGAGTGCGGCCGCGGGCGAACAGTTAGGCTCGCACTCCGAAAACTTGCGTGCGGTTGCGCACAGGCTGATTGAAATCGTTCACGTATCGCGTAAGGCCGAGCCTTGAGGCATGGCATTACTTCGGTGATCTTGCAAAGCCCGCCCGGCCTGATATTTTGATTCTGCAGGTAGGAAGTTAAACATTGCCTGACGGTGCGAGATCTAGCGAGGACGAGCATGTCGTATCGGGATGGGGCCAGGTGGCTAGGGAAAACCAACCCGCATCGGGTGGAGGATGCGATGTCCACTCTGTATGTTCTCTTACTCGTGGTGGTGTTTAATGAGGCACTAGTTTGGATTCTGCGTGTTTGATGAGGGGCAATAGTTTTGATTCTGCACGCAGGAAATTAAACATTTTCTGACGGTGCGAGATCTAGCGAGAACAAGGTAGTGCTGGGGCCCATATCGTTTCGGGGGCGGGGCTATGTAGGGCAGCTAGATAAAACCAACTCGCATTGGGTAGGAGCATTCGATGTCCACTCTCTTCGTTCTCTTATTCGTCCTGCTGTTTTATGCTGTCACACCTTTGGTCGTACTTCCACCAAAACCATCCAAAGCAGTCACTTCAGGCCTGAATCTACTCCGTAGGGATGTGGTAGCCCGTTCTGTGGCTCGATTCCGCCTTCTCCAACTTGTACGAGTTGCTAGCGCCTGCGCGTTTGCGACCGGCATCGCGTCCTTGGCGTACTTCTCGCACTAGTCGCTCTTCGCCTTCTGGTGGGCTAGAGCGATTTTCCCAATAAAACTGGAAAAAACGCCACTGAATCCGGGGCTGCTGAACACAACCTTATAAACCGCCCCTCTAAGCGAAAGGCTCGCACTCCGAAAACTTGCGTGCCGTTGCGCACAGACTGATTAAATCGTTCCCGTATCACGGAAGAGCTCGCCTGTGGAAAGTGGTCGGCTCTAGATTCCTCGTTGATTGAGGGACTTCCGCGAAAGAGGCGCACCCTTGGGGGAGTCGCTCGGATGCCGTGCGACCTTGCGGAAAGAGCGTTAAGAACGCAGACATTACTTCGGTGATCTTGCAAAGCTCGCACGGCCTGATAGTTTGGATTCTGCAGGTAGGAAGTTAAACATTGCCTGACGGCGCGAGATCTAGCAAGGACAAGCTCCGGCATAGACATTGCTGGGGCGCATATCGGGACGGGGCCAAGTGGCTAGATACAACCAACTCGCGTCGGGTGGAGGATACGATGTCCACTCTGTACGTTTTCTTGCTCGTCCTGGTGTTTGACGTGGTTACACCTTTCATACTTCAGAACGTATCCCTCCCTCAGTAGTACTTTAGGATTGAATCTACTCCGTAGAGAAGTAGTGGCCACCAGGTGATTCGAACGCCATCACTGCCAAGGCACGAACAGTTGCTACTAGTCCAACTTTCGCAGGTCGTTCCGTTTAGGCCCCTGCCTGATTCCCCAGACGGCTTCTATGAGTGTGCAGACCAAGCAGTGATATTACTTCATGATCTCCGAGGTCTGGCTGTTCGCCTTCGCTAGCCTATGGGATCGGTGGAAGGCACCGGATGGCGAAGCCATCGAGTCCTGCTCGATCAACTTGATGCAAATCACAAGTCGGTAGTAGGTGGGTTCACTTATTCCCGAAGGCACCCTCTTTCGCGAATCTTTCAGCATCGCTACCGCACATTGCAACTGGTAGAAGATGGCATCAGCTAAACTGCAATCAGCGGCCGTCGCGGGTGTTTGGCCTTTGGCCAGCTTTTCTCCACCGTTGCAGTGGGTGCTTACAAGCACCTCTGATGTGCCCTACCATAACTATTTTCTGTCCTACGGGTTCTATCGAAGTAGCCCGCCTGAGTACGCCGGCGGCAGCTAATTTCTTGGCTCCTCGGCAGTTCTTAATTAGGTCCTTGCTTCGGCGGCTGCCGAAGAAGAAACGGAGTTTCTCCATGCGAATGCCTCAGGTGGCACGGGTTCTACTTCTTGGGATTCTTATCTGCCTCATACCTGCCGCTTCGTTTGCCGGCGTCGCGATCAGCGTCAGCATCGCCCCGCCTGTCATACCGGTGTACGTCCAGCCGCCCTGCCCTCAGCCCGGTTATATCTGGAGTCCCGGCTATTGGGCCTATGGTCCTGATGGTTATTACTGGGTACCTGGCGCCTGGGCTCCCCCACCCTACGCGGGCGCGCTGTGGACTCCTGGATACTGGGGTTTCTCTGGCGGAGTTTACCTGTGGCATGCGGGATACTGGGGGCCGCACGTGGGCTTCTACGGCGGCATCAATTACGGCTTCGGCTATTTCGGCTTCGGCTACGTAGGCGGCGAGTGGCGGGGTGGAATCTTTCACTACAACACCGCGGTCACCAGGGTGAATACCACCGTTATTCGCAACGTCTATGTCAACAAGACGGTAATCGTTAATCGAACCGTGGTAAACAACCGCTCCTCTTTCAATGGCCCCGGCGGCGTACGTTACTCCGCGCGACCGGAAGAGCGGATAGCCGAACGCGATCGCCATATGGAAGCGACTAGATTCCAGCAACAGCATGAACAGACCGCACGTAGCAATCGCTCAGCCTATTTCAATAATAATCATGGACACCCAGCGAACTTGGCGGTTAACAGACCTTTAGCGGAGGAACGGCATACCTCGCCGGCTGCGGCGAGGAACGTGCCCAGACCGCCAGCCGCTTCTGTCCCCAGGCCGGAATCGCGACAGTCGCCAAGGCCCACAGCGCCAACTCGGCAATCTGAGGTGCGGCCGAGGCCGACGCCGCAGCACGAGCGGACGCCGCAATCGCAGCGCGGACCGGAAAGGAAGCAGGAGCACAAGGGGTAGCGCAAACAACATTACCTTCCAGCAGGCACTCACGAAGCGCGAGCCGCGCCGTGGCTGCGAAGTAGGGTTGTAAGTCGTTGTCATCAGCCGTTGACGCCTCAAGTCGTCCTAGTAAACGAGCAACGACATGGCGGTTCCATCAACCTGGCTTCAGCTTTATCCGATTGCTCAGTCTATCGTGCGTTCGGCACAGCGGTGGGCTCACGCGAGCATTCTCGGTGATTGGGAACTTTAACTTGTTGATCCTGGTACTCGCGGTCGGGCTTGGTGGCCGGTACGCCACCACCTTTTGGACAAATGGGAACAAGGGTCGTGACTTGTGGTCGAGCTGTTGTTTGTGTTCCGCCGGGGATGATAATGGGTGATTATGAGGTGTTTAAGAATCCGCCCAGAGCAGCTATTTCTTGAAAAGGTCCTCAAAGGCGCGCCGGGCATCCTTGATCGGGTTGGCACCGGCGGAGGTCTCGCGCTCTACGCGCGTACTCAGAACAAACTTCGGACAGTCGTTGTGCAGTTCTTTCTTGGGATAGCCTGGCACGTACAGCCGGCACTCGAACCGGCTGCCCGGATCGAACTGCAGGCACTGCTTGCAGGCGTGCAAGGCGGCGCTGCACTGCGGGCACTTGCCGTTGGGATCAACCGTGGTGGGTAGCACGACTCCGCATTGAGCACAGCGCGAGATCGTCCGCATGGGCGCCATTTGAATCGCACGCGGCCCGTAGGTAGTGTCCTCTTTCGGGCGATTGGATTTCTGTGGCTTGCTTTCACTGCGCCGATCGCGATCCTGGTAACCGGGATGCCGGTATTGTTTTTCGGACATTGCCGACCTCCTGAGTACCCCGCTGGAGCCGGGGAGAAGTGCGGGAAGTGCGGACTCTGCGCGTGGTCGGAAATGCCAGTGTACCGTTAGATGCAGGAGCACGCAATAGGCTCAACAGGCTACAAGGGAGCGGCCGAACCGAGAAACCCTGATAGGCTCCCTGCAGAACAAGAGCACATCCCGATGACGTTTCTTTAGTCGGTAAAGGGGGCGATACTTTCCCGCATCTCCGGGTAGGCTGCAATGAGTTTGTCGCGGTTTCCGGCCTCCACGTCGGGCGGCTCCACACTTGGCCACTCTGTTGTTCCGAGGAGCGCATACTCAGCCGCTAACCGCTTTTTTGGCCACATGCGGTAAAGGAAAAGTTGAGCCTGTCTTTGCTTGCCGTCGGCTGATGTAGGTGCTATGGACGATACTGCCTCTTTGTTGTTTCTTGTCTATCAGGACGCAACCTGCTTTTTACGGCAGAGGGACGTGTACACGGCAAACCGATATCTGCGGGTGTGATGCCAAGCGAATGCGGCGGTCGGCAATGAGTATGATGGCAACTATTGTTCCGCCCAATAAGTGCCGATATACGTATACATCGGTGTAGCTGTAGAGCCTTGTGTTGGCCGATACCGCCTTAAAGCTCATTCATCTGGGTCTCCGTTACCGGCAACCGAGGCACTGCAGATTCGGAATCCCGATCGGTTCATGACGCGCCGTGAAGGAGGCGGTAATTATGTCGGATTCAGCGAGTAGGGTACCAACACTCTTGAGCGCAGGGTCTTCACCTGACACCGCAAAAGGAATTGGCGACAAGCCACAGGGGACTCCCGCGCCCACAGAACTGACCGTTGGTGAAGCGATTCGAATCAGCTTCGCACCCTGGAATGACGATACCACGCCGGACAACTTTGAAGCCCCAATGTATTCAGCCGTGATCAGGAAGGTACTGGACGACATGCTCGTATTGCAGGCTTGGCTGAGCGACGGCAACGCCGCTTCGCTGTCCCCCGGAGCTCCAGCTACGCTGCTAAGGACCAATGGCGGCAGAGCATTGATCTACCCGAGCAGGGTGACAAGTATCATGCGCAACAACCCTGTTGTCCTGGCGATAACGACTCCCAAGCGGTACATCGAGCTAGAACGCCGAGCCTTCTTCCGACTCGGCATGGAAGCGGAAATCAGGTACGTTTCCATACCCGAATCGAGTGGATGGCGCACAGGCACACTTCGGGACATCTCGGAGGGCGGAATTTGCCTGTTTGATAGCCAGCCAAGAATGGTGGGAGAGCAACTCCTGGTAGAGTTGCCAGTCGACGGCGCGCCTTTGCGCGTAAAGGGCGTCGTACGCAGGTGCGACGCGGCAAGGCCAAACTATGCGGTTGCAATCCAATTCACCGAGTTAGACAGACCTGATCAGCACAGGCTCAGGAAGTTCGTGTTCTCCCAGCAGATTAAAAGAGCTAAGTAAAGATTGGGCGGGTTCTGAATTTGCACATTGAGGACGCTTCAAGTCGTCCCGACGAGATGCTCTGCTTCTTCGGGCCTGCGGTGTTCTAAGTGTACAAAAGTTTGCACATCCGCCTGATGGACATCATGAGTTCCTACCGATTGCCACTTCGGGCTCACCGCTGCAAGCAGGCACTTACCGATTTCTGGCTGGTAACCGAAACTAACATCGCAAACTCCGGCTTCCCTTCTGTGCCGAGCTTTTTGAGCGTACTTCGGCTACTCCACGACTGTAGGACTACGGCAATTAACCTATTTGGATTGGCAGGATCTCGTCCCTTTGATAAATTCTTGCGATCGCCCGGGCGAGTTCGAACTTCTGCCCCCAGGTAAGAGCTTTGTGGCCGTTGACCTGCGCCCAGCTGGCCGCCCAAATCGCACCAACATACTGAGTACCCCCAACGCGGTGCTGCTCACCCCTGGCATCGGCAGCGGTCGCCATTATCCTCGGCTGCTGCTCCGAAACTGGTCCTGCATGCCTGAAACGGGTTTGCCGCCTTCGTTATGAGCAGGTAGGTAGCTAAGTGCCGTTGAATGAATCGGCCGAAAGTCGAAAATTGAGCTGCCAAAACGGGTTTTTTCAAAATCTAAAAATCACTTGCTGAAGTCCCGAATACAGGGCTGCACTTTTGTGCCAACGCAGGTTCGTGTGACCCCCTATTGGGTGACCCTGTAATGCAACCTCCTTACCCGCCGGATTAAGCCTTCTCCCGTGGGTTTTTTCGTTCTAAGCGCGCAAAAAAGCCCCCTTCCCGCCTGCGCGAGGATGG